>PVML01003538.1_pt1 | contig 14584 bp, 11 predicted proteins | sample 1853371 | NCBI WGS metagenome assembly PVML01 (sample SAMN08533508, study PRJNA380276) | Human gut metagenome, whole genome shotgun sequencing project. | isolation source: participant 1, chromium library | host: Homo sapiens | collected 2017 | reverse complement strand
ATAATCGACTTTCTATAGATCCCCTCCCGATTGAACTCCGGCGTGGGGTCCATAGAAAGTCGATTATCAATTTTCTTTTAGAGGACCAGGTGAATTGACCGATTATTGCCTGAAATCGGGAGAGGGGGAATAAAATGGATTTCTGCCATATTTACCAAGAAATGTTCGCGGCCCTGCAGCAAGGAGGTTTGGAACGGGTGGCGGAGGCGGCGTATCGGATTATGGACATGCCAGTAATGATCGCGGATACCTCCTATGTGGTGACGGCCATGTACCCGGAGGAGGAGACCGGGGACCGGCAGTGGGACAGCAGCAGGATGGGGGAACCGATTCTGGTGGAGGCCATTATCGCTTACCAGTACGACGGACACTGGAACGCCATCCGGGAGGCCCAGGGAGCCGTATACATCGACTGGGGATATTGCAAGGAACACCCCAAGTACGCGACGCTGGTGGAAAAGGAGGACAAGGTACTGGGAAGTCTGGCATTTTTGATCGGGAATCGTCCAAGGGAGGACTGGCATTTGGATGCGGTGCGGATCATTGCCCAAGCGGCGGGCATCGCCATGGACAGCCGGGACTCCCGAATGCGTAAGCTGGTGGATTTGAAGGAGGTGATGATGCAGTCCCTTTTTCTGAACAATATCAATTCTATGGAACAGTTTCAAAGAATGGCGGAGCTGGCGGGATTTAAAACCGGCCCGGAGTACGTGCTGATCGGTTTTCTGAGTGGAGAAACGCAGAACAAGCTGTTTTCGGACTTTATCGCAAGGCGGCTGATGGACCTTTTCCCCGGCTCCCTGCTGATTCACCAGCAGGGCTGCTTCTACGTGCTCACGGACGGACGGCAGATTCCGCAAAAGGAAGAGGTGATCTGCAGGATGACCACTCGGTTGAAGGAGGCCCAGGCGTTGAGGGCGGCGTTCAGCAATGTGTTTTCCGATCCCATGCAGCTGCCCCTTTACAGGGAGCAGGTGGACAGCCTGCTGGGGCTGCCGGAGAGCTTTAGGGCCGGGCGGACAGCACTGCATTATCGGGAAAATGCCCTCTACATCGCCATGGAGGCTTTGGCTCGGAATATTTCGGAGGAGAACCTGCTGCACCCTGTGATCCGTCAACTGGAGGCCTACGACCAGGCCTATAACACGGAATACCTGGTCACATTAAAGACCTATATTCACGCCTGCTACAGCAAAAGCGGCACCTCGGAGGCATTAAACATCCATCGGAATACGTTGGCTTACCGCATGGAAAAGATCGGCGAGATCACCGGCGTGAACCTGCGGGATCCCATGACGGCGCTTCATCTTTTGATCAGCTTTTACTATCTGGACCGCTAAAAGGGCCCGCCGGAAGGGCGGGCCTGTTGGGTAAAAACTTGGCTATTTGCCGTAATTAATGACAACCTTGATGGCGTTGCCGGCGTCGCAGGCCTGTTCAAAGGCCCGACACAGCTGGCTGTGTGGGTAAACCTGGGTGATGATCTCCCCCAACCTGCAGGAGGGAGCGTCCAGGGTATGGATCGCGGTGAGAATGTCCTCCGGCGTATAGCCCCGGGAGCCTTTGAGGGTCAGCTCCTTGGCCAGGACCCAGTAGGGGCTGATCTCCACGTTTTTCCCATGGACCGCGATGATAATCAAGGAGGACAGAGTCTTGGCGTGATTGATAAATTCGTTGACGATAAAGGGCAGCCCGGCGCAGTCGATGACCACGTCCGCATTGATGCATTCCTCGCTGGAATTGCCGGTGTGGACGCCCCACTGGGATTTAATGAAGTCGATGAGACCGCCGTCTTTGGAGTTAAATGCCACAGCGCCCATGCGCCGCGCCACCTCCAGCCGGGAATCGCTGATGTCTGAGACGATGATGTCGCGGATTCCCTTATTCTGTAGCGCAGCCACAGCGCAGAGCCCAATGGTTCCCGCGCCGTACACCACCGCCTTTTCGTGGCCTTTCAGGTCCGCGATGGCCACCCCGTGGGAAGCTACGCTTAACGGCTCCGTCAGAACCCCGGTCTCAAAGGAGAGGCTATCGGGGAGGACGAACACGTTGTAACCGGCCCGTGCATTTTCCACGTACACATACTCGGAAAATGCGCCGGTCATATCGGCGATTTCCGTGGAGTTTAAGCCGCAGCTCTCGCTCCGCCGGGTGGTGGGGCAGATGGTGACCCGGTCGCCGGCGCGCAGGCCGGTGACATTTTTCCCGATTTCGCTGACGACGCCCACCAGCTCGTGACCGAACTGGCTGCCGGCGTGTATGCCCACGTCGTCCCCACCGGCCAGATAGGCGTGTACGTCCGTGCCGCAGATGCCTGCTTTTATCACGCGGATGACGGCGTCGTTGCCGCCTGCCGTGGGCTTGGGCAGTTCCTGAATTTCAATCTGTTTGACGCCGTTGTAGATTCCAGCTTTCATAATCATTTACCTCGTTTATTGGGGATGTCTCAGTCCAGTATGGTGACGGATTTGAGGCATTCCCTCTTTTTTTTGTTCCAGAGGGTCTCTTCCAGCCCCTCCAGTCCGTGGTTGATGTGGGTGATGATTTTGGATGGATCGAAAGTTTTGTCGTATCTGAGCATGTTCAGATACCGCTCGAACATCCATCTGCCGCCGGTGTTCTGATAGCCTGTCATCTGCTTGGTCTCCATTCCGCTGTTCCAGTCTCCCGGGGAAATGACCACGTCATCGTAAAATGCGTTGACGCTGCAGATCTGACCGCCGGGCCTGGTAAGCCGGTAGGCCTGGGATACGGTGGAGCCGTTTCCGCCCGCAAGGACCGACACGTCTACGGGGCCGCCGTTTTTCTCGCGGATCTGTGCCACCACGTCCCCTTCCTTGTAGCTGATAATGTCCGTGGCGCCGAACTCCAGCGCCAGTTCGATGCCCTTGGGGTTGGTCCCGATGGCGAAAATTCGCCCCGCGCCCTTGCGCCTGACCCCGGCGATGGCGCAGAGCCCCACCGGGCCGATTCCGAACACGGCCACATTGTCGCCCAGCCGGAAATGGGTGTTGTCCAGGCCGTTCCAGGCGGTGGAGATCATGTCGGAGACCATGACGGCCTGAAGGTCCGTGACCTCGTCCGGGATTTTCCCGCAGTTCATATCCACGTCGCGGCAGCACACGTACTCGGCAAAGGTGCCGTCCCGCATGAGCCCCCAGTCGAAGGACATGCCGCCATTGGAGAAGGTGGCCCAGCCCTGCTGCGCTTCGATGGAACGCCACTCCGGGGTCAGGGCGGGGACGCACACCCGGTCGCCGGGCTTAAAGTAGGCGACCTCCGAGCCCACCTCCTCGATGACGCCCACGCACTCATGGCCGATGAAACGGCCCTGTACCAGGGGCATGATGAAGTGTTCCACGATCTCAAGGTCCGTGTTGCAGGCCGCCGCGGCGGTGACCCGGATCAGCGCCTCATAGGGTCCGGGCCTGGGGGTGGGGCGTTCGCCCAGCGCCACCTTGCCCTGTTCCAACAATATAAGTCCTCTCATTTGCAGCCCTCCTTCTCCGCTTATTTGCGCGGCACAGTCAGATACTCGTCGGGAAGCTTGATAAATTCCAGAATTTCTCCGTCAGGCCCGCAGACAAAGCAGGCGTGGGCCATGACGGTTCCGTCGTGTTTCATATCGTAGTCGGCGGGGGGAACGTGGCTTGTGCCGCCAAGCTCCCGTATGACGTAGTCGTAAAGGCGGTCCACATCCTCCGCCGAGGGAACCTGGAAGCAATACTGGAAAAAGCTTCCTGCGGTGAAGGTCCTGTCGTCGGCGCTTGGCAGACCGGGTTTTCCGTGGGAAAACATTTCAATGACGCCGCCGTTTGGCAGCCGCAGCATAGCAATCTTCTGTTCCGGGAAAAATCCCGGGAATTCCAGCATGTACTCAAAGCCCAGGCCGTCGCAGTAGAATTGTTTCGACCGCTCCCAGTCCGACACGCACAGGGCGCTGTGATGCATTCTCAAACCGTTGCAGGCATCGATCATATATTTTTCTCCTTTCAAATCTCTGTGCTGAGGTCAGGACCGTTAATGGATGGACCAGGCGGCGAAGAACCCTTCCCGGACAGCCTCACCGATCTGGGCTACCCTGCCGCAGTCGCCGACCACAGTGGTGATGGGGGCGTAGCGGTCGCGGATCTCATTGGCGGAGCCGTTTAAAGGCTTCATGCCGAAGGCGGTGATCACGGTGTCCGCGTCGATTCGGATTTCCGTCCCGTCCTTGCCGGAGGCGTATACTGCGCCGTCCTCTATGCGGTTGATCTTCGTACCCGTCAGGCCCTTGACGTGGTGGTCCTCCAAACGGAACATCAGCGGATTGCGGTTATCAATGATCATGCCCGGAGCCAGTTCGTCCATCATCTCGATGATGGTCACGCTGCGGCCCTCCATGGCCAGCTCCAGGGCGCAGTCGCAGCCCGAGGCTCCGCCGCCGCAGACCACGATGTTCTGGCCTTTTACCAGGGTGGGATCCAGATGGGCGTCGATTACATTTACCACGCCCGGGCCGTCGATGCCGGGAATGGGCGGCACGGCGGGGACGGCTCCCAGGGCCACGATAATGCGATCTGCTTCAGCCAGTTCCGGGGAATCGGCGTTTATTTCATGGTTCAGGCAGACCTTGACCCCTGCTTTTTCCAGCTGGAGCTGCTGCCAATGGTTGAATTTTTTCAGGCGGCGCTTGAATACAGGCTTCTCCGCGGCGTTGATTTGTCCGCCCAGGGCGCCGGATTTTTCGTAGAGGGTCACCTGATGCCCCTGAAGGGCCGCAACTCTGGCTGCTTCCATACCGCCGGGACCACCGCCGACCACGACCACCTTTTTGGGGGAGGCTGTTTTGACAATGGGGTAATCCGCCTCAAATACCGCTTGGGCGTTGATGGCGCAAGAGATCACCCGGTTCTCATAAAGCCGCCCCACGCAGATCTGGTTGCAGTACAGGCAGGGACGGACGTCCTCCTCCATGTCCTCCAGAAGCTTGTTGGGCATGTCGGGGTCTGCGATGAGCTGTCTGCCGAACATGACGATGTCGCATTTTCCGTCTGCCAGGGCCTGTTCCGCTGTCTCCGGGGTGAAGGTTCCTGCGGAGAGGACGGGAACATGGACGGCTTCCTTGATTTTAGCTGCGTAGTCTACCATGCTGGCGTCGCCCGCGTAGATGGAGGGAACAACCCACTGTTTGCGCTCATAGCAGCCCATGTCAATATCAAAGGCGTCAATTCCAAGTTTTTCCAGATACTGTACGATTTCAATGGTCTCCTCGATGGTCCGGCCTTCCGGGAAGTCGTGGGCCGCCGCCAGACGGATCAGCACGGGATAATTGGGTCCGACCTCGCCGCGGATGGCGTGGTAGATCTCGGTGAGCAGGCGCATGCGGTTTTCAAAGCTGCCGCCGTACTCGTCGGTGCGCTTGTTCCAGGCAGGTGTGATGAACTGGTCGATCATGTAGCCGGCATGGGCGTGGATCTCCACCGCGTCGGCCTCGGCTCTTACGGCGTTGCGGGCGGCGATTCGGTAGTGCTCCACAATGTCGTGCACCTCGTTTATGGTCAGGGCGCGGCAGAGCTTATCCGGCATGTAGAAGGAGGGAACCTCGGAGGCGGACACCATCTGGTCGTCGCTGAAAGGGAAGGCGTTCCTTCCCAGGCCGCAGCTCAGCTGCAGGCAGATTTTGGCGCCCTCCGCGTGGCAGGCCTCCGCCAGAAGGGCCCAGCCCTGCATCTGCTCGTCGGTGCCGGCGATGGTCACGTAATCGATCCAGGGGTCGGTTTTGTTGGTGGTGTACTGGCCCTCCAGCAGCACCATACCCACGCCGCCCCTGGCTCTGGCGCGGTAATACTCAATCTGTTTGGCGTTTGGGGACCCGTTCCGGTTCTCCGAGAAGGTGCCCATAGGCGCCATGACGATGCGGTTTTTTAAGTGCATCCCGTTGATCTGGAAGCCGGAAAACATGTGGGGGTATTTGTACATAGTGATTACCTTCCTTTCTCTCAGGCGGTTTGACCGCCGGGGTTACAGAGTGTGATGATTTTATTTTACTGGAAAAGGGTGGTGTGTGGCCATGGTCGTTCCGACGGAATTATGAGCGGATGTTTTGGGGTTTGCACAAGAAGGGTGGCATAGGGCAAGAATTTGCAATTTTCTCGTAAAAAAATGTAAATGGGTCAGCGCGGGATGTGATATGATAGAAAAATGCCGCCGGACCATGGCGGGGAGACAGGAGGAATGTGAAATGAAGCATTTTATATATAATCTGGAACCAGAAGGGTATATCAACCGCTTTCTGACTGCGGGCACCTTCTGCCGTCCGGGGGAGTACGCCAGGGCGACTCTGTCCGGCACGGTGAACGAATGGCTGGAGAAGGGATTTTCGGTCTATGAGAACCCCTGCCGCCGGGAGATGATCGGGCAGCGGACGGGCGCGCTGCCGGAGTATGTGGATCTGAGCGGGTACGGGCTGGGGGCGGAGGTGGAGGTGTTCGGCTGCCGCAAACCGGTGGAGCTGTACTTCCCCTTCGGCAACCAGGGAGTGGATTTCTCGGAGTTCTATTTCAATCCGACCTATCTGCGCACCTACTGCTATACCGGGCTTTTCGCGCCGGAGGAGGAGCGGGCGGAGTTTGAGCTTCAGACCTGCGGGGGTCTCACCCTGTGGGTCAACGGACAGCTTGTGGAGGATTTTATTCCGTTTACCCGCAATATGGTGAAGCGCAGGCGGGTGAGCGCGGCGCTTTGCAGGGGCATGAACAAAATCGTGGTCTGCCTGGAGGATCTGGCGGAGCGGGACACGGATTACTATTTCCGGCTCCGGTATCTGGGGGATCAAAAACTCAAAATCTGCATCCCGGCCGAGGACGAGGTGGATGTGGACGAGGTGGACCGGCTGGAGGGAATGTTAAAGGACATGGCCTTTGACCGGGAGGTCTATTTGGGCGGGCCGGTGGAGCTGTCTCTGGAAAATCCACTGGGGCGCCAGGTGGACATTGAGGCTGTGTATAAGCCGGTGGCGGATAAGATCGCGCGCAGCGAGACGCTGGTGCGCCGCTCAAAATACCGCCTGGCCGCCGGGGCCGGAAGTCTGAGACTGTTTGACGCGGAGCGGGAGCTGCCCGGATTCTACTATTTTACCATCGGCTGCCGGGCCGGCCGGGTGTGGGTGAAGCGGAAAATCGCCACTCAGATTTTTAACCGGGAGCTGCTTTTGGCCGGACCGGATACCCTGGAGGGGAGAAAGCGGCGGGCCCTGCAATATCTGGCGGACACTGAGGTGGATAATGTATACAAGGCTGCGGCGATCCTGGCTGCCGGCGGGGACCGGAAGCGGGCCGGGAGTATCATTCTGGAGGAGCTGGCGGGGATTGACGCGCGCAAGGATTGCAGCGATTTTCACCTGATCGTGGTGTTGCAGATCGTGAAGCGGTTCGGAGAACTGCTGGAACCTAACGTGCGGGAGGAGGTCCGGCGGGTGATCCTGAATTTCCGCTACTGGATCGACGAGCCGGGCAACGACGTGATGTGGTTTTTCAGCGAGAACCACGCGCTGCTGTTCCACATCTGCCAGTATTACGCGGGGACGCTGTACCCGGACGATGTGTTTGCCTGCAGCGGGCGCACCGGATGCCTGCAGCGGGAGCGGGCGGAAGAACTGCTGGAGGAATGGTTCGGCACGTTTTTCGGGGAGTATATCACGGAGTGGAACAGCAACGCTTACATACCGGTGGATGTGCTGGGGTTATGCGGCCTCCACAACCTGGCGGAGAAGGGGAGCCGCTGGCATACGGCGGCTGAAAAGGCGTTGGATGTGATTTTCCGGGATCTGGCGCTGCTGGCCCACCGGGGGGCGGTGATGACTACCTTCGGGAGAAGCTACGAGAAGGAGAACAAGGGCAATTACGCGGCGGGCACCACGGCGTTATTGTACATTGCATACAATAAGGGGAACCTGAACCGGGCGGCCCTGGCGTACATTTCCTTTGCGCTGGGGGATTACCGGCCCCAGGCGGAGAATGAGGTGTTTCTGGAGACGGCGGAGGGAGAGGCGCTGGAATACCAGAAAACCCAGGGCTATAAGGGGCATGTGAATCTGTATCTGTACAAGGACCGGTACGCCCAGCTTTCCACTGCGGTGAATTTCCGGCCGTTCACGCCGGGATATCAGGAGCATATCATGCAGGCCACCCTGGATATGACGGCGCAGATGTATGTGAGCCATCCCGGGGAGGTGCAGCCCTACGGCAACGGCAGGCCCAATTATTGGGCGGGGAACGGCACGCTGCCGTTGGCGGCCCAGTACCGGAATTTGGGGATCATGATGTACCGCCTGGACCCGGAGCACCCGGTAGACTTTACCCACGTTTACGCGCCGCTGATGGAATTTTCCTCCTATATCGGCGGGGAGTACACGGTGGCGGCCTGCAAGGACGGCGGGTATGTGGGCGCCCGGGCGGTCAACGGGCTGAGAATGGAGGAGAGCGGGCCGTGCCGGTACCGGGAGTTTAAGAGTCCGGGGCGGGACAATCTGTGGATTCTCAAGATTGGAAATTGCAGGGAGTATCCCTCGCTGGAAGCATTTTATGAGAGCCTGGACGGAATGGAAATTCATTGGGAGCCGGGAGTGAGGGCCGAGGTGAGAGATGCGCGTTTGGGGCGGATGGTTCTGACGAGGGACGGGTTTACGGTGGACGGAAGCAGCCCGTACGATTACCCGGCGGGTAACGCCGGGACAGTGCGGCGCATTTGGGAATAGAGGGCAGGAGCGTAGGAGATGGCGCGGAGGGAACGGCGCCGGGGAACCGGGAGGTTGCGGATAAAGCGCGTCGGGGAGCCGGGAAGGCAGCGGCAGACGTTCCTTCCGTCCGCCGCCCAGAGATAAACAGGAAAGGCAGGGAATATATGAACCACATGATGAAGAACACCTGGGACAGGGAATGGGTTCGGGAGACCGAGAAACGGGTGAACGCCCGTATGATGGATATGAAGAATACCGGAATGGAAGAAAAATTTCCGGTGAGCCTGATCGATATGGACTGCTGGGAGTGGCCCCAGGGCGTGGGCCTGTACGGGATGTACCGGAATTATCAGATGGAGAAGGATCCGCGGGTTTTGGAGTTTTTGACCGCATGGTTTGACCGGAAGATCGCGGAGGGGGGAATGGAGCGGAATGTGAATACCACGGCCCCCATGCTGACGCTCACCTACCTGTACGAAATCACGGGGAAGGAAACGTACCGGCGGTTTGTGGAGGACTGGGTTCAGTGGATGATGGATGAGACGGGCCTGCTGCGCGCCGGGGAGGGCTGTTTCCAGCACATGATCACCGGCGATCCAAACGACGGTGAGATCCTGATCGACACCCTGTTTATGGCGGTGTTTTTCCTGGCCCGGGCCGGAAAAATTCTGGGGCAGGAGGAGCTCGTCCGGGAGGCGGATTATCAGATTTTAAACCACATCCGTTTTCTGCTGAACCGGGAGACGGGGCTGTTCTGCCACGGCTGGAATTTCCGGGGGAACCACAATTACGGCAAGGTACTGTGGGGGCGCGGGAACGGGTGGTATACCATGGGGATCATGGAATATCTGGAGCAGATGGGAACCGGGGATCCGCTGCGGCGCTATTTCCTCAGCGTGTTTGTCTGCCAGGCCCGGGCGTTAAAGGAGTATCAGGATTCAGAGACCGGGCTGTGGCATACCGTGATCGACAACCCGCACACCTATCTGGAAACGTCGGCCAGCGCCGCGTTCCTTGCGGGAATCATGAAGGGCGTCCGCCTGGGATACCTGGACCGGGAGGAGTTTGAGCCGGTGATCCGCCGGGGAATCCCCGGGGTGCTGGGGAAGATTTCGGAGGACGGCACCGTGGAGGGCGTTTCCTACGGCACGCCCATCGGCTGGAACGCGGAGTTTTACAATGAGATTGTCTGCTGCCCGATCACCTACGGTCAGGCGATGACGATCCTGCTGTTGCAGGAGATAGGGCTTCTGTGAGGGACGGAGGAAAGGCGGCGGGAGATGAGACAGGAAGGATTTTACGAGGAATTCCACTCCTTTTACTACTACAGCGGCAGTACCAGAAGTTGGAAAATGAAGGGGCTTCATATCCACAAGGAGTATGAGCTGCTGCTGTTTATGAGCGGGGGCGCTTCCATCCGGATCGGGAGCCGGATGTATCAGACCAGGCCGGGGGACCTGTTTTTGATCAACAACCGGGAATACCATAAGACCGAGGGCGCGGAGGGAGCGGCTTACAGCCGGTATGTGCTGATGTTTGATCCGGATTGGATTTTGGGCCTGGAATCGGCTCTGGGCTATCGGTTTTCGCGGCTTTTTGAGGACCGGGAGGAGGGCGGCGTGAGACTGCATTTGTCCGGCGGCACCCTGGAGCAGGTGATCCGGCAGATGGAGCGCATCGAGGGGTACAGCCGCAGGCGGGAGGATGAGGCCGGACAGGTTCTCTTAAAGCTCTGTATCCTGGAATTGCTGGTGAAACTGGATGAATTCTCGCATTCATTGGAAGCGGGGGGAGGAGACGGCTGGGAGAACTGCGGGAGAGCCGGATGGGAGAAGGCCGGCCGGGAGCCGGGAGGCGGCAGGGGCCGGGAGGCAGGCAGCGGCGTGGCCCAAGAGCCGGGCAGCGGCATGAGCCGGGAGGCAGGCAGTGGCGTGGGCCAGGAGCCGGGCACCACCCCCCGGGAGCGCGTGGAGCAGATCAAAACCTACGTGCGCGACCATGTCGACGAGCGCCTGGATCTGGAGGACATCGCGCGGCAGTTTTATATCAGCAGCCATTACCTGAGCCACTATTTCCGGCGGGAGACAGGGTTTACCCTGGGGCAGTTTATCGCCCAGGCCAAGATCGACCGGGCCAAGGAGCTGCTGCAAAAGGGATTTTCCGTAACGGACACGGCCATTTCCCTGTCTTACAACAGCGACAGCCATTTTATCAACACCTTCAAGCGCCTGACCGGCACCACCCCTAAGCGCTATGCGTCGGAAATGAGGAAGTGACCGGATCCCGCCGGAAGTCCGACGGGGAGACGCCGCAGAATTTGCGGAACACCCGGTTGAACTGGGAAAAACTGGTGAATCCGCAGGCGGCGGAGATGTCGGTGATCTTTTCACGGGTGTTGATTAACGCGTACTGGGCGCTGCGGATGCGGGTCATCTGGATGTAATGGATCAGAGTGTAGCCCGTCACCTGCCGGAACCGGTGGGACAGGTAGTAGGTGCTGATATAGAACTGCTCCGCCAGGGATTCCAGGGATAATTCCTCGGAATAGTGGTTGTGGATGTAGCTTGTGATCTGGTAAATTTTCTCCGAAAGCGGGCTCTCGAATTTTTCCGGCACATAGACGTTAAAGCTTCTCAGCTCCCAGAGCCGGTAGAGGAACCGGGTGAACTCCGCGTGGACCATGGTGTTTAGGATGTCCGCGGGCATGGACCGGGTGGACAGGAGAAACACCTGGTTGAGCATATCGCTTAAGATCGCCGTTTTTTCCTGGTCAAAGCGGAAGATGGGGATCTCCTGGCCGAAGGGTTCCAGAATCCGGGAAAATGCCGGGTGGCTGTCCAGATACTCCTGGGGATAGAGAAAGTTGATGATCAGCCGGCGGCTGGGCGCTCCCTGGGGGTAGATGGTCTTGTGGAGCAGGGAAGGGCGCAGCAGGACGATGTCTCCGGCGTGTATGGAGTAGGGGATTCCCTCCACCAGATGGCTGGCGCTCTTGGCCAGCAGGATATGGATCTCGTAGAAGCTGTGGAAATGCTGGAAATCCATGTTTGCCTGGAAAGAGCGCTCGTCGTAGTCAAAGTAATAATAGATGCCGTCGGACATGTTGTTGATGATAATATCGTGGCGCTTTTCATAGAGAATTCCGTTGATTAATTCGCTCATCTGTTCACCTCAAGGGAGTTTCTTCTGCATGGGATGCGGTACATTTCCTCGATTATACAACAAAAAAAGCAAAAAATGCAATATAATTAGCGATATTAAGCAAAAAAGAAGTAGAATTTGGAGGACAAAAACCGCTATACTAGGTGCGTAGTCGAGAGACGGATTGAAACATCGGAGGTACGGCGTGGAACACAGGAGAGTCGGGGAGCTGCGGGCGGCAGCCGGTTTTATGATTTTGATGGCGGGTCTGGGAGTGAGCGATTCCCTGAGAGGGATTTTCGCTCCGGTGTTCCAACAGCATTTTACTCTGAACGCCTCCGGCCTGTCGGTGATCATCATGGTCAGCTATCTGGGAAATCTGGTATTTCTCAGCCTGGGCGGACAGATGATGGACCGGTTCGACCGGAAGAAAACCACCATGGCGGTGCTGCTTCTGTGGATGGCGGCGCTGGCGGTCTATGTGGTTTCCGATCACTTTCTGCTCCTGCTGGTCAGCGTGTTTTTCGCCATGGGCGCGTCCACGCTGTTAAACACCACGGTCAACCTGCTGACGCCGCTTATCTTTACCGCGGCTCCGGGGATGTTGGTCAATGTGTTCTTCTTCGTGCAAGGAGTGGGAACCAGCGCCAGCCAGAACCTGGTAGGGCGGATGGCGGACAGCTACGGCGTATTCCGGGGCGTGAACCTGTTTCTGCTGGGGCTGGGTCTTCTGGCGGCGCTGTTTCTGGCAGGGGTGAAGATCCCGGGAAGCGGGGAGCGCCCCGAAGCGACATCTTCCGCGCGGTCCGCCAAAAAGGCAGTCTCCTTCGCGACCGTAACGCGGCAGCCGGGCTTCTGGCTCCTGGTGGTGATCTTCGGCTTCTACTTTGTGGCGGAGCACGGAATCATGAACTGGCTGGTGGCTTACGGCACCGGAGCCCTGGGCCTCACGGCCTCACGGGCGGCCCTTTACCTGTCCGGGTTCTACGGCGGCATGACCGTGGGACGGCTGGTGTTCTCCCCCGCGGTATCCGCTCTGGGAGCGGTGAGGAGCATCTGCGGGTTCGGCGGAATCGGAGCGGTTCTGTTTATCCTGGGATCGGTCCTGGGAGGAAGCGGGCTGTGGCTTTTGAGTCTGTCCGGCCTGTTCCTCTCCATTGTGTACCCTACCATGGTGTTCATGATCGGGTCCGTTTTCCCGCAGCACATGCTTTCCACGGCGGCGGGGGCGGTGATCAGCCTGGGGACCCTGGCTGACATCGGGTTTAACCTGGTGTTCGGGAGAGCGACGGACTATTTTGGCTACGGAATCAGCTTTATGGCGGTTCCTCTGTGCATGGCGGGCTTTTACCTCGCATATCTGAGGTTTGCGAGAAGGTTCGTGGCGCGGAGCGGACAGATTATATGGAAGAGGGGATGAACGACGATATGAACCAGGAAACGATCAAAGCAGCGCTGCGGCTGTACGCCTCCAGCTTCGAGAAGGTGCTCTATGAGGAGGATGAAACCTTTCTCGAGGGGATGAAGAAAAACAGCCTGGCCTGCGATGACATCAGGCGGTACCAGTTCTGGGAATGGACCCAGGGCGTTGGACTCTTCGGTTACTGGAAGCTGTTTAAGGCCACCGGCGAGGAGCGGTATCTGTCGGTTCTGAACAAATATTACGAACGGCAGTTTGCCATCGGCCTGCCGGCAAAAAATGTAAATACCATGACGCCCATGCTGCCTCTGTCTTTTCTGGCGGAGCATCTGGGCCGGGAAGATTACCTGAAGGTCTGCACTCAGTGGGCGGACTGGATTATGACGGATTTCCCCAGAACCGAGGAGGGCGGGCTTCAGCACATCACCTCGGACAGCGTGAACAAGGGCGAGCTTTGGGACGACACCCTGTTTATGACCGTGCTGTTTCTGGCCAATATGGGCCGGATTCTGGATCGAAAGGACTATAAAGAGGAAGCGCAGTATCAGTTCCTGCTGCACACCAAGTATCTGTGCGACCGCGAGACGGGGCTGTGGTACCACGGCTGGACCTTTGAGGAGCGGAACAATTTCGCCGGCGCCTTCTGGGGGCGGGGCAACTGCTGGATCACGGCGGCGATCCCGGAATACTTAGAGATCGCAGACTGCGACGAGAGCGTGCGCCGCTACCTGACGGAGGCTCTGCGGGCCCAGGCCCGTTCCCTGGAGAAATACCAGGCGGAAAACGGGATGTGGCACACCCTGATCGATGACCCGGATTCCTATGTGGAGTCCAGCGCCACCTGCGGGTTCGCCTACGGACTGCTCAAAGGGGTCCACATGGGGCTGTTGGATGGTGCGTACGAGGCGGTGGCCTTAAAGCCCCTGGAGCAGATTCTGGCTTACACGGACGGGGAGGGGATTTTACAACAGGTCTCCTACGGCACGCCCATGGGACGGGAGGACAAGAACTTTTATAAGGAAATTCCCTTAAAGCCCATGCCCTACGGCCAGGCGCTGGCCATGTTGTATTTTTTGGAACTGGATCATCAATCAATGAAATGATAAGATAAAAGGAAAGAGAGGAAGGTAATAATGAAAAAAACAAGTAAGATGGCGGCTGCCGGAGTTCTGGCGGCAATGATGGCTCTGTCTCTGGCGGCCTGCGGCGGCAGCTCGAATTCCGGCGCTCCGGCTCCGGCCGAGACCCAGGCGGACGGCTCCGTAAAGACCGAGCGCACAACCATGAAGGTGTTAAACCCCGAA
>PVML01017621.1_pt1 | contig 14644 bp, 10 predicted proteins | sample 1853371 | NCBI WGS metagenome assembly PVML01 (sample SAMN08533508, study PRJNA380276) | Human gut metagenome, whole genome shotgun sequencing project. | isolation source: participant 1, chromium library | host: Homo sapiens | collected 2017 | reverse complement strand
CTACTACGTCACCAATGGAATAGTTACGCACGTGACCCATATGTAAGTTACCAGATGGGTACGGGAACATTTCTAATACATAGTATTTTTCTTTAGATTCATCATATTCTGTTTTAAATGTATGGTTATCGTCCCAATACTTTTGCCACTTTTTCTCAATATCTTGGGCTACATATTTTTCATTCATGTAGGGGCCTCCTCATATAGTCAACCTCATTAGTTGCCGTTTTATAATCAATATTTTTATTTTACTACTTACTATGAAAGCAGTCAAACTCTAACGTTTTACTACTTGTACAGATTTTGTTAATTCGTTTTTAGTACTTGTATTTTGAACAGAACCATGACTCTTATAAGAAGCAATTCTATCCTTTGCCTCTTGTGCATCACGCTCCTTTTGTGCTTTAGCCTCTTCTTCTAAACGTTTTTTCTCTGCCTTGGCTTCCTCAGCTTGACGTTTTTTCTCAGCTTTAGCTTGCTGCGCTTCTTCTTTAGCTTTTCGTTTAGCTAATTCTTTTTCCTCTTTAGCCTTGCGTTTCGCTTCTGCCTTAGCGGCTTTTGCCTTTTCTTTTTCTTCTAAGCGCAATTTGTATTGTTCTAGCTTAGTTAATGGTTTTGTTTCTTCTACTACAGGTTCAGGAGCAACCGCTGTAGGAGATTTAGGGATGCCACGACCTAAGTCTTTACCTTGAATCATAGCGATAGTACTTTCATCTTCAAAGTCTTTACGCCATGCAGCAAAACCACCGAGCTGTAATTCTTTTACGAGATCTAGTTTCAAACCTAAAGACGTATTATCTTCAAACCAGATACGGTCAGAACCAGAGCCAGTTGGGATAGATAAATAATATAGTTTTAATCGATCATCCCAAGTCATTTTATCTTTGTAATTTGCAAAATAGCTACCTGTGTTTTTCATAGCTAAAGTTTCACCTTTTGCATAGCCATTAGTATCATGCCATAAGCGCATATAGAATGGTACACCTAGTACTAGTTTTTGGGATGGTACTTCAGAAAGCATTTTTTCTGTATGGTTGCGAACCCATGGATAACTTGCTACAGGACCTGCTGTTGTACTTTTAGCCCATGTTTCGTCATACGCCATGAGAACTACATAGTCTACGGAATTAGCAAAGGCACTGCGGTTATATACTAAGGACCATTCTGGGCTATCAGAATAACCAGTTACATCGATGGATGTTTTAATATTGTATTGGTGTAAATGGTTAGACAAATACGCTACAAAAGCTGTTAAACGATCACGGTCAGCATAGTCGATATTTTCAAAGTCGAAGTTATAACCATCAAAGCCATAAATATAAGCATATTGAACAAGGTTATGAGCATATTTTTTCCATACTGATTGGTCTGCTAAAATGCCACTTGTAAAGTCTGGATCAAAACGATTCGTAATCAATGGCCATACATGGTAACCCTTACCTTTATAGGCATTCACATAATCAATGTTTACATTTGGGCTAGCCTCAAGACCTAAACTATGTAATTTAAACCAGCTAGGAGAAATGATGTTATCCCCACTCGTATTAAGTTTAGCTTGGTATGGTACCCCCTCTGTCGGCCATGGGTCAAATGCCCAAGACAATGGAGTTTGCAATGTATAAGGGGCTTTTACCGTTGAAGCTTGCGGTGCAGGACCTAGTGTTAATTGTCCATTAGTTTTTGTATAACTAACACCAAGCATTGCTGGATCAGACTCGATATCAACATAGGTAATACCATTTTGTTTAGTAATAGGCAATTTAACAGGTTCACCAACGGCTGATGGATTTAATACAACCATATTACCTTGTAATTCTGTTTGAGGCACATACACCGTATATGCTGTTTTATATTGATTTGCTTCGTAATGACGCGTTGTTGTCGCTAGAAATTGCTCTAACGGTACCAATACCTCTGCCTGTACGGCAGTCGTTGATAATGCGGACATTACTAAAGCTGTTAACGATTTAAAAATAGTAGATTTGCGAATCATGTACTCTCCTAACTCTAGTTCCCATACTGGGATACAATACCAATCTCTATATTATACCATATTATATAGAGTTCATCTCTTTTCTTGCATGAAGAGTGTATGTAATTTATAATTTAATTTATGTACTAATAAAAATTATCACATAAGGAGTTTTATATGCATCAATATTTATTTTTTATAGGGGACTTCCCCATTAGAGCCTACGGCGTTATGTTGGCCTTGGCTATCATCTGCGGCGCCTCAGTGGCGTATGTACTGTTAAAGAAAGATGGTCGTGGTTGGCATGAGCACATCATTGATTTCTCCATTACAGTTGCTGTAGCTGGCCTCATCGGTGCTCGCCTATGGGACGTATTCTTCTTTGACTGGGATTATTATGGTAATCATTTATTAGAAATCCCCTTCGTTTGGCAAGGTGGTATGGCTATCCAAGGTGGTGTTGTACTAGGTACAATTGCGGGCTACTGGTATCTTCGTAAAAACAATATCGACTTCTGGGCCTTTGCCGATCTATTTGCACCAGCATTGATTTTGGCACAATCTATAGGCCGTATGGCAAATCTTTTAAACGGCGATGCTTTCGGTCATCCTACGGGTGGTAATTATGGTATTATCTATCCTGAAAGTACCCTTGCGTACCGCACCTACGGCAATCAACCACTATGGCCTGCGGAAGTATGGGAAGGTCAGATCGATATTCTTATCTTTGTTGCCCTTTTATTATTTGGTTCCTTCAAACATGCTAAAGGTCAAGTATTTGTCCTATACGCTATTCTCTACTCTACAGCTCGTTTCTTCTTAGAGTTCTTGCGTGGCGATTATGTAAATCTAACATTAGGTTTAAAATCTGCCCAAATGACTAGTCTAGTAGCAATCATTGTGGGCATCTGTGTATTTATCTATCTAGGATATCTAGAAAAGAAAAATCAAACAGTAACTGTTGCTACAGAACCTACAGTTAAAACTAAAAAGCGTAAATAAAACAGTAAATAATAAAAAATCCTTCATTCCTAGGTATGTGGTTCTTCTAATGCTCGATTAGCAATGAGTGCATTTTTCTCTTTTTTCTTACGCACTTTTTGAGGCCATGGATCCATGATGCCAAAGTTGACATTCATCGGTTGGAAGTTAGAGCCTTCGTAGTTAGAAATATAGTGGCTGAGAGAGCCAATTGCCGTAGATTTAGGGAAATCAATAAATGAACGTTCCTCTAAATAGCGTTCTACTTGAAGACCTACCATGAGACCACTCGCAGCAGATTCTAAATACCCTTCTACGCCTGTCATTTGACCAGCGAAGAATAGGCGTGGTTCCTTTTTAAGTTGGAACGCATGATTCAATAACTCAGGAGAGTTAATATATGTATTGCGGTGCATGACGCCATAACGAACGAATTCAGCATTTTCTAAACCTGGAATCATACCAAATACACGCTTTTGTTCGCCCCATTTTAAATGAGTTTGGAAGCCTACCAAGTTAAACATGGTGCCTTCTTTATTCTCCTTACGCAATTGTACTACTGCATAAGATTCCTCATTAGTCCGTTTATCTACTAAACCAACTGGTTTAAGTGGACCATAGCGCAATGTGTCTTCCCCGCGGCTGGCCATGATTTCTACAGGCATGCAACCTTCAAAATAGATTTCCTTTTCAAAATCCTTTGGTTGCACAGCTTCAGCTGTAGTGAGTTCATGCCAGAATGCTTTATATTCCTCTTCTGTCATAGGACAGTTAAGGTAATCTGCATCGCCCTTGTCGTAACGAGAAGCGGCAAATACTTTGTCGTAATTTAAAGATTCTGCCGTAACAATAGGCGCTGCTGCATCGTAGAAATAAAAGCCTGTTTCACCTGTTAAGGCTTTAATCTTATCACCTAATGCTTCAGACGTAAGTGGACCAGAAGCAAAGATAACAGTGCCTTCAGGAGGAATCTCAGTTACTTCTTCATTGTGAACTGTAATATTAGGATGTCCCTTTACCTTCTCAGTCACCATTTCACTAAACAAATGACGATCAACGGCCAAGGCACCACCGGCAGGTACAGCAGTTGCATCAGCACATTCCATAATCAGGGAACCTAAACGACGCATTTCTTCTTTTAAAAGACCTACTGCATTTTCAATATTGCCAGCTCGCAAGGAGTTACTACATACGAGCTCTGCAAATTGATCTGTTTGGTGCGCAGGAGAACTCTTCACGGGGCGCATTTCATATAAGTCTACATGAATGCCACGGTTAGCGAGTTGCCAAGCCGCTTCAGAACCTGCTAGGCCCGCACCAATAACAATAACATTTTTATTATTCAACAGTTGTTTCCTCTTTTTTAGCTTTGCTAGACTTTTTAGATTCTTTAGATTTTTCAGATTCTTTAGATTCTTTTACAGTTTCTTCACTAGCTTCGCTTTTTTTCTTTCTTGTTTTCTTTGGTGGTCTAGTTGGACATGTTTCATTGGAACAGAACTTTTTAGTTGTACCATTTTTATATGTCTTTTCAACCATAATAGAACCACATGTTTCACAGAAATCATGGGTTGGTTTATCCCATAATGTAAAGTCACATTGTGGATATCGATTACAGCCGTAGAATAGACGACCACGGCGAGACTTACGCTCTACGATTTCCCCTTCCTTACATTTAGGGCAAGTTACACCTGTCCCTACCGTAATAGGTTTAGTATTTTTACATTCTGGGAAGTTAGAACATGCAAGGAACTTACCATAGCGACCAAATTTATATACCATAGGACTATGACAGAGTTCACACGTTTCATCACTTTCCATAGATGCAATTTCAATGCGATCTACATCGCTCGCATCTTCTAGCTCTTTAGCGAATACTTCATAGAAATCAGACAATACCTTTAGATATGTATCCTTACCGGATGCAATAGCGTCAAGCTCTTCTTCAAGGTCTCGTGTAAAGCCAGTATTGATGATTTTTTCAAAGTACGCTATCAAGAAGTCTACCACAACAAAGCCTAACTCTGTAGGAACAAATTGTTTATTTGTATTTTCTACATAGTTACGGCTAACGATAGTATCTAAAATTGGCGCATACGTACTAGGACGACCAATACCGAGTTCTTCAAGCGTTTTAATAAGGCTTGCCTCAGAGTAACGTGGAGGGGGTTGCGTGAAATGTTGTTCACGCAATACCTCTACTGTATGGGCTGCATCATTCTTTTTAAGAGCTGGCAATTGAGGAACATCCTCTTTTTTCGCATCTTCATAAACAGCACTAAAACCTGGGAAGATTACGCGAGATCCTGTCGCTTTAAATGTGTAATCATCATGAACAGTCAATTCAATAGTTGTAGATTCATTTTGTTGTGGTGCCATTTGGCTCGCCATAAAACGATTCCAAATTAACGTATAAAGTTTAAGTTCATCACGACTCAAGAATGGCTCTACCATTTTAGGTGTTAGCTCTAAAGATGTAGGGCGAATCGCTTCGTGCGCATCTTGAGCAGAACCTTTTGCACCATACATATTAGGTTTAGAAGGATAATAATCTTCACCATAGTTACGAATAATATAGTCCTTAGCCATGACCTGCATCTCTTTAGAGATACGCGTAGAGTCTGTACGCATGTACGTAATCAAACCTACGTGACCATAGGAACCGATTTCAAGACCTTCGTAAAGATGTTGAGCAATCATCATGGTACGCTTTGCACCAAAGTTCAATTTACGCACACCATCTTGTTGCAACGTAGACGTTGTAAAGGGAGGTGCCGCTTTACGAGAACGTTTGCGCTTTTCAATATTTGTCACTACTGCATCGGCTCCGCCAATAGCATCTACTACGGCTTGCGCTTCACTTTCAGTAGTAATATCGATTTTTTCACCTTTAATATGAGTTAATTCTGCTGTGAAAGCCTCTTTTTTAGGCGTTTCAAAATTGCCTTCAATAGTCCAGTATTCTTGTGGCACGAAAGCTTGAATTTCTCGCTCTCTTTCACAGATAAGTCGAACTGCAACGGATTGCACACGACCTGCACTGAGGCCTTTACAAACTTTTTTCCATAATAAAGGACTCAATTTATAGCCTACGATACGATCTAATACACGGCGTGCTTGTTGGGCATCAACCATGTTCATATCGATAGTACGTGGAGACTCTAAGGCCTCTGCTACCGCATTTTTAGTAATCTCATTGAACGTAATACGACATGTAGACGTTGGATCTACATTTAATATGTACGCTAAATGCCAAGAAATAGCTTCCCCTTCGCGGTCAGGGTCAGTTGCGAGCAATACGGCGCTACTTTCATCGGCGTAGGAAACAAGTTCATCAATAACCTTTTTACGAGTTACCAAATTGCTATAACGAGGCGTAAAATCATGTTCGATATCGATACCCATTTGAGATTTAGGTAAATCTCGTAGGTGGCCCATACTTGCTTTTACCACATAGTTTGGACCTAAGAATTTTTCAATTGTTTTAGATTTAGCAGGAGACTCTACGATAACCAATACTTTGCCATCAGGATTATAAACGCGAGGTTCCCGTTGCTCTGGTGGCACGGACGTTTGTAATACAGATTTATCCCGTACAATCCCCATGGGAGTAAGTGCTTCTTTAGCAACCTTGCGCTTTATCGTAGTACTCTCTTTCTTAGTACTTTTCTTTTTAGTATCTTTACTAGTACTAGCTACTTTTGGCTCGCCAATAACGATAGATCGTTTAATGGACAAGTATATCACTCCTAGTCATATTAATATAGCCTCTCGGCGGTTGATGTTCTATAGCCCCTTCCATTTCTAACTCTAGTAATAAGGGCTGCAGTTGTTGTAATGGAATAGAGGTCGCTTTCAAAATATCACTAACCGTGATACAACGATCATGAGGTATTTCACTCAATATTAAACTCTTATCCAAACTAAAGCTTAACATAGAGAGCCCTTGTATATCAACACCCTGACCATGATTCACCATTTCATTACTATCTTTTACGCCCATTGTATCTCTTTTATTTGGTGGTGAAAGTTTTTCTTTAGTACTAAACATATCTCGCAAGGTTAAATGATATTCCTTGACGATGTCCTCATAACCAGTTAATACAAAGGCTCCATTACGCATGAGGAATTTATTGCCATCTGCTGTATGGTCTAATAAATTACAAGGCACTACAAATACATCTCGACCTTCGCTAACAGCCATATCCGCCGTAATCAATGAACCACTACTTCCTTTTGCCTCTACTACGATTACACCTCTACTAAGGCCGCTAATGATACGATTTCGAGCGGGGAAATGTTTAGCAGATGGTGGCGTACCAGGTGGGTACTCAGATACAAGTAAACCATTGTTTTGTAAGATTCGGTCAAATAATTTTGTATTCTCTCGTGGATATACTATATCTAAGCCACAACCCATGACCACAATACCATACCCTAGGCTAGCTAATAGTCCTTCATGACCATGTGTATCAATACCTCGTGCACCTCCACTGACTATAATAGTGCTGTATTTACCGAGCTCTTTACCAAGCATTCTCGCCACATTCCGTCCGTATAATGAACAGCGCCGTGCCCCTACAAGGGCAATCCGATTTAGCCGTTTATCTAAAAGTGCTCTATTACCTCGCATAAACAGTATAGCCGGTGGATTATAAATATGGTTCAAAATAGATGGAAAATCTTTATCTAAAAAGGTAGTAACATCCATCTTATATTCGTCTATTTTATGAATTATATAATCTAACTTTTCATCCTTAGCCGATGATGCTATAGCACGTTTATCAGCGTTAGAAATATGTATATAAGGCTTTAAATTTTCAACCTTCTTAACGGCTTCCCAAGCATCATAGGGCGACCCAAAATCCTCTATGAAACGCCGTACATGTGTGGCTCCCACATTATATAAACTTTGCAAGCCAGCAATATAAATAGTATCATCGTATCTAGTCATCTTTACACCTATTTACCTGTTCTAAACAACATAGCCTCGGAAATATGATGAGGCTCCACTTGTGGATTTTCCTCAAGGTCCGCTATAGTACGAGCCACCTTTAATATGCGATCAAAGGCACGCCCACTTAAATGAAAGTGATCAAATATATTGCCCAATACACTCCAGGCCTTATCAGTAATATTACACAGCTCACCTATGGCCTTATGAGGTACGGCTCCATTAGAATTAAATTCTAAGTTTTCATACCGTTTCTGTTGCAAAGCAGTTGCCAAAATAACTTGTTGCCTCATGCTTTCACTTGTCATAGTAGACGTCGAATTATCTAATAATTGTTCTAGTGTAGGCCTTTCAACGGGAATATGTAAATCAATGCGGTCCATAATAGGCCCTGACAATCGTTGCTGATAATTTTTGACCATCGTTTCAGAACATATGCATTCCCTATGTGGGTCATGATAATAACCACAGGGACAGGGATTTGCAGCCAATATACAAATAAAATTGGCGGGATACATATAATTACCTTGAGACCTATTGATAGTAATTGTGCGAGACTCTAAGGGCTGCCTTAACGCATCAATAACTTGGCGCTGAAACTCTGGTGCTTCATCCATAAATAAAACACCACCGTGAGCAAGTGTGACTTCCCCAGGGCGTCCTTGTATACCTCCGCCCACCATACTCGCTAAAGTCGCCGTATGATGTGGATGCCTAAAAGGCCTAGTTTTAACGAGTCCCTTATCACCGAGTAAACCGATCACATCTTGGATGCGACTTACCTCAACCATTTCATTCCAAGTCATGGGTGGCAATATAGTCGGCAATCGTTCGGCCATCATCGTTTTACCACCACCGGGCGGACCTATCATAATACAATGATGATGTCCTGCAGCACTAATGAGCATGGCCCGTTTACCAAGTTCTTGACCTTGTACATCACCAAAATCTACATCATACGTAGTATTATGGTTTTTATTATCCATCGTATCTGTTAATATCTCATCTTGATTGTTCCCTATTTTTACCTTTTTGGAAGTTGAAATAGATTTAGATTTAACTTGGTCTTCTAAGACGGTAATAATATTTTGTAATGAAGACTCGCCATATATAGTAAGATTAGGAATAGCTTTTAGATTATATCCATTTTCTACGCTTGTATATATAGTGTTGTAATCAGCTTCTAACCCTGCTAATGACATCGCCAAGGTGCCAAAGGTAGGTAGCAGTGAACCATCTAAGGCTAGCTCACCCATAAATAGACATCTATTCAATAAAGCTGAAATATTAGCTTTACGCCCCTTTATCTGCCCCGATGCAATGAGAACCCCTAAAGCAATCGCTAAATCGAGTCCTGCACTACTTTTACGAATTGTAGCAGGTGCTAGATTGACTACGATACGCCTCATAGGGAAGTCATAGCCACTATTTTTGATAGCCGCCCTCACACGTTCCCGAGCTTCCTTTACGGACTGATTAGGCAGTCCTACGATATCAAATACAGGTAAACCTTGCGATATGTCGACCTCTACCGTAATAATGCATCCGTCTATACCATGTAAGGTGGCTCCATATAGTTTTGCATACATAGGTAACCTCTCTAAAAGCACTGCGGCAAATAATGAATGGAACTTTGAAAGTCTTCATGCAAGTACACTTCGATTACATCAAAGGATAACTCTTTCCAGCGCCGTCTTTTCTGATGTAGATCATACAAAAATAACATGGCTGCCCGTTTAATATGCTTTTGCTTCTTCTTTGTCACCGCTTCTCGAGCTAATCCATGCTGCATTCCTCGACGGGCTTTAATTTCAATAAAGTGATACACTAAATCACGTTTAGCAATAATATCGATTTCACCTAATCTAGTTCGATAATTTGTATCTACTACAGTAAGGCCTATTTTTTCAATATATTTAATGGCCACCCGTTCACCCCATTTTCCAAGTTGCTTGGAATCGAGTTCATTAAATGCTTTACCCGTACTAATCGTCTTCATATATACCTCCTATTTACGTGTAGTAACTACAATAACTTATAGAATAGTTATCACTCAATCTACATCTAAACTTTCAACAGGTAACACTTACTTGTAGCGTAGAGTATGGAGACTATAAAAGTAAATACAAAAGAGGTTCCTAATAGTCACATCGGTGACCAATAGGAACCTCTTTACGGTTATAAACTATATGCAATTTATAATGATACAACTAATACAATTAATACAAATATAAAACTTAACTTAATAGTCGAATCATAAAATAAATTTATTACGAATTACTCTGGCTTAACCCAGCGAACAATAGATTTAATAGGTTCAAAGCTCTTGCGGTGTAGTGGTGTTACACCTTGTTGTTCAACAGCTTCTTTATGTAACTCCGTATAATAGCCTTTATGAATACCAAATCCATAACCAGGGTATTCGTCATCAAGGCTCTTCATATATCGATCTCGTGTAACCTTAGCAATGATGGATGCAGCCGCAATATTAGCGCTTTTACTATCACCCTTAATTATGGACTCCACAGGAATCGTCAGATCAGGCAATTTCATTGCATCAGCTACTACTGCTTCAGCGGGTACGCTGAGCGTGCGAATCGCCTCATACATCGCTTGTCGTGTTGCTTCGTAGATATTGAGTTCATCAATCTTTTCTGGCCCGTAAGAAATACAGCTAACTGCTACGGCTTCTTTCATGATGATATCGTAGAGGGTTTCACGCTTTTCTTCAGTTAGCTTTTTAGAGTCATTTAAACCAGGAATTAATGTCATAGGCGGCAATATAACAGCAGCTACCGTTACAGGTCCTGCAATAGGGCCACGACCTACCTCATCGACACCAGCTACATGATACATACCTTGATCGTAGAACATACCTTCATAGTCATACATGCTCATGAGGCGTTGTTGTTCTTTTAACTCTTTTTCTTGGCGCTTAATATAAGAAGCAGCCAATTTTTGTACAGAACTACGAGTATCCTCTTGGGCTAAAGACAAAATATCTAAGGCTTGTTCAGTTTCAAAAAGAGCTTTTATATCTGCTACTTTTAATTTACTAAATGTCTCCTTATCCATTTTGTGTGTCCTCACCGTTTTCAGGATAGTATGGTTCTTCATCAACTTTATCGATAGTAATTGTACCTAATTTAGTGTTGCGATAGTCTTGCAAGATGATGCGACGCGCTTTATCAAAGTCTACTACACCACCACTAACGAGACAACCACGACGACGACCGATGCTTTCAAGAATAGTATCCACATCTGTCATCTCTTCTTCTTTTAATTTATAACGTTCTACCAAAATATTTGGTGTATTCGTCAATAAATGATTTAATAACTGTTTCATAACATGCTCTAAGTCGTACACATCATCAGAAACAGCACCCGTCATAGCAAGGCGAGCCGCTGCGCGTTGATCCTCTAATTTAGGCCATAATACGCCTGGTGTATCAAGTAGTTCAAGGTTTTTACCGATCTTAACCCATTGTTGACCACGGGTATGACCAGCTTTGTTAGCTGTACGTGTTGCTGCAGAGCCAGCTAAAGAATTAATCAACGTAGATTTACCTACATTAGGAATACCTAAAATAATAGTACGTACAGAACGGCTACGAATACCTTTAGCTACCCAACGATCGATGATAGGCTTGCTCAAACGCTCTACCGTAGATATTAACTTCTTATTACCCTTGCCAGACTTAGAATCGATAGCCAGCACTGTGATACCTTGTTTAGTAAAGAATTCAGTCCATTCCTTTGTAGCTTTAGGATCTGCTAAATCTACTTTATTTAACAGTACGATATGAGGTTTCTGACCAACGAGTTCAGTAATTACAGGGTTCGCACTAGAGCGAGGAATACGCGCATCTAATAACTCAATAACTACGTCTACCTTTTTGATATACTCCGTAATCATACGTGTGGCTTTCGCCATATGCCCAGGGAACCAATGTACGATAGGTGAATCTGCCATAGTATTTCCTTTCATATCTAAATTTTAGCAAAAATAAAAGGCTGCCAACGGCAGCCTTTTATGAACATTAGCGTTTTTCGCGAATACGAGCAGCTTTACCAGTAAGGTTACGTAAGTAGTACAATTTAGCACGACGAACAACACCACGGCGCATAACTTCGATTTTAGCTAAGCGTGGGCTGTGAAGTGGGAATGTACGTTCTACACCTACACCGGATGCAATACGACGAACTGTGAAAGTTTCACGTACGCCACCGTTTTGACGTTTAATTACCAAACCTTCGAATACTTGGATACGTTCACGAGAACCTTCCACTACTTTTACGTGTACGCGAACTGTGTCACCAGCGCGGAAAGTAGGGATGTCTGTACGAAGTTGTTCTTGTTCAAGTACGTTAATAATGTTCATTGTTTCCTCCTGTTTGCAGACATTCAATACCTACACCTTATAGGCAGCGGACTGTCTCAAATTAACAGCAATATAGTATCATAAATCACGTACTGTTCGCAAGTATTTTCTATATAATTTTGAGAAACTAATTATTTACTTAAGATTGGGCGCTTTAACTTACCTAACAAGCGGTATAAATCATCTTTTTCATCATCAGAAAAATCAGAAAATAGTACATTAAGAAATTGGTCATATGAATGTAACAATGACTTACCTAATCGTTTCCCCTCTTCAGTGAGCCCTACTACGGAAATTCGTTTATCCATATAATCGATGTGCTTTGTGACATACCCTAATTCAATAAGAATATCGGTCTGCTCTGATACTGTAGCAGGACGCATATTAAGAGCATCTACTAATTGTTTTTGAGATGCCCCTTCAGATCGCATATATAATTCTATAATTATTTTATCACGAGACTTTTCTTTACCATTTGGCACCTTACATAAGGCTTTATATAATTCATCATGATTCATGACAGTTATCTCCTCATACAACTTTGTATATTATAAGATATTCGCCATAGTCTCAAAAAATCCTGCATAAAATTTGTATATTCTTCGTAAAAGCAAGAAGAGGTACCAATAGTACCTCTTCTTTCATATATTACTGTAAAAGTTTTATCTATCTTTTACCCAATATATTATTTTAATGCACTAATATCGCCGATAATAGCCATTACACTATAAGCTAAACGAACGAGTTGTAAACGGTTAGCTTTAATAGCTTCATCTTTGTCCATAACCATTACATCTTCAAAGAATTGGTTAATTGTTGGCACAAGAGTTGCTGGAACTGCTACTACAGCTGCGTAGTCGCTAGCTTCCCATGCTGCAAGGCTAGCTTCGGATGCTTTAGAAGCAGCTTCGAACAATGCTTTTTCAGCATCTTCTTTCAACAAGTCGCTATTAACACCTGTATATTCCACATCTTTTACAAGATTGTACATACGAGTATAAGCTTGAACAAGCTCAACATTTTCATCGATGCGATTTGCTAACAATGCGTTTACAAGACCTTCTGCATCAGCAACGGACAATTCGTTGTTGGACAACAACAAGTCGATGACATGATGAGGAACTTCACGATCAAGGAAGATATTTTTCAAACGAAGTGTGAAGAACTCTTCTACTTGGCTAAGCAATTCCTCTTGTTTATCAGCAGCTACATTCAATAACTCCATAGATGCTTTGAAAATTGGACGCAAGCTGATATTCCAATCGCTACCAAGCAAGATGTTCAAAATACCAATTGTTTGACGACGCAATGCATATGGATCTTGAGAACCTGTAGGAATTAAACCACGGCTGAAAGTAGCAACGATGTTATCTACTTTATCGATGATGGACAATACTTTACCTGCTTCTGTTTGAGGCAATACATCACCTGCAAAGCGTGGTAAATATTGTTCGAAAATAGCTTCTGCTACCTCAGGAGATTCACCATCAAGTAAAGCGTACTCTTTACCCATTACACCTTGTAATTCAGTGAACTCTGTAACCATACCTGTAGTAAGGTCAGTTTTAGCAAGCTCTGTAGCGCGTTCTAATACAACAGCTGCATCTTCGTGCAAGCCACATTCTTCGCCAAATACACGGCCCAATTTAAGCAAGCGTTCAGTTTTATCTGCTAAGTTACCAAGACCTTCTTGGAATACGATTTTAGTCAAACCATCTTGACGGTCGATAAGAGGTTTCTTGCGGTCTTCGTTGAAGAAGAATTTAGCATCATCAAGACGAGCACGCAATACGCGTTCATTACCAGCTTGCACTACTTCGATGGAATGATCAGAACCATTGCGCACTGTTAAGAACATTGGCAACAATTTATCATCTTGGTCAACCAATAGGAAGTAGCGTTGATGGTCTTTCATTGGTGTAATGATAGCTGCATCAGGAAGTGCCAAGTAGGACTCTTCAAAGCCACCGCACAATGCTGTAGGCCATTCAACAAGATAGTTGATTTCTTCTAACAAATCATCATCCCAAACAATGGATGCATTTTTAGAAGCTGCTATATCATGTAATTGTTTGGAAATCAACTCACGACGTGCGTCTTGATCAACCATAACAAAGTTTTCTTTTAATGTGTCTACATAAGATGCTGCATTTTTAATAGTAATTTCATCAGCACCTAAGAAGCGATGACCACGTGTTACATTACCAGATTTTACAGTAGCAAATTCTACAGGAATTACTTCTTCATCAAGTAATGCTACAAGCCAACGTACAGGACGTACGAATTTAGCATCTAAATTGCCCCAATGCATGGATTTAGGGAAATTAAGGCCTGTAATCAATTGTGGCAACATGT
>PVML01003602.1_pt1 | contig 14655 bp, 10 predicted proteins | sample 1853371 | NCBI WGS metagenome assembly PVML01 (sample SAMN08533508, study PRJNA380276) | Human gut metagenome, whole genome shotgun sequencing project. | isolation source: participant 1, chromium library | host: Homo sapiens | collected 2017 | reverse complement strand
CATTCCCTGTGGGTGAGCGATCCCACCCTGGACAATTTTAAGCGGTTGTTCCAGATGATTCCGGTGGCGCAGAACACATTCAACAGCGTTTTCACCACGCTTGTAGGAACGGCCTCATCCCTGTTCTTCTGCGCGCTGGCGGGATTTGCCTTCGCCAAGTACCGGTTTCCGGGAAGAAACCTGCTGTTTTATTCGGTGATCGCCACTATGCTGGTGCCTCCGGAGGTTGGGGCGGTACCGCTGTTTATAATCATGAAAAAATTAAATCTGATCAACAGCCTCTGGTCCCTGATCATTCCAAGAATCGCCACCGCGGTGGGAATCTTCTACATGAATCAGTATATTTCCGACGTTCCGGACGAACTGGTGGAGGCGGCCAGAATCGACGGCTGTGGGGATTTCAAAATATTTACCAAGGTGATTCTGCCCGTAATCAAGCCCGCGATGGCTTCCTGGGCCTCCGTCACCCTGATCGCCAGATGGAATGACTTTTTCTGGCCCTTATTATATCTGAGAAAACAGGCCAAATACACGCTGATGGTGACCATATCGCTGCTGCCTGTCAGCGAGGGATTATCCACGCCCTGGCCCGTGATACTGGCCGGGACCACGTTAGTGATTATCCCGATTATCGTCATGTACCTGCTGCTTCAGACCATGCAGAAGGGCGGCTCCTTCGCGGGAGCGGTGAAAGGTTGAGAAAAGGAGAGAACGATGTTTGAAATGATCAATAACCGACAGGTGATATTTGGAGCAGGGGAGGTCAAACGGATTCCCAAGCTGCTGGCCTGGTACGGGTGTAAGAAGGTATTTCTGGCTGTCTACGATAAAAATGCTCCGGTGTGTGGGAGAATTGTAAAAGATTTGGAAAAAGAAGGGATTGGCAGTCTGATTTTCGACCGGATCTGCGGGGAGCCGGATACCCGGTTGTTGAATGAAGGGCGGGATCTGTTCCTCAGCGAGGGCTGCGATTGCACCGTAGCCGTGGGGGGAGGCAGCGTTCTGGACGCAGCCAAGGCCATCGGTATGCTGGCTGTCAATGGAGGAACGGCGGAGGAGTACCAGATGGAAGGGCGGGAGGTAACGGCCCCGCCGCCTTTGATGATCGCCGTGCCAACCACATCGGGGACCGGATCGGAGGCAACCAAAGTCAGCGTGGTGCTCAACAGCGCCAACGGGCTGAAAAAAAGCATGTACCACACGACTATGATCGCCGATACCGTGATTCTGGACCCGGAGCTGACGGTTGGGCTTCCAAAGTCTGTGACCGCAGCCACCGGCATGGACGCCTTAAGCCACGCGGTGGAGTCCTATGTCTCCCTGAACGCCAGTCCGCTGACGGAACTATACGGCCTGAAGGCAGTGGAGCTGATCGCAGGCAGCCTGGAGCGGGCCTGCAGCCATCCGGAAGATTTGAAGGCAAGAGGAGACATGATGCTGGCCAGTTACTTAGGAGGCTGCGCCATTACAGCGGGGATCGGAATCGCCCACATCATGGCCCAGCCTCTTGGCGCGGTCTATAAAATCCCTCACGGGGATGCCTGTTCCGTTTTTCTTCCGGTGTCAATGGAACTGAATCTGTCCTTTGCCGCCGGAAAATATGAGAAAATTGCCAAAGCGCTTGGAGCGGCCGGGGAGGACCTTACCAAGGAGGAAAATGCCCGCCGCGGCATCGCCCGGATCCGGGAGCTGCGAAGAAGAATCGGAGCTCCGGAATCGCTCTCACCGTATATAACGGAAAAACCTGATATGGCGGAGCTGATCTCCACGATCATGCGGACCACCGGCCATATCACCTGCAACCCCAGGCCGGTGGACGAGGCGTTGATGGCGGAGGCGTTTGAGCGGGCCATCAGTTACTGATCACCTGATTGACGATTTTCATGTAATCCTTGGGGTTCTGGACGTCCAGGGCGAGCCGGAGATATCCGCCCTGCTCCTGGAAGCTGCGCACGAGACTGCTCTGGGCCCGGAACTGGCTGGTGAGGTCCTCACATCTGCCGTCGGAATGGAGGAGATTCACCGTCCCGTGGCAGTCGTTCACCGTTTTTAGAAAATCGTTGATATTTAAGATGGTTACTTTGAACATTTAATTTCCCCCTTCCGAATGAGTATCTGAATATGAAAAAAGCCGCTGGGCGACCGGCGGCTTTTTGCGCATTTGTGATATTCTGACTGTCGCCCGTCTTTCTGATTTCATTATAGGCGCAATCTTTAAATAGAACTATCTTATTCCTGCCCGTGCATATCGCGATCCTGCCATTTGCGGCGATACTCCGAGGGAGTGCAATCCATCTGTTCTTTGAAGATTTTTCCGAAATTACTGCTGTTTCCAAGGCCACAGGCGTGGGCGATGAAGGTAAGGCTTTCCTGACTTTCTGCCAGCAGATGGCAGGCGGTCTGCAAACGGTAGCTCCTTAATACTCCGCTGGCGTGGTGTGCAGGCAGTCGTGAAAGACGCGGTAGCACTCTCGCTCACTGATGTAGGCGGAGGCGGCGATCCGGGCCACCGGCAGTTTTTCGCTGAAATGCTCGTGGATATAGATCATCATGGCTTTGATCTGATCATTGGCCTTGTCGTGTCCCGCTTTCTCCCGCAGCATGGGTTCTGCCAGGGGAAGCAGGTCCGACCAGATCGCGGACAGGGCGCCGCGCAGCCGGATCTCGTAGGCGTATTCGCTGTCAGAAATCTGGAAGGACCTGCGCAGGGTTTCCAGGACGGGTCCGTGCTCCGGCACATCGGGGGACAGGGGAATGGCCTCGAGCTGCGAGGACGTGACGATGGGGGCCACATATTTCTGCTCGATCCGGCTTCCCTGGCGGCCGCCCACAAGCGACGGGTCGAAAATGTGCAGCAGTTGTGCCACGGGACGACCTTTTTCGTGTATTTTCGTCATGTGGAGCACATTGGAGTTGATAAGTCCCCCGGAACCGGCCGGGAATACCAGCACGCCGCCCGGAGTGTAATACTCTAGAGAACCGCTCTCCATATAAAACAGCTCCACTTCCTTGTGCCAATGCCAGGGGATGAAGCCTTCAAGACACTGGTCCAGCTCGGCGCAGGAGGAAATGTAGGGAAAATCCGGGGAAAAATCCGGCAGCAGCTCCTCCTTGCTCTCGTTGCGGTATTCAATGTGATGAACTTTTTTGCGCATCCCGGCACCTCCTTTGGATTCATTTTATCACATTGGGGGCAGGCTGCACAGGGGGAACAGGGCAGTTTTGGAGTTCGTCAGTCTGCCAGCCAGGTCTGTCCCGGCGCTAACGCCTGGGTGAAGATCCGGCTCCGGTCGCGGTCGTACTTGGCCTGGTGGTATTTAAACAGCATCTGGCCGTCGGGCAGCTGGCCAAGGATTTCGATCTTTCCGGTCACATGGCTCATCACGTAGCGCACGCATTTGCCGGGGCCGTTCTGGAACTGCTTGGCCTCCTCCACGATCCGGTAGCCCTCGGTCAGAGGAACCTGGAAGTGTCCGCCTACGCCGGACACAGGACGGCACTGGAAAATGTAATAGGGTGCGATGCCCCACCGGGTCAATCCCTTGAGCAGTTCTCCCATGGTTCTGCCGTCGTCGTTGACGCCTTTTAACAGTACGGTCTGGTTCTTTAAGACTACGCCTGCATTTAACAGGGCATCCACCGCTTTTTTTGCTTCACCGGTCAGCTCGGCCGGATGGTTGAACTGGGTCACCACATAGATTTTTTTACGTTGGGAATAGGTTTGCAGAGTTTCAAGAAGCTCGGGGTCGTCGTAGATCCGGGCGGGGAGCACAACCGGCGTTCTGGTTCCGAAACGGATCAGGTCCAGATGTTCGATATCGCTGAACAGTTCCAGATAGCGGCGGATCACCGCATTGCTGTTTAAGAAGGCGTCGCCGCCGGAAATGAGCGCGTTGCTGATTTCCGCATGCTGCCGGATGTAATCGGCCATCTCCGCTACGTTATCGGCGGTCTCGTCGTCGGAGATCCCCACCAGGCGTTTTCGGAAACAGTGACGGCAGTACATGGCGCAGCGGTGGGTGGACAGGATCAGCACCGTCTCATTGTACTTGTGCTGCAAACCCGGTAAGACCGTGTTGTCCGCTTCCCCGCTGGTGTCGAACTTGCCGGTCATATCGTTTTCCTCGATGGACGGTATGCACATCCGGCGGATGGGGTCTTTGGGATCATCCCAGTTGATTAACGACAGGTAGTAGCGCGTGATGGTCATGGGGAAATGCTCCAGTATGGCCTCCAGGCGTGACGTTTCTTCGTCGCTCAGCTTTAGGTACCCCCTCAGTTCCTCAGCTTTTGTGATATTGGACCGTAATTCTTCTCTCCAATTCATTCGATCACCCCTCTTCAATTTTTATGGGGTTAGTATATCAGACGGATGATAGGGGGATGTGAACAAAATCTTAAAAAAGAGTAAAATTGTGGGTAGGGGAGCAGGGGGTGGGATGCATCCGTCCGTGAGAGCCAGGCGGGCGGGGGCCCGGGTTCCGGTTTCCGCGGTTCGCGCGGCTAAGGCGCAAGGGGCGCGAAAAGGGGGGACAGGGCTCCGCACTACGGGCGCAGGCTTGATGCCTGCTCCCTCCGGCTCCGCTTGCTCCGGGCTTTGTAAGCCCTGCGCAATCCCCCCTTTTCACACCCCTTCCGCCTAAGCCGCGCTGAACCGCTCCAATAGTCACCCGGGCCCCCGCCCGCCTGGCTCTCACCCGCTACGGGTTGGAGAGGGGACGCCTGGGCGTTCATATTCTGTGATGGGGGAGACGGGGGGAGTATCGCGGGGAAGGGGTTAGTCCTCGCCGGGTTTTACTAAATGTGCCTGCATATACTCCCGCGGCGAAATACCTTCCACCTTTTTAAACACCTTGCTGAAGTAGAAGGCGCTCTCGAAGCCAAGTTGGTCGGCTACCTCGTAGATTTTCATGTCCTGTTCCAGGAGGAGGGTTTTGGCGCGGGCTACCTTTTTTTGGGTGATGTACTCGGAGAAGCCGATGTTGCAGGTTTTTTTAAACAGGGCGCTTAGGTAGTTGGGGCTGAGGCCAAAGACGGCGGCCACCTCGTTTAGGGGAAGGCGGTCTTCGATGTGGCTGTTGATGTATTTTTGGACGTTGGTTACCACGTGGTCCTTGTAGGTTTTGCGGCGGCTTTTTAAGACCTGGCAGAGGCCGTCGCGCAGGACGGTGAGCCATTCCTCCACCTGCTCTACGTTGTTCATGCGGTAGATGGAACGGTAGCCGTCGCCGTAGGAGGCGAAGATCTGGCTTAGGGTCTGACTGCCGTCGGGGAGCAGGGAGAGAGCCAGGTAGAGGATGTTGCAGGCGCCGTCCACTGCCTGAAGGTAGCGCATGGGCTGCTGGGCGAAGAGCTCCGTGATCTGGGTCAGGGTGCTGTAAAGCACGTCGGTGTCGAACTCCTCAAATGCCCTGGTCAGGTCGTTTCTGAACAGGGAGATATTGAAGGAGTTGCGGAAGGAGTCGCCGGTCAGATCGGAGATGGTGGCCACCGGTTTTGTGCGGCAGGACAGGGCGAAGGCCTGGCGGGCTTCCTGGTAGGATTCGTTTATGCGGGACGGCTGGCTGACGCAGGAGCCAAGGCCCGCGGTGATCCGGACGTTAAAATAGTTGTTTACCATGCGACAGACGTTGTCCCAGGCCTCGGACAGAACCTCCGGCGCGGCCAGGGACTCGTCCTTTGTGTGGAATATTACGGCAAAATGCTTCATGTCCAGGCTGACCACGTGGCAGGGCAGATGCTTGCCCAGGATTTCCCGGATCATCTGCAGGCTGCTGGAATAGAGGTTGATCTGCTGGCTGTCGTTCATCTGGTCTGTGGCGTCGCTGTGGATCTCTCCGTGGGCCGCCAGATAGAGGGAGTCGGAAAAATCCAGCCGAAGGTCCCGGGACTGGATGGTGAACTGCTCTTCGCTGTCGAACAGGTTGTGCAGCAGGCGTATGAAAAATTTGTCGTGATAGCCCTGGAGGGTGGGGCGGTCCTCGCCGCCCTTTTTGCGGTAAGCCTGGCTGGCCCGGTATTCCTCCAGGCGCTCTAAGGCTCTGCGGACCGAGGCGGTCAGGGAGTCCGGGGTGAGCTCCAGCTTGATCAGATAATCCACGGCCTGGTAGTTCATGGCCTGTTTGATGAGCTGGAATTCTTCGTAGCTGGTGAGAAAGATGAACAGCGGAATCTGCCCGTAGGTCTCTCGGCAGGCTTTCGCCAGCTCCAGCCCGTTCATCTTTGGCATCTTGATGTCCGTGATCACGATCTCCGGGGAATATTCCTCGATCAGTTTCAGCGCAGCCTCCCCGTTCATGGCCGTGCCGCAGATTTCGACCCCTAAGTCCGTCCAGTTTATCATGGATTTGATGCCGATCTGCACCAAAGGCTCGTCGTCAACTATTAGTAGCTTAATCATCTGCAAAATCCCCCTTAAAGTTCGTTTAACCGGTATGGAAGCGTGATGGTCATGGTGGTATATTGCCCCTCCACGCTGTCAATGGAAATGCCGTAATCCTCCCCGAAGTCGTAGCGGATGCGCTGGTTTACGTTGTGGATGCCCACCTGGCGGAAAAAGTCCGCGCCGGGGGCGGATTGTGCGGAGAGCACTTTTTCAATCTGTTCCCGGCTCATGCCCACGCCGTTGTCTGTGACGGAAATCTGTAAAACCGTGCCGAGGTCCGACTGTACGCGCTGGGCGGACAGCAGGATATGCCCGGCGCAGCCTTTGGGTTCGATGCCGTGGAACAGGGCGTTCTCGATAATGGGCTGGAGGGTGAAGCGGTGGATCAGGCAGCGGTAGAGTTCTTCGGACCCGATCTGGCAGTCCAGGGTGATGCTGCCGCCGTAACGGTACTGCTGGATCAGGAAATAGTCCTTCACCAGGTCCAGCTCCTCCTTTAACGGAATCTGGGCCGCGGTGCCCTTGGACACATTTTTCATCAGCCGGGCCAGGGAGGTGATCATCTCCGCGATGCCCGTGGCGTTCTGGATGGTGGCCATCCATTTGATGGAGTTTAAGGTGTTATAGAGGAAGTGGGGGTTGATCTGGCTCTGGAGGATCTGGTATTCCAGGTCCTTTTTCTGGCGCTCGTCGTCCACCCGCTTGTCCATCAGGGTCACTACATTTTCCGACATTCCGTTGATGCCCCGGCCGATGATGCCGAACTCGTCCGGCCCCTCGATCTCCTCCATCCGGGAGAAATCGCCTCTGGCAATGTCGTCGATCTTGCCGCACAGCCGCTTCACCGGGCGGCCGATCGCCTTGTTCAGGGTCAGGGCCAGCCCCGCGCCCATGCAGAGAATGATAAGGGTGATAAAACCGATGATCAAAAGGTATACCTGCCGCTGGGCAAAGAAGGCCGACTCGGATAAAATGTTGGAGATGGTCCACCCCTCCACGCCCAGAGGACAGGTCACCAGAAACCGGCTGGAGCCGTTGGCCATGCGGATTTTCTGCACCTGGGTATCCGGGTTGTTGGCGCTGCCGTCTACCCGGAAAAGGACCGTGTACTCCGGTATGCCCTCCCGGAAGCTGCCGTCCTCCAGCACATAGGACCGGGAGCCGATGGTCACGTAGAGGAGGCTGTCCGGCGGCTGGGGATAGGAGCGGAGGCTGTCGGTGATCAGCCTGGCGGACACGGAACAATAGGACCAGCCGATGACCTGATCGCTGTAGGGGCTGTTGATGGGGCGGATCAGAGGAATGGTGGGCTCGGGGTCCACCAGGGAAAAGGGGTCGCTGTGAAAGCCGTCCCAAAGATAATCCGGCGCGGCGCACATTTCCTCAAAGTAGGAGGCGCGGGCCACGGTCCCGGCCGCGTCCGGCGTCCCCGCGGCGGCCAGATCGGAGACCAACAGGTAGTTGCGCCGGTTGACCGGGGAAATGATGACACGGGTGATATACTCCGAGGCTCTGGGCGTGTTGCGGTACTCCTCCTTTAAGCGGGTGTAGGTGGAAATGGCCGTGATCCGCAGGGGGGAATCACCGGAGGAGATGGAAGGCATCCGGGTCCGGTCCTTAAAGGCTTCCAGATAATGGGAAATCTCTCCGTTGTTGCTGCACCACCGGCTGAGGGCGGTGAAATTGTTCATGGTATCCTCCACATTGTGGCAGACCATCTGCAGATTATATTCCGCCGACTGGATCTGGTTTCGCCGCAGAAAGGACTGGAACACGGTAAAGCAGATGGTGACGGTGATGACGGCAAGCGCCAGCATGGCCGCCGCCGTGTAGGTGATGATGCGCCCACGTATGGTTTTAAAAGGAAGAAGTTTTTTCATAGACCCGCCCCCATTCTCTCAGTAAAAATCCATAGCATTTGTATGTTCAGTAGGTCTGCGCACTTGCTGCGCTGACCGTATGAAAACCTATGCTTGCAAGCCAAAATCCCATCGACGGAGTCGATTTTAAATGGATTTTGGCTCGTATCTGTGAAGGTACTGAACAGATACGTTCACTATATAAAATAAGAGGTCTTTTGTCAAATGTCAATAAAGAACAGGCGGTATTTTTCCGGTTGTTCTGTCTATATTGAATACAATCTGTAAATTTTACCGCTTCCGGATAAAAAAATACATTGTAATGGGAGAAGGGAGCGGGGGGAAGCGGGCCAGACCGAAAAAGTGAATCTTTTTTGCGGATTTTTCCATTCAAGAAAGGCCGGGGGTACGCTATACTATAGCCATGACAGAAAGCAACACCTAAAAAGGATGAGATCAGTTAAGAGGAGGAAACAGGAATGATGAAGAAACGTTTACTGAGTTTGGCTTTGGCGGCGGTTATGGCGGGAAGCCTGACAGCCTGCGGCGGCGCTTCCACGCCGGCGGGAGGCGACACCAGCGCGGCGGGGACCACGGCTGGCAGCGCGGCGGATACAAGCGCGGCGGCGGACACCGGTGCGGCCGGAGATCAGATTACCATGAAATGGGCCATGTGGGACAAGGACATTATGCCCTATTACACTCCCATCATCGAGGCATATGAGGCCAAGAACCCCGGCGTAAAGGTCGAGCTGGTGGACCTGGGCGGTTCCGATTACCAGACGGTTCTGGCGACCCAGCTGACCGGCAGCGGCAGCGATTTCGACATCGCCACCATCAAGGACGTGCCCGGCTACACCACCCTGGTGAACAAGGGCGTGCTGGAGCCCCTAGATTCCTATATTGAGAAGGACGGCATCGACCTGTCCGGCTACAAGGGCCTGACCGATCAGGTGAAGGTGGACGACAAGCTTTACGAGCTCCCCTTCCGCAGCGATTTCTGGGTGATGTTCTACAACAAGGACGTGTTCGACAAGGCGGGCGTGGCTTACCCCACCAACGATATGACCTTTGAGCAGTACGACGCGCTGGCCAGACAGTTGACCAACACGGAGCCCGGCCAGGAGGTGTTCGGAGCACATTACCACACCTGGAGAAGCGCGGTGCAGCTCTTCGGGATTCTGGACGGCAAGAACGGCATTCTGGACGGAAAATATGAGTTCTTAAAGCCCTACTATGAGATGATTTTAAGCCAGCAGGAGGACGGCGTCTGCCAGGATTACGCTACCTTAAAGACCTCCAACCTCCATTACACCGGAGCGTTTTCACAGGGCAATGTGGCTATGATGAATATGGGAACCTGGTTTATCTCCACTCTGATTGAGAAGATAAACGCGGGCGAGTACACGGACTGCACCAACTGGGGCATCGTGAAATACCCCCATGCGGACGGCGTGGAGCCCGGCTCCACCCTGGCTACCATCACGGCCCTGTCGATTCCCACCAGCGCGCCCCACAAGGATCAGGCCTGGGATTTCATCAAGTTTGTGTGCGGCGAGGAGGGCGCTGAGATTCTGGCTAAGACCGGCACCATCCCGGCCATTATGACCGACGACATTGCGGGTATGGTGAGCGCCACCGCGGGCTTCCCGTCCGATGAGAACAGCAAGGACGCCCTGCAGACCGCAAATCTCTACCTGGAGATGCCCGTAAATGCGCACAGCTCCGAGGTTGAGGTGGTGCTCAACGAGGCTCACGACAACATTATGACCGGAAATATGACCATCGACGAGGGAATCGCAGATATGAACGAGAAGGTTTCCGCGATTCTTGGACAGTAATTCAACACAGTGTAAAACAGTTCACATCAGGGGCAGGCGGGGTAACAGTCGTCTGCCTCATTTAAGGAAATGAGTATGAGGAGGATAAGCGTATGGCGAACCAAAAAAATGCCGACCCTGCGCTGGTGCAGAAGAAGCTGGCGGTATTGAATCCGCAGCTGAAAGCGCTGGAAGAGCAGCGGGCGGCCTGTGAGGACCCGAGGAAACAGAAACTGCTGGAAAAGAAGATCGAGAAGGTACACGATAAGATCCGTCAGGCCAAGACCGGGGAGCGTTTCAGCCGCCAGACCAAGCGGGATTTTGTGGCTTACTCCTTTATTGCGCCCAACTTTATCGGGTTTGCCATTTTCACCCTGGGGCCTGTGATCTTTGCCTTTGTGCTGGCCTTCCTAAACTGGGACGGCAACAACCCCATCTCCTTTGCCGGACTTGAGAATTTTGTTAAAATGTTCGGGAACAAGCGGTTTCTGGCCTCCCTGCGCAACACTGTGGTGTACTGTCTGGCCACCGTGCCCCTGACATTGATCGCGGCCCTGGGCCTGGCGGTGATTTTGAACCAGAAGGTGAGAGGGCGGAATTTCTTCCGGACCGTCAGCTTCTTCCCCTACGTGGCTTCCCTGGTGGCCGTGGCCGCGGTCTGGAATATGCTGTTCTCCCCGGCCAAAAGCGGCCCGGTGAACATGATTCTCTACAACCTGGGCGTGGCGGCCAAGGACCTGCCCAAATGGTCTGCGGGCAAAAACTGGGTGATGTTCACGGTGATCCTGTTCTCGGTCTGGAAAAATATGGGTTACTATATGGTGATCTACCTGGCGGGCCTTCAGGGCATCAACGCCGAGCTGTACGAGGCTTCCAGCCTGGACGGGGCCAACACCTGGCAGCGGTTCCGCTATATCACCTGGCCCCAGCTGCAGCCCACCACATTTTTCGTGACCATTATCCTGACCATCAACTGCTTTAAGGTGTACGACATCGTGTACATGCTGGCGGGCGGAAACACGGGCGTGCTCAACGAATCCGCCATTGTGCTGGTCTACCACATCTACGAGGAAGCCTTCCGCAACTGGAACTTAGGCTACGCCAGCGCGGTTTCCATGGTATTGTTCCTGATTGTCCTGGCCATCACCCTGGTGCAGTTTCGGGGCGAGAAGAAGTACGCGAATTGAGGAGGGGACGGATTATGAAAATCAAAAATACAAAGACGAGGACTCTGCGGGTTGTGCTCTACGTGGTGCTGATCCTGCTGGCGTTTCTCATGCTGGTGCCCTTTGCCTGGATGCTCTCGGCCTCCTTTAAGCTGGATAAGGACGTGTTCATTTTCCCGATCCAGTGGATACCAACCAATCCCAGATGGCAGAACTATGTGGATATCTGGCGCAAGATACCGCTGCTGAAGTTCGTGCTGAACACGGTGAAGCTGACTCTGATTGTGACTTTTTTGCAGCTGCTCACCAGCAGCTTCGCGGCTTACGCATTTTCCAAGCTGCATTTTAAGGGGAAGAACGGCCTGTTTCTCGCATACATCGCCACCATCGCCGTACCCTGGCAGGTGTACATGGTGCCACAGTTCATGATGATGCGGGGCATGGGGCTGGCGGACACCCACCTGGCTATCATCTTTTTGCAGGCGTTTTCCGCCTTCGGCGTGTTTATGATGAAGCAGTTCTACGAGGGCATTCCCACGGAACTGTGCGAGGCGGCCCGGATCGATGGGATGAGCGAGTACCAGATCTGGTACCGGGTTATGCTGCCGCTGTCAAAGCCGGCGCTGTCCACCCTGCTGATCTTTACTTTTGTGAACACCTGGAACGATTTCCTGGGCCCGTTAATCTATTTGACCACCGAGTCCAAGAAAACCCTGCAGCTGGGACTGCGCATGTTCATCAGTCAGTTCGGCTCCGAGTACGGCCTGATCATGGCCGCCTCCGTGCTGAGCCTGATTCCGGTGCTGATTGTGTTCCTGTCCCTTCAGAAATACTTTGTGGAGGGCGTGGCGGCTACGGGCGTGAAAGGGTGACCGGGCGGGTTGGTGGCCGGCCCGGCGCGGAAATGCTGGCGAAGCCCGGCAGCGGACCGCTGGCGCGGCGCGGAACCGCCGCGTCGGATTTAATCATAAGGAGAATGAAATTATGAGCTGGATCAGCTTAGAGCGTTTAGAAAGAAAACCGGAGATCACGGGAATTGAGGTGGAGGAGGCACTTGGGTTCGCCTCCGGGCAGGTGATCCGGAACCTGCCGGAATTTACGGACCGGTTCCAGAAAGCCTACAGCGACAACGGGTTCTACGAGCCCACGGAAAATGTGGACTGGACGCCGGGATTTTGGACCGGGGAAATATGGCTGGCCTACGAGTACGCCAAGGATCCGGACTTAAAGCGGGCCGGGGAGATTCAGATGGAGAGCTTTTTAAGGCGCATCGAGACGGGGAGCGACGTGGAGACCCACGACCTGGGCTTCATGTACTCGCCCTCCTGCGTGGCCGGATACAAGCTGACCGGCAGTCTGGTGGGGCGCAGGGCGGCCCTGATGGCCGCGGATGAGCTGATCACCCGGTTCCACGAGAAAGGCCAGTTCATCCAGGCCTGGGGCCCCTTAAACGCCCCGGACAATTACCGCCTGATCATTGACTGCCTGCTGAACCTGCCCCTGCTCTACTGGGCCACGGAGGAGACCGGGGACGGCAAATACCGGGATATCGCCGAGCGCCATATCCATACCGCCCTGGGAAATGTGATCCGGGAGGATTTTTCCACCTGGCACACCTTTTTCTTCAACATGGAGACGGGCGCGCCGGATCACGGGGCCACCTGCCAGGGATACCGGGACGGCTCCGCCTGGGCCAGAGGCCAGGCCTGGGGCGTTTACGGCACGGCCGTGGGGTACAAATACACAAGGCGCGCGGAGTATATCGATATTTTCAAGGGCGTGACCCGGTATTTCCTGGAGCATCTGCCCCAGGACCTGGTGCCCTTCTGGGATCTGGAGTTTGGCGACGGGGACGACCAGCCCCGGGACTCCTCGTCGGCCTCCATCGCGGCCTGCGGGATGCTGGAGATGGCAAAATACATGGAGGAGGACGACCGGAAGTATTACACCGGGATCGCCAAAAAACTGATGAAATCGGTGGTAGACCATTACGCGGTGAAGGACCCGGCCATCTCCAACGGTCAGGTGCTCCACAGCACCTACTCCAACCACTCGCCCTACAACACCTGCAATCACTACGGTGTGGACGAGTGCAACATCTGGGGCGACTATTTCTATATGGAGGCGCTTATGCGCCTGCACAAGGACTGGCAGGTTTACTGGTAAAGGAGACGGACATGATGACGAAAAAGGAGCTGTTTGCGGGCTGGAACGAGCGGATGTTTCTGGACGATCCGGCGGCGGTGGCGGCATACTGCCGGACATACTGGCCGGAGGAATGCGGCCATATCGTCCGGGTGGCGGACGAGGTGTGCCGGGGGTATTTCCTCTTTGACCTGAAATGGGATATGGAGCGGACCTGGGAGCCGGTGGAATTTCCGGAGGGAAAGGTGGACTGGGAGTACAAGCCAGGGGACGACCCGGAATTCATCTACCAGTTTAACCGGCATCGGTATTTTATCTGCCTGGGCCAGGCCTACTGGATCACCGGGGATGAAAAATACGCCAGGCATTTCGTGGAACTGTTGATGGATTGGATCACCACGGTGAAGCGGACGCCGGAGACGGAGAAAACCACCTGGAGAATTCTGGAAGTGGGAATCCGGGGCGAATACTGGGTGAAGGCCATGCAGTATTTCAAGGACAGCCCGCTGGTGACGGACCAGGTGGCGGACGCATTTTACAACTGTCTGATCGAGCACGCGGAGTTCATCATCCGCATGCATTCCCCCTACCGATACATGAGCAACTGGGGCGTGATGGAGAACCACGGGCTCTTTGAGATCGGCGTGGCCATACCCGATGAAGAGCTGCGCAGACGCTATACCGGAATCGCCCTGGAACACCTGGAGGTGGAGGCGCGGATGGAGATTCTGCGGGACGGCGTCCAGTGGGAGCAGTCCCCCATGTACCACAACGAGGTGCTCCACTGCTACGAGGACGTGCTGATCCTGGCCTCCCGCAATGATATCGACGTGCCGGACGCCATTCTGGAGGCGGTACACCGCATGGCATGGGCGGATCTGGCCTGGAAGAAGCCGGACCACCACCAGTTCATCATGGGGGACAGCGACGACACGGACATCCGGGATTACATCAGCGTGGCGGCGTTTCTGTTCAAGGATCCCATGTTGAAACACGGCGGCTTTCCGCGACTGGATTTTGAGAGTGTGTGGGATCTGGGCATCGAGAGCGCGGGCCTGTACGAAGACATGGAGGCCATGGAGCCGGATTTTACATCTGTGGCACTGCCGGACAGCGGAAATTATTATCTGCGGTCCGGGTGGGAGGAAAATGCCAACCTGCTGCATTTCCACTGCGGCACCCTGGGCGCGGGGCATGGGCACTCCGACAAGCTGCACGTGGATTTGGTTGCGTTTGGGGAGGATATTCTGACCGACGCGGGGCGGTACAACTACGTGGCC
>PVML01013413.1_pt1 | contig 14791 bp, 19 predicted proteins | sample 1853371 | NCBI WGS metagenome assembly PVML01 (sample SAMN08533508, study PRJNA380276) | Human gut metagenome, whole genome shotgun sequencing project. | isolation source: participant 1, chromium library | host: Homo sapiens | collected 2017 | reverse complement strand
ATGCTTTGTCAATTTGTTTACTTTAGTTTATTTTCTCTTCTTTCCTTCCATACACAGTATTAAAAGTATATGTGAAGTTACTCAGCAACTAAAAAATCAAAGGCAATCTGAAGTCCGCTTTGTAAATACAGTCAATTATACAAAAGCAGAAGTTTTCTTTGAGGATGAAATCAGTGAATTGACTTCGAAGGAACGTGTCCTTAATTACTATGGTTTTATCACCTTTGAAAATGGTAAGAATATTGGATTAATTGTTAGTCCACATACCGGTGAAATTATTGTGGAGAAAGCTTTGAAAGAAAGTCCGGAAATTATGTTTTTAATGCTCAAATAAGTAAAAATGAGATGGGAGATATAAAATGAAAGGAAAAGAATGGAAGAAGTACATTCTGATAGTTCTTATTGTTTTGTTGTATGCATTGGAATTAAGTCTTTTATGGAATTATTCTCATCGTATGTATAAAGGAATTATTGAATTTAATTCGATTTTCTTAATTGGCCCGATCCTTTTTCTCATTTGGTTGTTTTTAGTAAAGAAAAATCTCAAGCTTGGATGAAGAATGAGAAATTTGGAAGGGTTTTAGCAGTCGGACATTTATGTTTTGGAGTGCTTATTTTGTTAATCCCGTATGATCTTTCCTATCTGTATTTTATTTCTTTTGCCGTAGGATATGCGATCTATTATTGTAGCTCTAAAAATCAGATTTTGGACAGGGGTAAGCGTCTGTCAGCGTGCGCTCTATGTATATTGATGACAGAACTCATTATGACTGTTACTTTTCCGCTTATAACTAATTTAAGAACTGTTGATAAAGCTGAAGAAGTTTTAATACGAATGGGATATATCGAGATTGAATATCATACGAATACTTCGCCCGTTAGTATCAGCTGGGTCTTTTCTGATCCTATACCGGAAATGAGTAAACAAGAGAAGAAAACAGATTTATACGTTTATACAGCGATTCGGCAAGGAGAAAAGCTTGGAATTCTGATCAGTCCGACAACAGGATGGATTATAGCTCAAGCGCCCATTTCTGAGAATAAAGTTTTAAATCTATTAATTCAATATTAAACTCAAAAAAACATAGGAAGAGGTTATCATGGAAGGGAAAACTAGTTTTTGGAACCGATACGGCCTGATGCTTTTGGGAATCCTGCTTTATGGAATAGATCTCGCATTGATCATTTTCGTTACACAGCGGTTGTATAAGAATATCGTAGAGGTGTCATTTGTTACGGCACTGCTTCCAATAAATTTTGTATTCTGGCTTATGCGCGATAAAGAGGGCCGGGAAAAAAGGCGCGAAGATGAGCTCAATTCCAGGCTGTCCCGATGGCTGGTGCCGCCGTTATTCTTTGCTATGGCGCTTTATATAGGGGTCGAGATGCCCTATATGTTAGAATGGGGTTATAGTCTTGCTATGGGTGTGGGCACTTTATTGTATCATGCTTGTTTACGCAAACGGATTCCAGGCTGGGGACAGCGAATTTCTGAAATATATGTCTGCATTTTGGTTTTAGAATTCTTTCTCCTTCTCTCATTTCCGTGGATCACGGGTTTAAGAACTGTAAATCAGGCGGAAGCGATCTTAACGCGGCAAGGCTATGAAGAGATCCACTATGCGGTCAACACTTCTCCATCAGAGCTGGAACGGATCTTTAAAGACGACGCGCCCGAACTGACGCGCAGTGAAAAGAAAACCGGATTTTATGTGTTTTCAGCTGTGGATCAGGGAAAAGAAATCGGCGTGGTGGTCAGTCCGGCCAGCGGTCGGATTGTCAGGCAGGCATCGTTATCCGACAATTTAGTATTAGATCTGATGATTCATCAGTAAGGAGGACGGCATGGATACCCTTAAAACGATTGGGAAACGAATGAAACCGATTTTTGTGTTTATGCTTTTGGAAGCCCTGCTGGCCGGCATTTTGATCAGCTGTCAGACGCAGGGTCTGGATCTGGATGGAGATCTGCGGCTGATTCTTAATTACTACTTTATTTTATTTGTCGCTTTGTTTCTATGCCTGGATCGTTTCGATATGGAAACGGATCCAAAGAAATGGAGACGTGGCATTTTGGCTTTTATCGCCGTTCTGGTCTTCGGGCTGTTGTATGACCTGCGCTGGGTAGATCATTGGAATTCGGTGAGGAACTTGCTTTCTACGGTAGGCACGGTAAGTACGCTGATTCTCCTTCTGATTCGTTTTATCCGTAAGCGGAAACTTTCCGTTGTCACAGGCTCGATACTGCTGATGGCCAGCGAAGGAATCACCGCTCTGCTTTTGACCTTCCTGTAACCGGAAGGTTTTTTAATCAAATTAACTTTATTTTATTACCAGTCATGATATAATGGATTCGCATTTCAGGTGCAGGAAACTGCTTAATCGGGAACAGAGTGAATTTCTCTGACTGCCCCAGCAACCGTGAAGCGGACAAACTTCCAACAGCCACTGTATATCGATATGGGAAGGCGGAAGGGCGGATGAAGCGAAGTCGGTAGACCGGCCTGAATGAAAGAAGTCTTGTCTTCTGGGTGAAGGATTAAAGGCTAGGCTGTGATTAGCTCAGTTTTAATCATGGAATAGTCAAACTCACTCATTCTGAATTCAGGAATGAGTTTTTATTTGGAAAGGGGGATTGGGAATGGATCAACGCTGTTGCGCTTATTCGTTTCTGAAAGAAACTTCGCGGCAATGTGATTATGAGGTTGCCAGCGATGAACTGGCGTCGCTGATCGCCCAGGCGGCGCACTCGACCAAACATCAGCCGGAACTGCTGAAGCTGTGCGAACTGGTCTATCATGCCAACGGTTCAATCCGGGGACGCCTGGCGATCCGGGACGAGGACTTTGAATGGCTCGATCAGCTGTATGTTCGTCTGACGCAGGAAAACGGTCCGCTCCGGCAATTTGTGCTGCCGGCTGGCTGCGAAGGGGCCTGCGCGCTGCATGTTCTGCGCAGCCGGTGCAAGGCGGTGCTGCGGATCGTGTACGCCATCGACCGGGAAGAAAAACCGGTACCGGCGATCCTGCTGGATTTCTGGAATCTGTTGTCCAACGTTTTCTTCCAGATGGCGCTGAAGGAAAACCGGTTGGAAGGCGTGAGCGAGATTCCGTTTGTTTCCCGCAGCTACGATGTCGGTTAAACAAATCGCGCGAATCGCGATCATGGCGGCGATGATGGCTGTGGTGTTCACGATGTTTTCGCAGGTGCTGTATCTGGAAGCGATCACGCTGACGATCGCGGTGCTGGCGCTGACATTTGAGCGGCGCGAGGTCTTCTATGGCGTGCTGGTATTTACGCTGGTGAACATGTTAGTGCAGGGCGTTTCCATCTGGACTTTCGCTTACTGCCTGATTTATCCCGTCTACGCGCTTCTGTTCGGCAGCTTGAAGCCGGTGCTGCGGCGGCATCGGTGGGCTGCGGTCGCACTTGTCGGTCTGTGCTCGTTTGCGACGGGGCAGCTGCTCGATCTGCCATTTATTCTGTTTTCGCCGAAAGTAACGCTGATTTATATTGTTCTGGGTTTAAAAACGTCGGTTATTCAGGGATTAGTGAGTGCGCTGGAAGCGCTGTTTCTGCTTGATCCGCTGCTTGACCGGCTGGAAAAGATGGAGAGGAAATAAGTGTGAAAGTGGAGCAATTTAGCTTGCGGTCATGCAATATTTGTAACCGCAATGTGCGGTAATGGAGGTAAAAATGAAAAAGAAATGGATTGCCGCGGCCGCGATTTTGGCCGCAATTCTGGTCTGTGTTCTGGGCTTCAACGCGTTAAAACCGAAAACGGTGGCCGGCGCAAAAACAATCAACGTCACCGTCGTCAATGAAATCGACGGCACGGAACTGTTTTCCGGAGCGATCAAAACCGATGCGGAAACCTTAGGCGGAATGCTGGAAGGGGCGCCGGAATTGAAAGCGAAAATGGAAACAAGCACTTACGGCCGGCTTTTAACTGCGCTGCTGGACGTAGAACAGGGCGATATGGCAACCGGACCGTGGTGGCTGTACGAATCGGAGAATAACGAAGCGTGCAAGGCCGCGGGATTCTGTCCGGCCGTCGACGAAACCCCGATTCAGGATCAGGATCAATTTACATTTAAATATACGGACAGCTATTAAAACCGCGGAAGCCAGACTTCGTTTTTTGCGGGAACAATATTCCGTGCGCAGCCGGATATCCAGCTTGAATTTGTTGGATTTTCCAGAAGCATCCGGCTTTGATCTGCGGAAAAATATGGTATAATGAAAACCATTCGGGCTGAAGAAGCGAAGGTCAACATCAACTGGAAATATTACAAACCAAGAAGCAACGCCGAAACAGAAATGAGAAACAAGGTGCGTCAGGACGGAATGTCTTCGCCGGCCTTGTTTTTCTTCCCCATCAATAAGCAGGAGGAATGGAAAATGGAAATTGAAGTCATAAAACGCGACGGCCGGACGGTCCGCTTTCACAAGGAAAAAATTCAGAATGTCATTGAAAAAGGGTTTGCCAACGTTGGCTCACATTGCAGCGAGGAGAACGTCAGAAAAGTCCTGAACCGGGCTTTGAATCAGATTGAGGCTGCCAATCTGCTGCAGATTGAAATCGAGAAGATTCAGGATCAGGTTGAGGAAGCTTTTGTCGAGGAAGGCTTCATTGAAGAATACAAAGCGTTTAAGAACTACCGCCAGAAGCGCGCGGTGGCCCGGGATTGTTTCTCATCCCGTCAGCACCGGCTGATGAAAACGCTGGAAAACTTCGGAATTAAAGATTCGAAGGAAGTCAATGAAAAGCGGGAGAACGCCAACATTAACGGCGACAGCGCGATGGGCATGATGCTGCAGTACGGCAGCACGCTGACCAAGGCCTATACGACCTCCTATTGTCTGGATCCGAAGGTGGCGGCCGCGCATGAAAACGGCGATATCCACATTCATGACATGGATTTCTATCCGATGGGCACGACAACCTGTCTGCAGATTCCGCTGGATAAGCTGTTTCAGGGTGGTTTTAATACCGGCCACGGGTTCCTGCGCGAGCCGAAGGACATCGCTTCTTACGCGGCGCTGGCGGCGATTGCGATCCAGTCCAATCAGAATGATCAGCACGGCGGTCAGTCGATTCCGCTGTTTGATTACTATCTGGCTCCGGGCGTCATGCATACCTTTAAGAAAAACTACCGTCAGGCGTTGACCGATTATGTCGATTACACCCAAGCGCTGGATATGGAAACGCTGAATTTGGCACTGGCCCAGATCGACGGCCTGAGCGATTTGCGGGCTGTGGAGCTGACTGGCGATCAGCTGCCGTTAGTCTATGAAAAAGCGCTGGCGAAAACGGAACGCGCGACGTATCAGGCGATGGAAGGTCTGATCCACAATTTGAATACGATGCATTCCCGGGCTGGCGCGCAGGTTCCGTTCAGTTCGATCAACTTCGGAACGGATACCAGCGAGGCGGGCAGAATGGTTTCCCGGCAGCTGCTGCTGGCCATGGAAAGCGGCCTGGGCAATCATGAAACGCCGATTTTCCCGATCCTGATCTTCAAGATTAAGGAAGGCGTCAACTACAATCCGGGCGAACCGAACTATGATCTGTTCCAGCTTTCCTGCCGCGTTTCCGCCAAGCGGATGTTTCCGAACTTCGCGTTTATCGACGCGCCGTTCAATAAGCAATACTATAAGGAAGGCCGGCCGGAAACGGAAATCGCCTACATGGGCTGCCGGACGCGCGTGATCGGCAACGAGATCGACCCGGAAAACGAAGTCGTCGTCGGCCGCGGCAACCTCAGCTTTACCTCGATCAACCTGCCGCGCCTGGGCCTGAAGCATGGCGAGGTCTTGCAAGGACAGTGCGATTTGGAGGGCTTCTATCAGGAACTGGACGAAAAGATGGATCTGGTAAAGGATCAGCTGTTAGAACGATACCGTGTTCAGTGTGCCCGCCGGGTCAAGAATTTCCCGTTCTTGATGGCGCAGGGCAACTGGCTGAATTCAGATCAGCTGGATATTGAAGATACGCTGGAATCGGTGCTGAAGCACGGCACTTTGACAATCGGCTTCATCGGTCTGGCGGAATGTCTGAAAGCTTTGATCGGCAAGCATCATGGCGAAAGTGAGGACGCCCAGCAGCTGGGACTGACGATCGTCACCCGGATGCGCGAGCGCTGTGATCACTATACGAAGCAATACGGCTTGAATTTCTCTCTGATCGCGACCCCGGCGGAAGGTTTGTCAGGCCGGTTCATCAAAATGGATCAGGAAGAATACGGTAAGATCGAAGGGGTGACGGATAAGGAATACTACACGAACTCATTCCATGTCCCGGTTTATTATCCGACCGATTTCTACCACAAGCTGTCGGTGGAAGCCCCGTATCATGCTTTGACCAACGGCGGTCATATCTCCTATGTGGAAATGGACGGCGATCCGTCGACCAACCTGGCGGCGTTTGAGAAGGTCGTCCGGATGATGAAGGAGCTGGGGATCGGCTACGGGGCGATCAACCACCCAATCGACCGTGATCCGGTCTGCGGCTTTAACGGAATTATCAACGACGAATGCCCGTGCTGCGGAAGAACGGAGGACGACGTGCCGTTTGAGCGGATCCGTCGGATCACCGGGTATCTGGTCGGAACGCTGGACCGGTTCAACGACGCGAAGCGGGCGGAAGTCCGCGACCGTGTAAAGCATGGCTGAGCTGCGCTTATCCGCGCCGGTGCAGTTTGACAGTATCGTCGATGGTGAGGGTCTGCGGGCGGTTGTCTGGACACAGGGCTGTCCGCATGACTGCCCGGGCTGTCACAATCCCCAGACGCACGCGTTTGACGGGGGAACAAGCGTCGGTTCCGAGAGTATTCTAGAACAGCTGAAGGCTCATTTCTATCTGGACGGCGTGACGTTTTCCGGAGGCGAGCCAATGGCACAGGCCGCGTCCTGCGGCGAATTGGCGCAGGCTGTGCATCGGCTGGGAATGAATGTGTGGTGCTATACCGGTTATACCTGGGAAGCGTTGATGGAAGCGCAGGATCCAGATCAGAGAATGTTTTTAGAACAGATCGACGTTTTGATCGACGGGCCGTTTCTGCTTGCGCAGAAATCCTTGAATTTGCGATTCCGGGGATCAGCGAATCAGCGGCTGATCGACGTGCAGGCCAGCTTAAAAGCACAGCGTGTTGTTTTAGCTGAGAAAAACTGAAATGAAAAGCGAAGCCTAAAGAAGAAAGCGGGAGCGGATTTTAAACATCGCCCCGCTTTTGTCAATGCGGGAGTTGCATCCCTTGTCAGTTTGTGTATAATTACGGATGGATAACGGTCGGGAGGATGAACATGCGGGATAAGATCCGGTTTGACGCTTATAAAGAATTAAAGATCGTCAATATTGAAAGTCTGTTTTTTGCTTTTCTGCTTGGGTTTACGCTCATTGACAACGGTCTGCCGCCGATTGCGGGCGTAGCGGCCGGCCTGGTTTCGGTGCTGGTCATTAAATTTTTGTTCCGGTTTAAAATCGGATATTTTCTGGTATCCACGGTATTCAGCGGATTCTGGGCGATCGCGTTCAGCTCAGGCTGGCTGCGGGATGGAAACTGGCTGGTCGGCGGCGGTCTGGCGCTGGGCATTTTTGCGGCGTGCCTGTACGGGCATCAATTAAATTATGAGGAAGAAAAAAACCGCGAGGACGACTAAGAACAAGTCGGAGCTTCACGGTGAAAAGATCCCTGCGGACAAGGCTGCCGCAGGTTTTTTTGTGGAAAGTTTCAGCGGACTATGGGGAAAGGTGAAAGGGGATTTCAGGTTTGTCCAGCGATTCGCCGAGCATTTTTGATCAGATCGCCGAACAGTGCGCCATCGATTAGAAAGGTTTCCTTCTTCTTTGAAGAAATTCTCCCTCAGGTTCCATACTATTGAAACTAAAGATTAAAATATAGGCAATAATGAAATATTATCTAGGTAATATACCGGAGAAATGTCAAGAACCGCGTCCTGCTGGTTTTCAGCCGGAAGTTATGATATAGTTACAATGTATAAACAAATTGTGGAAATCCGGGTTGAACCTTGCGGTCAAACTTGGTTTTACAGGGCAGTCCGCGGCGCATATTCCGCGGGAAAACGGAGGAACTTATGAAAGAAATGCCGAAGTATAAAATTATTGAAAATTACATCATTGACCGGATTCAGTCCGGCGATTTAAAGCCGGGGGATCAGATCGAAACTGAAAAACAGCTGAGCGAAAAGTTTGATATCGGCCGGCTGACTGTCAACAAAGCGCTGATCAACCTGGCTCAGGAGGGCTATATCGAACGGACGGCCGGCAAGGGGTCGTTCGTGCTGCCGCGGATGGTGACCAAAAGCATCAGTCAGGGTGGAAGCTTTACCGACGATATGGCCTCGGTCGGCATGAAAGCCGGCTCGCAGCTGATCGAATACAAGGTTTATAAAGCGTCGGACGTCCCGGAAGTTGCGGAATATCTGGAACTGGCGGACGATGAACTGATCCATTACTTCGTGCGGCTGCGGACCGGGGATGGGGAACCGATCGCTTTGAGCTATACTTACATTTCCGCCAAGATCGTCCCGGCGATCAACGTCAAGGCGCTGGAAGGCTCGTTAACGGAATATCTCCATTCCGTCGGCGTTTACCGGGGCGGCGCGCTGCATAAGATGTCGGCGCATCTGCCCAGTGAGTCGCAGAAAAAGCTGCTCGGCGTCGGTAATGTCGCGTTGCTTTTAAACGAGCATATCACCTATGACGAACAGCGGCATCCGTATGAATACATCAAAACCTACTACATCAGCAGCCAATATGCCTATACCTTTAGGACAGGATTTCTGGCGGAGCGCTGAGAAAAATAGGAAAACTGTCCATTCCCCTCTTGAGATCTTTTTAAAACGGTATATAATGAAACTGTAAATGTATATATAAATACAGATACACATTATTCCTCAGAAAACTTGCTGGTCACAATGTTTGCGCTGGAAAATCTCAAGGAGGACAAGAGAATGAAAAAATGGATGTACGACTGCGTGCTGGAAACTCCGGCGACCGCTGAAGCAATGTTCAAAAACAAGGACGCCCTGGTCGGCAAGCTTGTCGATCTGTTTCTGGCGAAGGATTACAAGAAGATCGTCATGGTCGCTTCCGGTTCTTCCTACAACATCGCCAACTGCTCGAAGTATGCGATCCAGAACTATCTGGGCGTCAAGGTTGATCTGATCAACTCCGTCACCTATGCCAAATATGATTATAAGTTCCATGAAAACGCGCTGGTCATCTGTATGTCGCAGAGTGGCAAGAGCACCAATACGATTGAAGCCGTCGTCAAGGCGAAGGAATGCGGCAACGACGTCGTCGCGATCTCCATGGTTCCGGACAGCCCGATCACGCGGTATTGCGACACCGTATTGGAATACGGTTCCTATGGCCCGGGCGACGATGTATTTGTCTGCCGCGGCGTTCCGACATCGACGCTTTATTTCATTCTGTTTGCGCTGGAAGCCGGCGTCAAGAAGGGCGCATATCCGAAGGACAGCTATAAAAAACGCATGAAGGAAATTGAAATGATCATCCATGAAATGCCGCGGATCCGTGAAGCGATCGACCAGTGGTACAATGCGAACAAGGAAGAACTGTGGTCGATGAAACGCGCGATGACCGTCGGAATCGGTCCGAGCTTCGGCCCGGCGATCGAAGGCGCGCTGAAAATGGAAGAAACGATCGGTATTCCGTCCAACGTCTATGAAACGGAAGAATTCCTGCATGGCCCGGTCTATGAGATTAAAAAGGACAACGCCGTTTTCCTGCTGGACATGGACGATACAATGCACGACCGCGTGATGATGATTTACGAAGGACTGCATCAGCTGACCGACCGCGTTTATCTGATTACCCGACATCCGGGCAACAGCGATAAGCGCGTTATGACGATTGATGTCGACGCCTGCAGCCTGCTTCTGCCGATGTTGTTTGTCATGCCGTTCCAGATTTTATCCAGCCGGATCTGTGACGATTGCCGGATCAACGCGATCACCGTGTATAACTACCGCTTTTCCCAGGCGATCAAAACTAAGGCTAACTAACGCCTGAAGACAGCCTTCCCTTTCTTTTCAGAAGCCGCAGCCCGGCTTCTTTTTTTCGTGTCTAAGCCGGGGTAACTCAAAAAATGTTTTGAAGTTCGATTGATATTAAAAATAATTCTTGCCAAAAGGTGACTGTTAATGATAGAATCATTTCTGTTTGAAATTCAAAATATTTGGAGGAGCTATGAAAAAGACATTGAAAAGAGTGATGATCGGCCTGCTTGCGGCGGTGGTTCTGCTTGCGGCCGGTTTGGGATGGATGTTCAGAAAAGAGATTCAGACATTGAATTCGATTCAAAAGCTGGACGATTACGGGATGTACCAGATTGAGTACAGCGCGGATTACGGATTGGATCAGCTGGTGGCATCCGGCGGCGCGTCCAGTGATTCCGAACTGGTTTCTTATGTAGCGGGGAATTTATTGAAGGGCCTGCCGCTGAAATTCAACATCCCGGATTTCGGATGCAGTACGTTCCAGGCACAGAATGAGGAAGGGGATTGGCTGTTTGGCCGGAATTACGATTTGAACTATGTTCCGAGCATGATCGTTAAATCCAATCCGGATCACGGCTACGCTTCCATCGCGATCGCGAATATTTCGGTGCTGGGCTACAACGAGGAAAAGCAGCCGGACAGCTTTCTGTCGTCGATTATGAGTCTGGCCGCGCCGTATGTCATGATGGACGGCATGAACGAGATGGGCTTTTCGATCGGCGTGCTGCTGATCCGCGGCGTGGAGCCGACCAACCAGGAAACGGATAAGCTGGACTTGACGACGACTTCCGCGATGCGCTGGCTGCTGGACAAAGCGGCGACGGTGGAGGAAGCGATCGGAATGCTGGAAAACATGGATATGCACGCTTCGGCCAACGCTTCCTATCACTTTCAGATGGCCGACGCCCAGGGCGACAGCGCGGTGATCGAGTATGTGGATAACCAGCTTCACGTCATCCGGAAGGAAGACGGCGAGTTTCAGATGCTGACAAACTTTCTGATCAGCGAGGATGTTTACGGCTTTGGCAAGGGACAGGACCGATATGCAATCCTGGCGGACACGCTGCAGGAAAACAACGGTATTTTATCGGAAAAGGATGCGATGTCTTTATTGGAAGCGGTCAGTCAGAATAAGGTGAACGAGGAGACCGGCACGCTGACGGCGACCCAGTGGTCCGTCGTTTACAACAACACGCAAAAGACTGCGAAGATCGTGGCCGGCGGCCAGTTCGGCAACGTGATTGAGGTTTCGCTCGGACAATAACAACGAACGATTCTCCGCAGCGGCAGTGATGAAAATCACTGCTTTTTGTTTGTTTAGGCAAACAGGGAAAGCTATTTTCCTGACGCAAAAAGCACACTTATTTTGACTGTTCATCAATCCAGGGGATTCCCTTAAAATCATGCGGATTTCTTCTTTAACTTGATTATAGAACCTGTAAAAACAGTTTGTCAATAAAAGTGTACTTAATGTTACAATGTGATTTGATCGCGTTGTATATTTCAATATCAGATAATATCTATGTAAATAATGTATAAATTTATAGAAATTATAATAAATATATAGACAATATATTGCCATTGTGCTATATTAAGTTTACAAAAATGATAGCGCTTACCAGGAGGAATGGATGATGAAACATATCGTTTTACTGACTCACGGCCATTTGTGCGAAGGCTTCGCTTCTGCACTGCAGGTCATTTCCGGCTCAGACAATCCGCTGACGCTGCTCTGCATGGAAGCACAGGACTCACCGGATACGATGCACAGCCGGGTTCGTCAGGTTCTTGAACGCTTTCCGGCGGCGGATCCGGTCATTCTGATGACGGATATCCCCGTTGGCAGCACGACGCAGATCGCGATTCCGTTTCTGGAAGACTACGCCAACCTCTATATCGTGACCAGCTTGAATTTGGGCCTGCTGCTGGAGGTGGCGCTGAATCCAATGGAAGACGATGTCAGCACGATCCTGCGGGAAGCGGTTGAAGCCAGTCGCCAAACATTACTGTTCATCAATGACCAGCTGGACAGCAATGAGGAATAAAAAAGAAAGGGAGATGTTTCAATGATTAAACTTCTCAGAATTGATGATCGTTTGATCCATGGGCAGGTCGCTGTCTATTGGGTCAATGCGACCGGCGCGGACACCATTGTTATCGCCAACGACAAGCACGCTACCAACGCCATGCTCAAGATGTCCTTAACCGTCGGGAAGCCGGCCGGCTCCAAAATGGAGGTGCTGACCGTGGCCAAAGCGGTGGACTATCTCAACAATGCCGCCAATGCCAAGCGTAAAATCTTATTGATCTGCGGAAGCTGTGAAGACGCGGAAACGCTGTGCGCCGGCGCGGCGGAAATTAAGGAAGTCGATTTAGGGGGGATCCGATTCGCAGAGGGACGTACCTCGATTTCCAATCAGGTCTTCTTAGTCGAGGATGATCTGCGGCATCTGGATGCGATCGCCGGGCAAGACCGAACGGTTTACATTCAGGAAGCTCCGTCCAAGCCGAAGATCCCGCTGTCTGAAATCCATTCCATATTTGAAAAAAATAAAAAGTAAAAACACTCGGAAAGGGGAAAAATTATGTTTTTAATCCAGTGTATCCTGGTATCCATGGTGCATGTCCTGAGTATTCTCGACGGCCGGATTCTGGGTCAGAATTTATTGAACACACCGATCGTGGAAGCCACGTTAGTCGGTCTGATCTGCGGCGACGTCCAGACGGGTTTAGTCATGGGCGCAACCTTACAGCTGATCTTCATGGGGTTTGTCGGTATCGGCGTCACCTCGCTGCCCAACTCCTCCGCCGGCACCATTCTGGCGGTGGCCTTCGCGATCATGTCGCATCTTTCGGCGGATTCCGCGATTGCGCTGTCCATGCCGATCGCACTGTTATTCCAGCCATGCGGCATCATTCCGCGGATCATCAACAACATCTGGAATCCAAAGTGCGACGCGGCGGCGGAGCGCGGGGACTTCAAGGCAATTGAACGGTATTACTGGCTGGGCGTCGTCGTCTTTGCCATCGTCTACTTTGTTCCGATGTTCTTAGCGCTGTACTTTGGCTCCGGCGTGGTGGAAACGATTATCAACTTCATCCCGGAAGTCGTGATGAACGGACTGACCAAGGCTTCCAGCGTGCTGCCGGCCTTAGGTATCGCTTTATTGATGAACTACATCATGGATAAGGACGCGACGCCCTTTATCTTCCTGGGCTTCATCTTAGCCGCGTTCCTGGGCGTCAGCTCCCTGGGCGTCGCGGGCTTGGGCGCTGTGATCGCTGTGGTTTATTACAATATGGTTCAGAGAAAGGCTAACGAGTAAAGGGGGAAGCCACGATGACAACTGGAAAAATGGAAAAGAAAGAATTCATGAGCGGTTTCTGGCGTTCCTGCTGCCTGCAGGGCTGCTTCAACTATGAACGTCAGCAGGGTTTGGGCTTCGGCTACGCGATGATTCCGCATCTGCGCCGGATTTACAAGGATGATCCGGAAGGCTTTAAGGAAGCGATGAAACGGCATCTGGTTTTCTACAACATCACGCCGCAGTGCACGACGTTCGTTCAGGGCATCGCCGTCGCGATGGAAGAAGAGGCGGCCTCCAATCCGGACTTTGACGCCTCTTCGATCAACGCCATCAAGACCGCGCTGATGGGACCGCTCTCCGGCATCGGCGATTCGATTTTCTGGGGCACGCTCAGAACGATCGGCCTGGGCGTCGGGATTTCCTTCTGCATGCAGGGCAACATCCTCGGTCCGGTTCTGTTCCTTCTGATTCACAACATTCCGCATTGGTTTGTACGGTATAAAGGTCTGCAGGTCGGCTATGAGCAGGGCTTGTCGTTTATGGAAAATGCAACGGAAGGCGGCATGCTGGAAACCTTCTCGATGGCGGCGAAAATGCTGGGCGCTACGGTTGTCGGCTGCATGATCGCGACGATGATCAACTTTACCACGACCATCACGTTGAACATGGGCAACCATCAGACCTTGGCGATCCAGTCGATCTTTGATGAAATCGCCCCGAAGCTGCTGCCGTTATTGCTGGCCTTCGGCTGCTTCGCGCTGATCCGCAAGGGTAAGAAGACCACGACCGTCATGCTGCTGTTGTTCTTGCTGGGCTTCGTGCTGGCCTTCCTGGAAGGACTGCCGATGTTCGCGCCGATGGTTTAAGAAAGAAGCTTGACGCGAAGTCCGCGGTTAGGACACCGTGGAGTAAAAATAAAGGAAAAGGCTCCTTGTCGGACTTGCCGCGGGAGCCTTTCGCTTAGAAAAGAGGGAAAGTCATGATTGATTTACGCAGCGATACCGTCACTCAGCCTTCGCCGGCGATGCGCCGGGCAATGGCGGAAGCGGTTGTCGGGGATGATGTGTACAGGGATGATCCAACGGTCCGGAAGCTGGAACAGCGGGCTGCCGAGCTGATGGGAAAGGAAGCCGGTCTGTTTGTCAGCAGCGGCACCCTGGGCAACCTGCTGGCCCTCATGAGTCAGACGGAACGAGGCGATGAAATCATTGCCGGAAGGCACAGCCACATCGTTACGCATGAAGTCGGCGGAGCGGCGCAGATCGCTCAGGTGATGGTGCATCCAATCGATCATCCGCAGGACTGGATTGAAGCGGACGCAATACGCAATGCCGTACACAGCGAAGATATTCATGAGCCGCGAACGCGGCTAGTCTGTCTGAACCGGGATAATAAGTAAACTGCCAAACAGTCCAAAAATCATGTCAAATCCTTTT
>PVML01017210.1_pt1 | contig 14942 bp, 8 predicted proteins | sample 1853371 | NCBI WGS metagenome assembly PVML01 (sample SAMN08533508, study PRJNA380276) | Human gut metagenome, whole genome shotgun sequencing project. | isolation source: participant 1, chromium library | host: Homo sapiens | collected 2017 | reverse complement strand
GCAGAATAATATTTTTTGCAAAGTATTCGTTGGCCGCTTGAGGCTGGCACTATAAACTAATTTATGGAGGAAATCTAAAATGGCATTGAACATTGAAAACATCGTTGCTGAATTGAAAGAAGCAACAATCCTTGAACTTAATGATCTTGTAAAAGCAATCGAAGAAGAATTTGGCGTAACTGCAGCAGCTCCTGTAGCTGTAGCAGCTGCTGGTGGTGCTGAAGGCGGCACTGCTAAAGATTCCTTCGACGTAATCTTGAAAGATGCTGGCGCATCTAAAATCAACGTAATCAAAGTTGTTCGTGAAGCAACTGGTCTTGGCTTGAAAGAAGCTAAAGCTATCGTTGACAGTGCTCCTGCACCTGTAAAAGAAGGCGTTGCTGCTGAAGCTGCTGAAGCTTTGAAAGCTCAATTAGAAGAAGCTGGCGCATCCGTAGAATTGAAATAATTCTAACCATATTAAAGGCGTACCCTATGGGTACGCCTTTTTTATTGAAGCTTATAAATTGATGCGAGTTTTGTTTTGTTGACTAATTTTGCCTTTGGATACGGTAATGCATTAGAGAAATCCTTGTCATATTTTTTAGGAACGATAACATAGGAACCACGATTATTTGATGTATTACTTAAAAATGTTTCTTTAGTTATTGTAGGCATCAATGTTTTGCCTTCGGTCCATATAGAATCATCAGTTGTATCTACGAAAACTTGGGTGGGTATAGTATTCATGTAATATACAATAGAAGTATAGTAACTGCCATATATATATATTGGTTTTGATGTATCTTCGATGAATGCTTTGAACTGTAAACCAGACTGATTAAACAATATTGGTGGTACTGTAATCGTAATAACCGAGTACAACGTAATTAGTGGAACTAAAGCATATATTGCTAGTTTAAAAAATGATGTTATGTAGTATCGACCGATTAAAATCATACATACTATAATAAAGGAACCTACGATTAACGGTTTACTATCAAGACTTTGATCAAAAGCTGTAGCAAATGTAAAAATCATGTAGTAAATACCTAGTGGTAGGGTAATTAAATAATTAAACTTTTTGAATGATTGAGTAAATTCACCGGTTTCTTTGTCAGTAACTAATTCACAAATTTTTACGGCCGCCCATATTATACAAGGGATAATGGCAGGTAATGTGTAGGTTAGATACTTTGTAGCTACTAGAGAGTAGAAGAGTACTATAACTATAAACCATATAATACCTAATAGATCAAAATCATCTTTCCAGTTAAGATCTTTTAAATGATAGACTATTACAGGTGTCCATGGTAATAGTGAAAGGGGCACAATTAATAGATAGTAATACCATACATCAAATTTAGGATGCTCAGATACAAGGGCTCGATCTACATTGTGTAGACCCAAGAATCCAGAAATAAACTGCTCACCGTGTATGGAATACATAGCAATATACCAAGGGCTAGCTATCGCTATAAAGACTAATAGTCCGAAGGGATTAAATAGTAATTTTATATCCTTTGAAAGTTGATAGATTTCATCCTTTCTATGGATTGCGTAGCGTGCACATACATAAATAAGTAATATTAGACCAGGTAAGATGATGCCTATAGGTCCTTTGGTAATTACAGCTAAGGCCGCAGCAATGTAAGCTTTCACCATAGCTGACTTGTCATTGTTGGTAAATGCTAAATAACTATATCCAAATATAGCTAAGGTGAAGAAAAATAAAAATCCATCGGTTATAACTGCATGAGATATGTACCAAAACTGTAGTGTACTCATTAATAAAATCGCACAAAGTACACTAGCAAAGGTGCTTTTAGACATGCGGTAAGTTATATGATACATTAGGGCCACACTAGCTCCCGCAACAAGCGTATTCGGTATACGAGATGTAAAGTCTGATATGCCAAATAGTTTGTACGTAATCATAAGTGCCCAATAGGTGAGCGGTGGTTTATCATACCATACGTGATCGTATATCATGGGGGATATCCATGAGTTATGTTTTAGCATGGTGATGGCGGAGAGAACATAGTTGGACTCCACCGGATCAGTGATTGGCAAATAGGCATTATAAAAGCCGTAGCTCAAAACGGTTAATAAAAAGAGCGCACCTATGCGCAGCATGTGATTGTTAATCATAGTTACTCCTTACTTACATAGTTTATATTATTGTACTATAGGGCGTGTAATATTTAAACCAATCAAAGATAAAAACAGAGCCTTTATAAATATGGAGATAATATGGAGATAGTTACAAAAATATAATTATTTATGAAATAATATATATTGTATAGAATATTGTTTATTCGGAATACATGAAATAACTTTTATGTATACAAAATACATGCTATAATGAGCGCATAAGATAAAACCGTTTCATTAAACTATCATCTAATATATGAAATAGTGGAAAGAGGATCTATTATGAGAAAAGAACATGATTTCCTAGGTGAATTAGAAGTAGCGGATGAGTTATATTATGGTGTGCAAACGATTCGTGCCTTAGAAAACTTCCATATTACAGGGAAACATTTAGACCAAGATTTTATTAAAGCTCTAGCGATGGTAAAAAAAGCATCTGCTTTAGCTAATATGAAAACAGGTCGTCTCAATGTATCTATCGGTAAAGCGATTGTTCAAGCAGCTGATGAAGTTATTGCAGGTGAATTTGCTGACCAATTTCCAGTTGATCCAATTCAAGGCGGTGCTGGCACTTCTGTGAATATGAATATGAATGAAGTGTTGGCAAATCGTGCTTGTGAAATTTTAGGTCATCCAAAAGGTAGCTATGATATTGTAAGCCCTAACAATCACTGTAACATGGCACAATCTACAAATGACGCCTTCCCAACAGCGATTAAAGTTTGTGCAATTTTGAAATCTAAACCGTTACTTGAAGCTTTGCAACGTCTTGTTGATGAGCTTGAGAAAAAAGCTGAAGAATATAGTGAAATTTTAAAAATGGGGCGTACTCATTTACAAGATGCGGTGCCTATTACATTGGGACAAGAGATGGGCGCTTATGCATCTGGTATTCGTCGTGGTATTAAACGTATTAAATCTGCCGTTGAAGGTGCACATGTAATCAACATGGGTGCCACTGCAGTTGGTACAGGTCTTAATGCTGAACCTAATTATATTCATGATGTAGCTTATGAACTTAGTGAAGTAGTAGGCGAACCGTTCTACACTGCAGAGAACTTAATCGATGCCACAAACAATACAGATGTATTTGCTGATATCTCTAGCGGTTTGAAGGTAACTGCACTTGTGTTGATTAAGATGGCAAATGATTTCCGCTTAATGGCATCTGGACCTCGCTGTGGCATTGGTGAATTAAAATTGCCTGCCCGTCAACCAGGCTCCTCTATCATGCCAGGAAAAGTAAATCCTGTTATTGCTGAAGTATTGAATCAAGTGTGTTACCAAGTTATCGGTAATGACCTTACTATTACATTAGCTGTAGAAAATGGTCAATTCGAGTTAAATGTTATGGAACCTGTATTGGCATACAACTTGTTCAATAACCTTTGCTACCTCAAAAACGGTGTAAATACATTCGTTGATAAATTGCTTGTTGATCTTGAAGTAGACCGTGAACAATGCGAGTACTGGTTGAATCGTTCCGTTGGTATCGTAACAGCATTGTTGCCACATCTTGGCTATGAAACAGCTTCTGCATTGGCGAAAGAAGCGTATGAAACAGGTCGAGCTATTCGCGATATCATCTTGGATCAAGGTTTATTGACTGAGGATGAAATTAATCATATTCTTTCTCCTAAAGAAATGACTCGCCCTGGTATCGCTGGTGCGAATCTTTTAAAACAAAAAGGCAACTAATTTATGGTTCTCTTTTGATACATGAATAAAGCATGAAAATGAAAGACTGTCAACCCTTTTGGTTGACAGTCTTTTTTAATACTGATAAAATTATATATTGCAAAAGTAGCGTTTTCTGCTTTTGGATGTAAAAACTATAACACAAATAGTGATGAGGTTTTCTTCCAAGGTTGTGCTTGGTTAATGGGAAGCAAGGTTATTTTAAAAATGAAATGGACCTTGCTTTATTTGACGTTGCCCGAGCAGGAAAACTGAGACCTGTAAGATGTCTTTTTCATGCCGTTATAGAAAATGGTAGACCAGTGTGTTTTGATAGGGGTGAAAGCAAATATGTTCAAACCTGAACAGGTAGGCAAACGAACTCGTTATACGTACGCTAAAATTAACGAAGTTATCAAGATGCCACATTTATTGGACATTCAACGTAAATCGTATGAGTGGTTCTTGGAGAGTGGTTTACAAAATATTTTCAACGATATTTCTCCGATTAAAGACAATTCAGGTAATCTAGTACTTTCTTTTGAAGGTTTCAGCTTAGGTGAACCTAAGTATGATATTAATGAATGTAAAAACCGTGATGCTACTTACGCAGCACCACTTCGTGTAAATATTCGCTTGGTAAATAATGATCCAGAAAATATGGACATTAAAGAACAAGAAGTATTCATGGGCGATTTCCCATTGATGACAGATACAGGTACTTTCATCATCAATGGTGCAGAACGTGTTATCGTATCCCAATTGGTACGTTCTCCAGGCGTTTACTACAATAAAGAAATCGATACAATGGGTAACCGTTTGTATGATTCCACAGTTATTCCTAACCGTGGTGCATGGATTGAACTTGAAACAGATGCTAGTGAAGTGGTAGCTGTTCGTATTGACCGTAACCGTAAATTACCAGCCACTGTATTGGTACGTGCATTAGGTTGGGATACGAATGAAAGTATCCTCGACCTCTTCTGGAATGGTAAAACTGATGAGGATGGTTTACCAGTATATGATGAACGCATCGTTCGTACATTAGAAAAAGATACAACTCAATCTGCTGATGAAGCATTGGTTGAAATCTATAAAAAATTACGTCCAGGTGAGCCTCCTACTGTAGAGTCTGCTCGTAATTTGTTCGATAACTTGTTCTTCGATGCACGCCGTTATGACTTAGCGCGCGTTGGTCGTTATAAATTGAACAAAAAACTTGGCTGGCGCCAACGTATGTTGGGTCAAACATTGGCTCAACCAATTGTAGATCCAGAAACTGGCGAAATTATCCTTGATGCAGGCGTACAAGTTGGGGAAGAACAACTTGATATCGTTGCTAATAGCCATGTATTCGATGGTGAAGGTTTCGCTGACTTCTACATTGTAAATAATGATGGTGTAGAGTCTAAAGTTATCTGTAATAACTGCAACTTGCCATTCGATCACCGTACAGTAACTCGCGAAGATATGATCGCTAACATATCTTACTTGCTCAACCTTATGGATGGTGCAGGTCATACAGATGATATCGACCATTTGGGTAACCGTCGTCTTCGTTGCGTAGGTGAATTGTTGCAAAACCAATTCCGTATTGGTTTAACTCGTATGGAACGTGTTGTTCGTGAACGTATGACAATTCAAGAAATCGAATCTATCACGCCTCAAGCGTTGATTAATATTCGTCCTGTAGTGGCAGCAATCAAAGAATTCTTTGGTTCTTCCCAATTGTCTCAGTTCATGGACCAAACAAACCCATTAGCAGAATTGACTCACAAACGTCGTCTATCTGCCCTTGGTCCTGGTGGTTTATCTCGTGAGCGTGCAGGCTTCGAAGTTCGTGACGTGCATCACTCTCACTATGGCCGTATGTGTCCAATCGAAACTCCAGAAGGTCCAAACATCGGTTTGATCAATTCCTTATCTAACTATGCGAAAGTAAATGAATTCGGTTTCATTGAAGCTCCATACCGTAAGGTTGAAAAAATCTATGGTACAGGTAAAGATGCAGACAAAGTTATCAAGGTTCGTGTATCTGATTCTGTTGTATATATGACAGCTGATGAAGAAGAAGGCATGACAATTGCCCAAGCGAACTCTCCAATCGATGCTGAAGGTTACTTTACTAATGAACACGTAGCTTGTCGTCGTGGTCATGATGTATTAGAAGTTACACCTGATAAGGTTGACTACATGGACGTTAGTCCAAAAGAAGTTGTATCCATTGGTACAGCTATGATTCCATTCCTTGAAAATGATGATGCTAACCGTGCCTTGATGGGTGCGAACATGCAACGTCAAGCGGTACCACTCTTGCGTGCGCAAGCTCCACTTGTTGGTACAGGTATGGAATATACAGCAGCTACTGACTCCGGTGTTTGCGTACTTGCACGTGAAGCTGGTAAAGTTGTACGTTGCTGGGGTAATGAAATCCACGTTCTTCGCGATAGCGATGGTCGTGTTGATGTATACCGTATGAATAAATTCCTTCGTTTACCAAATTAGGTGCTGAAGAAATTACGCGCGAGTTGCCTAATACAGGTGACGACACACTTAAAAACTTAGACGAAGATGGTATTATCTGCATTGGTGCAGAAGTACATCCTGGCGATATCCTTGTAGGTAAAGCTACTCCAAAAGGTGAAACTGAGCTTACTCCAGAAGAACGTTTGTTGCGTGCTATTTTTGGTGACAAAGAACGTGAAGTTCGCGACACTTCCTTGCGCGTGCCTCATGGCGAATCTGGTAAAGTCGTAGATGTAAAAGTCTTTACCCGTGAAAATGGCGATGAATTACAACCAGGCGTAAATAAACTTGTTCGCGTATATATCGCTCAAAAACGTAAGATTCATGAAGGCGATAAAATGGCGGGCCGTCATGGTAACAAAGGTGTCGTTTCTCGCGTTATGAGAAAAGAAGATATGCCATTCCTTCCAGATGGTACTCCAGTACAAATCGTATTGAACCCATTGGGCGTACCTTCTCGTATGAACATCGGTCAGGTCCTTGAAACTCACTTGGGGTGGGCTGTTCAAGGCTTAGGTATGAAAATCAAAGCTACAGATCTTCACATTCAAAACGTGTTGAAAGAAGCCCGTACTGATGCATCTTACTGGGAACAAATCGATGCAATCCGCGACCTTTATGCTCAAATTGAGGTATTGGAAGCGAAAGTTGCGGAAGATGTTACGGTAAATCATTTCGAAGAAAATGAGCAAATCATTGCTTTGAAAACTAAAATTTTAAAACATGTAGAAGCAGCAGCGCAAAAGAAATTGGATGCTATGGGTGGCGAAGCTCGTTTCCAAGAGCTTAAAGCTATTGAAGCTAAATACAATGCACTTCATGTAGAATTCTTTGATTCTGAAGAAGAGGCTCCTGAAATGGATCCTGCGCTTGTAGAAGAATTAGAGGCAATTAGTAAAGTCAAAAATACTCTTAACAACATTCACTCTGCTGAAGAAAAACGCGTTGAAATTCGCAAAGAGTTGGAAAGCCTTGGCTATGATTTTGACAAATATGGCATGCCAAAACCAGATGTAGCAGGTATTCATATTGCTACACCTGTATTTGATGGTGCTCACGAAAAGGACGTATTCGAAACATTGGCGATTGCAGGTCGTCCTGATGACGTTCCACAGGTCCGTACTCCCTTGTTACACAACAACCATTGGGCGGTAAAGCTCAGTTCGGTGGTCAACGTTTTGGGGAAATGGAAGTTTGGGCTCTCGAGGCATATGGCGCAGCTTATACACTTCAAGAGCTATTAACTGTTAAGTCTGACGACGTTGTTGGTCGTGTGAAAGCATACGAAAAAATCGTTAAAGGCGAAAACATCCCTGAACCAGGTGTACCTGAGTCCTTCAAGGTATTGCTCAAAGAACTTCAAAGTATTGGTCTTGATGTAAAAATCTTGAATGAAGATCAAGAAGAAGTTGTTATGAAAGAACTTGATGACGAAGATGAAGTGGTAGAAACTGGTATTGAAGAAGTTATGGAAGGCAGTGCAGTAGAAACTGACGAAGTAACTGTAGTAGAACCAGAAGTAGAGGAAGAAGCACCAGCTGACAACGGTGGTGAAGACGATATCCTTAGCCAATTGGCGTTCCCAATGGGCGACTCCTCTAACGATGAAGACTAAAACTATCTATAAGGAAGGGAGCGATAGTAGTGCTAGACGTAAATGAATTCGATTCCATGCGAATCGGTTTAGCCTCTCCAGAGCAGATCTTAGCTTGGTCTCATGGGGAAGTTAAGAAACCTGAAACTATTAACTACCGTACGTTGAAGCCAGAACGTGATGGTCTATTCTGCGAACGCATTTTTGGACCAACAAAGGACTGGGAATGTCACTGCGGCAAATATAAACGCATTCGCCATAAAGGCGTAGTCTGTGATAAATGTGGTGTAGAGGTTACACGTGCAAAAGTACGTCGTGAACGTATGGGCCATATCCAATTGGCTACTCCTGTATCTCACATTTGGTACTTTAAAGGTATCCCATCCCGCATGGGCCTTATCCTTGATGTATCCCCACGTTCCTTGGAACGCGTATTATACTTTGCTTCCTACATCGTAGTAGATCCGGCTGGTACTCCATTGGCAAAACGCCAATTGTTGTCCGAGCAAGAATACCGCGAATACGAAGCTCAATTTAATGAAGACGGTTATACTATCGGTGGTAAATCCGTCGTAATCGAAACAGTGGCTCAACGTAATGAACGTTTAGCTATTGTTCGTGAAGCACAACGCAAAGAGCGCTATAATGCGGCTCTTCGTGATGATGCAACAATACCAGAAGCTGATAAGGAATACGAAGAATTAACTCGCGAAGAACGCTATGAGTTAGGCGCTGCTGAAGAGGTTCTCTTCGCATGTATCGACATGGGTGCTGAAGCGGTAAAAGCTCTCTTATCAGAACTTGATCTTGAAGCATTGAATGCCGAATTGCGCGAAGAGTTGAACACTGCTAGTGGTCAACGTAAAATCCGTGCAGTTCGTCGTTTGGAAGTAGTAGAAGCATTCCGTCAATCTGGGAACCGTCCAGAATGGATGATTATGGACATCGTTCCTGTAATCCCACCTGAATTGCGTCCTATGGTTCAATTAGATGGTGGCCGTTTTGCTACATCTGACCTCAACGATTTATACCGTCGTGTTATCAACCGTAACAACCGTTTGAAACGTTTACTCGACTTGGGTGCTCCTGATATCATCGTGCGCAACGAAAAACGCATGCTTCAAGAAGCGGTTGATGCATTGATTGATAATGGCCGTCGCGGTCGTCCTGTTACAGGTCCTGGTAACCGCCCATTGAAATCCTTGTCCGACATGCTTAAAGGTAAACAAGGTCGTTTCCGTCAAAACTTGCTCGGTAAACGTGTTGACTACTCCGGTCGTTCCGTAATCGTAGTAGGTCCTGAACTTAAAATGCACCAATGTGGTTTGCCAAAAGAAATGGCATTAGAATTGTTCAAACCATTCGTTATGAAACGTTTGGTAGAACGCGGTCAAGCATCCAACATCAAGGCTGCTAAACGCCAAGTTGAAAGAATTGGCCCTGGCGTGTGGGAATCCTTGGAAGAGGTAATTAAAGAACATCCAGTTCTCTTGAACCGTGCCCCTACATTGCATAGACTTGGTATCCAAGCCTTCGAACCAATCCTTTGGGAAGGTCGTGCTATCAAATTGCATCCATTAGTATGTACAGCCTTCAATGCCGACTTTGACGGTGACCAAATGGCGTGTCACTTACCATTGTCCGTAGAAGCACAAGCGGAAGCTCGTACATTGATGCTTTCTAGCCATAATATTTTGTCTACTAAGGACGGCAAGCCAGTAGCAGTACCTTCTCAAGATATGATCTTAGGTACATACTACCTAACAGTTGTACGCGAAGATACTCGTGATAAAGCAAAAACATTTGCTACCTATGATGAAGTTATGCTTGCCTATGAGTCTCATATCATTGGTTTGCAAGATATTCTTTATATCCGTTTACCTGATCATGGCCGTGTAGAAACAACAGCAGGTCGCTTGATCTTCAACAATGCTTTATTCCCAGAATTGTGGCAATACGAGAAACGTGAAGATGGCACTTACTCTTTAGGTAAGGTTATGGATAAGAAAACAGTTGGTAAATTGGTTGATCAATGTTTCCAATTGTTTGGTAATGAAAAAACAGCAGAATTATTGGACCGCATCAAGTCCTTGGGTTACTCCTTCGCTCGTCGCGCAGGTATGACTGTAGCTATTGCTGATATTAAAGTACCAGAAGTTAAAACTAGCTTGTTAGATACAGCGGAACAAGAGGTAGAAAAAGTATCTCGTATGTACCGCCGTGGTCTTATTACAGAGGAAGAACGTTACCGTAAAACTATCCAATTATGGACAAAGGCAACAGAAGATGTTACCGATGCGATGATGGATAATATGGCGTGCGATAAAGACGGCTTTAACCCTGTTTACATGATGGCTATCTCTGGTGCCCGCGGTAATAAACAACAAATTCGTCAGCTTGCTGGTATGCGTGGTTTGATGGCCGATCCATCTGGTCGTATCATCGACTTACCAATCAAAGCAAACTTTAAAGAAGGTTTGACTGTATTGGATTACTTTACATCCTCTCATGGTGCTCGTAAAGGTTTGGCCGATACAGCGCTTCGTACAGCTGACTCTGGTTACTTGACACGTCGTCTTGTTGACGTATCTCAAGATGTAATCGTTCGTGAGGACGATTGTGACGTTGTAGGTATCGATCTCGTTCGTGAACGTGCTCGTTTGGCTACATCTCCACGTCAAGCATTAGAATTGCTTAAGGATAAACTCATTGGTCGCGTTTTAGATAAAGATGTTGTGAATGCTGAAACAGGGGAACTTGTTGTACCAGCTGAAACTATCTTGGATGAACAATGCTTGGCAGATATTGCTGAAGCTGGTGTTACATCTATCGCATTGCGCGGTGCACATTTGGGCTCTGATAGCGATATTAATCATACTAACTTGGTTCAAAAAATTATTCTTGGTGAAAGCGACGATAGCATCCGTGCAACATTGAAAGAAACTATGGTTCAAAATATGTTGAACAAGGATACTGTACAAGCAATCGTTGACAGCGAAGGTGTAGAAATCTTCCCAGCTGATACACGTCTTACAGAAGAAGGCATCGAAGCTATCCTTAACTCCGATGTAAAAGAAGTACAAGTGCGGAACAATGAAATCCATGGTATTGAAGTGGAAGCTATCGTTGAAGGCACTGGTGTTATCGAGCCATTAAAAGACCGTATCGTAGGTCGTATTGCAGCTGAAGAATTAGTTAACAAAGAAACTGGCGAAGTCATCGTTCCTCTTAATGGTGAAATCACAGAGGCGTTAGCTGATGAAGTTGTAAAACATTATGAAACAGTAAAAATCCGTTCCGTATTGACTTGCCGTAGCCCATATGGCGTATGCCGCAAGTGCTATGGTCGTGATCTAGGAACTGGCAACCAAGTTCAAGTTGGTGAAGCTGTAGGTATCATTGCGGCACAATCCATCGGTGAACCTGGTACTCAGTTGACAATGCGTACATTCCATACTGGTGGTGTCGCAGGTGACGATATTACACAAGGTTTGCCACGTGTCGAAGAATTGTTCGAAGCTCGTAAACCAAAACGTAATGCTATCATCGCTGAAAATGAAGGTACAGTTCGCGTTGTACCTAATGAAGGTAAGAAAGGTACGAACACTATCTTTATCACTGGTGAAGATGGTATTGAACTTGATTACCTCATTCCTTACGGTTCGCGCATTATCGTTAAAGACGGTGACGTGGTATCCTTGGGCGCTCGTTTAACAGAAGGTTCCATCAATCCTCATGACATCATGCGCGTCATGGGTACTGAAGCGACTCAACGTTATCTCGTATACGAAGTACAAAAAGTATACAAATCCCAAGGTGTAGAAATTAACGATAAACATATCGAAGTTATCGTTCGTCAAATGCTTCATAAAGTTAAAATTGAAACAGCTGGCGATGCGGATATGCTTCCAGGGGATATGGTGGACGTTAATACCTTTGACGAAGAAAACCGTCGTCTTACCCTCAATGGTCGTGAAAATGCTACAGGCAAACGCACGCTATTGGGTATTACGAAAGCCGCTTTGGCAACGGACTCCTTCTTGTCCGCTGCGTCCTTCCAAGAAACAACACGTGTTCTTACCGACGCTGCTATCAAGGGTAAAATCGATCCATTGTTGGGCTTGAAAGAAAACGTAATTATCGGTAAGTTGATTCCTGCTGGTACAGGCATGAGTCGTTACCGTAAGATTGAAGTTGTAAAAAATACACCTGAAATCATTGATATTACGGAAGAGGTTATGTCTGAAGATTAATTACTTTGGATTAGCCGTTAAGCTATATTAACTGTATAGACCTGTTGCATAGTTGATATTGTGCGACATAATAAAAAGGGTGCACCTGCGAGGTGCACCCTTTTGTTATAGGTATTATTGGTTTCTATTCAGCTGCTTCTTCCGCGTCATGAGACATGATGTCATAACCGACGTCATCCGATAAAGTAAGATATCGTTCGTACTGTCGAATGATATCGGTAATGATATCCTCCCGTGTCATATACTGCGCATCGTATCCGGCGCGCCCGTCACTGAAATATGTCATAGGGATTGCGTTGGTGCTTTCAGTAATGTGAGGAATGTTGGGATCTTCGATGAGATGATCCGATACCTCTTGCGTAACGAGTTTGATGCCGTAGGTAAAGTTGCGCATTGATTCTTTTTCGATGGTTAACTCTACGGAGGCGTCGTTACCATTGAAATGTTTGTCAATTCTCGTAGTTAATCCGTACTCTTCGGTTAATTCTTTATTGAGCTGATACATAGCAGGCAATGCTGTTGTTTTCATAAAGGAAATAACATCTTCCGATTGCGTTTGGTTGAGTATTTTGGCAAGACCTTGTTTCCAGTTCTTGCTGTCCCAGTAGATGGATGTGGTTGAAAGTTTTGTGTTAAAGTATTGCGTATCTGTCAATAATCCTTGCCATAAGCTGTAGCACATGATAACCATCAAGGCTGCAAATGGTAAGGCGAGAATGAGCGTTACCGATTGTAGTACATTAAGCCCACCAATGCTGAGCAAACTGATGGCAAGAAAGGACATTACAGAGCCCCACATCAAGCATTGCCACTTTGGAGATGAAGTGGATTTATCATAGGCCGCAATATTATTTAACACATAAATACCTGAATCGGCAGATGTAATAAAAAATAATGCTAATACGATAATCGATAGAAGACTAGTTAAACCGGATAAAGGTAAATATTCAAGGAATGCAAAGAGTAGTTGTTCTGGTTTATCGGTTAATGCACCGAGTGCACCGTTTGCTACTGTTTCATCGATATAAATTGCAGTATTACCAAAGATAGTAAACCAAACGATAGTAAATACAGTTGGAATAATGAGTACCCCAAAGATGAACTCTCGAATAGTCCTACCTTTTGAAATACGCGCAATGAACATGCCCACAAATGGTGCCCAAGATAACCACCAAGCCCAGAATAGTATGGTCCAGCTGAAGAACCATGGACGGGTTTCTGGTGTATAGATAGATGTATAGAAGCTTTGCCCTAAAATATGTGATAGATAGTATCCAAAGTTTTCTACCATTGTATTTAATAGGAGTAATGTAGGACCTGCACAGAGTACAAAAAGCATTAAGACTAATGCAACAGATATATTAATTTCGCTGAGCAGCTTAACGCCTTTATCAATACCTGTAACAGCAGATAGAACGGCAATGGACATAATGATGATAATGATGACCGTTTGGGCGGAAAAGTCATTAGTGGAGATGATATCAATATATAGGAACCCTGCACCTAGTTGGGCCGCACCAAATCCTAAGGTGGTTACGATACCTAATAAAGTTACACAAAGTGCGATGATATCGATAATGTGCCCTCGTGGGCCATTGATCTTATCCTTCCACAGCGGATAGAAACATGAACGTAGTGATAATGGCAACTTATAGCGAAAACCAAAATACGCTAATGCTAAAGCCATAATTCCGTATACCGTCCATGCATTGATGCCCCAGTGGAAGATGGAGCGGAATAACGCTTCCTTGGCGCTAGGAGCACCATCGACTAAGCCTACAGCGGAGTGATAATGTGAGAGCGGTTCAGCAGTACCGAAGAACATGAGACCTACACCGGTACCTGCCGCAAATAACATGGCGAGCCAAGCTGTATAAGAGAATTCCGCTTCTTCATCGTCGCTACCAAGTTTGATGTCACCTAGCGAACTAAGTGCAAGAAAGATATTGAAGATAAAGAAGAGACTTATGGATAAAACATAAAACCAGCTGAAATCTTCAAATATAATATCACGAATCCCTTGGAGGATCGTTTGAGATATTTGCGGAATCAGAAGGGCACATAAGCTTAGCCCTAAGACGATAGACAAGCTACCTATAATTACAGGGGGATTAAAGTTTGAATAACGTTTAATGAGTTTAATCATATAATCTCCTTTCTTTAGTAACTTATAAATACAAATATTTGTTCTGTATTAATTTATATCATAATAAAATGGTGTTTATATTAATTTTGCATAGTTGGTAAAAGAAAAAATAATAGCAAATGCATAGAATGATTATTTATACATGAAAATAATGATATATGAATAAAAAATCACTCTTCATTTATAATTTAAGATTGAATGAGACACACGGATGAGTGTACACATAAAATGCAGCTATAGAGCGGTGTGTGACATTGGAAATTGTTTGACATGGACTGCTGTAATTGATATACTTACATAGTGCTTTAGGCGAGGTATGCCTAATGGGCATAATTTCGTAAGGAGAATTAGTACAATGGACATTGCCCATCTGAAGTCGGTGAACAAAACAATCGGTGCCAAGCAAACGTTGAAACAAATTGCTAAAGGTGCTGTGAAGTACGTGTTCCTGGGTTGTGATAGTGATGAACGTGTGGTACAGCCTTTACGGATTGCTTGTGAAGAACAGGGAATACCTGTGAATGACGAGCACACCATGGATGATCTCGGTCGTGCGTGTCGCATTAAGGTGCGGGCCACAGCTGTAGGCGTCCTACGTTAATCTTGGTAATAT
>PVML01017500.1_pt1 | contig 14966 bp, 8 predicted proteins | sample 1853371 | NCBI WGS metagenome assembly PVML01 (sample SAMN08533508, study PRJNA380276) | Human gut metagenome, whole genome shotgun sequencing project. | isolation source: participant 1, chromium library | host: Homo sapiens | collected 2017 | reverse complement strand
GAACAAGATAAAAAAAAGATGCGTACAGAGGAAGAGTTTATCCTTGGCAATCTCGGTTATGTGCGGGAGGATGCACCATATAATGAATAACAACGAACATTTCAAATCTGGCTTTGTAGCCGTTGTAGGTCGACCAAATGTTGGTAAATCTACCTTAATTAATGCTATTATTGGTGATAAAATAGCTATCGTATCCGATAAGGCTCAAACAACTCGTAACCGTATTATCTGCATATATACAGACGAAGCAAAACAAATCGTATTTATGGATACACCAGGTGTGCATAAACCAAAACATAAATTAGGTGAATTCATGGTAGATGCTGCCATTGAGTCCTTGAAAGAAACAGAAGCCGTTTTATTTGTAGTGGCAGGCAATGAAAAACGCGGTCCTGGAGATAATTTTATTATTGAACAATTACAACGCGTAAAAGTTCCTGTATTCTTGGTAGTTAACAAGATCGATACTCTTAAAAAAGAAGAACTTTTAGAAGCCATCGTGTCTTATCAAAATGCATATCCATTTGCTGGTGTTATACCAATTTCTGCAAAAGATAAAGAGAACTTACCAGAGATTCTTAAGGTACTGGAAGAAACTTTGCCTGAAGGCCCACAATACTTCCCAGAGGACATGATTACAGATCAGCCAGAACGCCTTATCATTTCTGATATCGTACGGGAAAAAATCTTGTTAGCTACTCGTGATGAAATTCCTCATGCTATCGCGGTAGACGTAGATGAAATGAAAACTCGCGATGATGGTACGACCTATATTCGCGCTACCATTTACTGCGAACGAGACTCTCAAAAGGGTATCATTATTGGCAAAAAAGGTGCTCTTTTGAAACAACTCGGTGCTGAGGCGCGTGCAGATATTCAAAAGCTATTAGCCACAAAGGTATACTTAGATCTTTGGGTTAAAGTTAAAAAGGATTGGCGCAATAAATCTGGTATGTTATCCGAACTTGGGTATCGAAAATAATTTGATATAATATAGAAATAAAGTATTTCCAGAGTTAGATGAAAGGAATAGTAATGGATAGTGTAGATGGCCTGTTACCCATAGGGTTTGGTCTTTTATGTATTGTTTTAATTAACTTTTTTGTGGTCGCAAAGTTCTCCTTTGCCCGCCTTCGTAAAGAACATGTAGAGGATATGGATATCCTCTTAGAAAAGGATAGAGAGTTTTTATTAAAGCTATATCAAAATCCTGAGTATTTCTTAAATACTACGCAGTTTTTGATTTTATTCTTTATCTTAGCCCTTGCAGGCACTGGTACATTTGTATTCGATAATATTGTAGATCAGATAGTCGCTGTTCTTAATGTACATAGCAAGTGGATGCACTTTGTACTAGATATCGTATTATTGCTATCAATTAGCTTAATCGTTTTAATCTTTGGTGAAATCGTACCTAAAGCGTTGGGCCTATCGTTCCCAACAAAGTATGTAAATACCTATAGCCGCATCGTAGTTGCGGCAGGTAAATTAGTATATCCATTTATTTGGATCGCTAGTAAAATCTCCAATGTTATTTTAGGCTTTTACAAAACAAAATATCTAACAGAGCTAGATCTTGTGTACTCGGAGGAAGAAATTCGAATGATGATTTCTCGAAGTCACGAAGAAGGTCAGTTAGACCAAGTAGAGTCTGAACTCATCGATAATGTATTTAACTTCGTTGATCGTATGGCGAAAGAGGTTATGGTACCTCGCCAAGACGTGGATTGCGTATTTGTGGAAGATGGTTACGATGAAGCGATGAAGGTTATTCGCTCTAAAGTCCATACTCGTTATCCACTCTGCGTAGAGGATAAGGATCACATTATCGGCCTCGTTCACATTAAAGACTTAATGGAACGTCCTAACCAAGCACGTAAAGATTTGCGCAATGTAAAACGGGATATTTTGACTGTTCCTGAAGTCATGAAGTTGTCCACTCTGTTACAGTACATGAGAACACGCCGTATTTATCAAGCTGTAGTAGTAGATGAATATGGTGGTATGGTTGGTCTCGTAGGTCTTGAAGATATTATTGAAGAATTAGTTGGTGATATTCAAGACGAGCATGAGCCACATTTACCAGCTACGATGTCCTATGCTGATGGGTCCTTTGAGTTTGATGGTAAGGTTCTCGTAGACGAAGTAGCAGAGATTATGGATATTGAAATCGATAATTCTGACTCCGATACAATCGGGGGCTACGTCTTTGGTTTGTTAGAACGTACACCAATCGTTGGTGATACAGTAGATGCTCATGGCTATACCTTTGAAGTGACTCAAATGCAAGGCTATCGTATTTCTCGTATCAAAGTAACTCCTTTACCTGTAGAGGAAGCAACGGAAGAAGAACATGAAGAAGCTTAATGGTGGCTTCAATACACCGGCCATCGTAATCAGTCGAAAAAAGTATAAGTTATACTCCGTATTTACGTTTATTACACCTAGTTTGGGGATTATTAGAGCATCAATACCACATAAGCGAATGATGACTATGCGCAACAGTTCATATCTACGTCCTTTTAGCGCTATGTATATTACAGTCGTACCTGATGGGGAATATGTAAATGTTACGCAAATTGATGGTTCCTATGTGGTGGAATCGTTAGACGTAAATCTTGATAACATCGCTTATGCTGCCGTTGCGAGCGAGCTCATTCAAGAGCTATTTGCTATGTATGATGTAGACCGTAAGGTCTTTGATACCGTTGTAAATTACTCCAAGCAAATTCGACGCCGCAATGTGCAATTGGGAACGATTATGCTTGGGTGGCAACTATTATCTCTTGCCGGTATTGTGCCAAGTGCTAATGCTTTTACTCATCAAGATGGCATTGATCCATTCTGGTTGCAGGTACGAGAAACGACAAATCTTAGTATTTCTCCTTCTGTAAAAGCTGGACTACCACACATTCTCGCTTACCAGTGGGGCGAAGATACGCCTATAGAACTTCCTAAAACAATATGGAAGGAACTAGAAAAACTACTATTTGCATACTGTGAGCAAGAAATCGGTAAACCATTACAAAGCGTTAAGTTTTTAAATTCCATAATTTAATGATAGTAAAAGGCAGTTTGAGAACTCAAACTGCTTTTTTATATGTTATGAGATGTTGAATGGAGATATCATTTTCCAGTAAGCATAACTAGTATATATTTTCTGTATCTCAAGATACGTATGAAAAAATATAATACTAATAGACAATTGTGCATCTGTAGTTGACACTTTTAATAACAATTATTTATAATATAACAATGTTATATTATATGTTTTTATAGGAGGTCATTATGCAGCTTTTGGGAAATCTCAAAATACATTTTCTAGCGCTCGTATTAACTGTAGTCGCTGAATTTATAGGCATAAAAAAACTAGGTCCCGTTGTATTATTGCCATTATTGTACACATTGGTTCTAGGTTTATTAATTTCTATTCCTAAGTTTAAAATCCTTACCATTAAACAGATGGAAAAATCTGCAGATTATATCGGTATTGCCGTTATGATCTTGATGGTAAAAGTAGGTTTAGGTATCGGACCAAATCTTGGTATTCTTACAAGTGCAGGCTGGGCATTGTTATTACAAGAGCTTGGTCATTTCTTTGGTACTATTGTATTTGGTTTACCTGTGGCATTATTAGTTGGTATGCGTCGAGAAGCAGTAGGTGCTTGTTACTCTGTAGACCGTGAGCCGAATGTGGCGATTATTATCGACAAATTTGGCTTTAGCTCTCCTGAGGGCCGTGGTGTTATGGGCATGTACATCTGTGGCGTTCTTATCGGTGCTATGTGGTCCTCCGTGTTAGCAGGTATGTTAGCTCAATCTGGTTGGTTCCATCCTTTAGCACTTGCTATGGGCGCAGGCGTAGGTAGTGCTAGTATGATGGCCGCTGCTACAGCGCCTATCGTTGCAGTATACCCTGAGTTTGAACAACAAATTATGGCACTCGCTGGGGCAGCAAACTTGTTGACTACAGTACTAGGCGTATACTTCGGTCTATTTATTTCCTTACCAGTAATGGAAAAATCTTACAACTTCTTTACTGGTCGTACACGTGAACAAGATTTAGCAGAGGAGGCAGCACGTCATGAGTAAAAGCGAAAAAATTACACAATTTGTCATCGTTATCTGTATTGCTGCTATCATTACTGCAGTAGGTAACGTAATGGACGGTAAACACCTATTTGGGGATAGCTTAATCGGCGTTGCCGTATTAGCAGGTCTTGCTACAATTGGTGCTATGATTTCTTATTTGCCATATGCGAATAAATTGCCAATGGTATTCTGGGTGTCTCTAGTTGGCGTTCTTGCATCCTTACCTGGTATGCCTGGTCAAGAATGGATCATCGCTAAAACTAGCCAAGTTACATTCCTTGCTACTACAACACCTGTACTTGCTTATGCAGGTTTATCTTTAGGTAAAGACCTCGGCGCTTTCCGCCGCTTGTCTTGGCGTATTATTCCAGTTGCATTAGCAGTAACAGCAGGTACTTTCATCTGTGCAACAGCATTAGCACAATTCGTACTTCACTTAGAAGGTTTAATTTAGGAGCTGATTAGCCGTATGACAAAGGAAGAAGTAAAACAAAGGGTTTGTGAGGCTATCGTTGCGGCACAACCACGTTTACGTGAAATAGCTGAGTCCATTATGGCTGAGCCTGAACTCGGTTACAAAGAGGTAAAGACCTCTAAGAAAGTACGAGATATGTTTGATGAGATCGGCATTCCCTATACTACTGAACACGCTCTTACTGGCGTAAAAGGTCGTATGAAAGGCAAAGATAGCAAATATACAGTGGCCATGATCGGTGAACTAGATGCCATTCTTTGTCCGCGCCATCCTCGTGCTGATGATTTAACGGGTGCAGCACATTGCTGTGGTCACAATATTCAAATTACGAATATGTTTGCCGTAGCTATGGGCTTGCAATCTGTTATGGAAGAACTTGCTGGCGATGTAGTTTTATTTGCTGTTCCAGCAGAAGAAATGATTGAAGTTGATTACCGCAATAAATTGCGTGAACAAGGCAAGATTAAATACATGGGCGGTAAACAACAGCTTATATACGAAGGTGCTTTTGACGATATCGACATGGCTATGCAAATGCATGTGGAAACTGCTAAGACACCTGCTGGTGAAATGGGCCTAGGTAGTACATCTAATGGTTTTGTTGCTAAATTGATCGAATACCATGGTAAAGTAGCACATGCAGCAGCGGCGCCTCACGAAGGGATTAATGCACTTAATGCTGCTCTGATGGGCGTTATGGGGGTGAACTCCATTCGTGAAACTTTCAAAGAAAGCGACTATTTTAGATTCCATCCGATCATCAATCAAGGCGGTACATTGGTTAACTGTGTACCTGACTATGTTCAAGTTGAAAGTTACGTTCGTGCCTCTAATATTGAGGCCATCGTAAATGGAAACCATCGTGTAAACCGCGCGTTAAAGGCTGGTGGCGACGCAGTAGGAGCCACTTGTGTTATTAAGGATTTGCCAGGTTACTTACCGATGAGAAACGATGCTCGTATGAACGAAATGTTACGCCAAAACTCTAATCCATTATTTGGTGAAGAAAATGTATTCCAAGGCGATCACATGACAGCAAGTACCGATATGGGCGACGTATCTCACTTGATGCCTGTTATCCATCCTTGGGTTGGCTGTATTAATGGCGTACTGCACAGTGCAGAATACGAAATCTCTGTACCTGATGTAGCATACATCAAAACAGCACAAGCATTGGCTATGACAATCGTAGACTTGCTATACGATGACGCCGCAGGTGCTAAAGACGTATTAGATAACTTTACACCAGCATTAAATAAACAAAGCTATATTGAACTCTTAGACCGTATTGCTAAGGGTGAATAAAATAAACCACCTATCGAAGATACATTGATTATCTTTAGTAGGTGGTTTTATAATTTAAACTCTCTATTGACTTTCTAAAAAAAAACAAAATATAATAAATTAGGAGTTTACTTATTATTTGTCTAAAAAGAGGATATATGAAGAAAAGAAAACTATTTTTCTGTCTAAGTTTAGCTTGTATGCTACCAATACATATATATGGTGCTAAACCAATTGATACACAAGCACAACTAGATAGAGCAAGAGAACAGCAATTAGCGAGAGAGGCACGGCTTGGAGAGGGACGAATTATAGTACAAACAGGTGGAATAGATATTACATCTGGATTTTTATCATCACAAGGTGGTTATACAGTACCGGCACAACAGCCAGCACATGTAGGACCATCTTTTTTTGTATCTCAAATACGTATTGTTGAAGAACCTATTAGTCAATCTGCACAATTAACATATAATGATATGACAAATTCAACTATGGATCAGACTACGTTTGTAGATAATAGCTCTGCAGCAAGTGCACGCTTGATTAAAGGTCCATTGTATTATGCGGCACAGAAAAAGAAGCTCCAATTAGATGTACCTAAAGAATTTGGTTTTCTACAAAAAACAATTAAACCATTTATGAATCGTAAACTTACAGTTGAAGATGTAAATAACTTATCTACTAGATTAAATAGTGCACTTATTGAGCGTGGTTATGTTACTTCTAGAATTGGTATTCCATCTCAATCCTTAGCTTCAGGTAGTTTACAATTCAATTTACAACTAGGTCGAGTTGAGTCTGTATTATATAAAACGTATGTACAACCATTGCCATGGGAAAATGCATTTCCTATTCGCGAAGGGGATATCTTAAACATTCGTAATATAGAGCAAGGTATAGAGCAAATGAAGCGTCTAGGCTCTCAAAATGTTTCTGTTGAGCTTGAACCTGGTTCAAAACCATTAGCTACCAATATTGTGCTTGAAACGACTAAAAAGCCACCTATCCATGGGATGGTGTCCATAGATGATTCTGGTCTAAAAGAAACGGGAAAACTACAGTGGACTGCCGCAGTTGGTATTGATCGTGTCTTTAATGCCAACGATTCTTTAAATTTAAGTATAAATCGAGACGCAACTCAAGACGGTGAGCATAAAGGTACTAGAAATCATAGTATTTCTTATTCCATTCCTAGAGGAAAAGATACCTTTAGTATCTCCTACAGTGATATGAAATATCACCAAACGATTAATTCTATGGCTACTCCATTTATTAGTTCTAGTCATACTAAGACATTTAGAGGCTCCTGGAATCATGTATTTCATCGAGATCGAACGACTAAACGTAGTTGGGATATTATTATTAGCAAACGTAATGCCAAAAATTATATTAATGATGTAGAGGTTGCTGTGCAACGTGCAAATACAGCTTCTGTAGAACTTGGTATATCAGAACGAAGATATATCAAACAAAATACGTTATTTTCTAGAGCGGCTATTAAACAAGGTGTTGGTTGGTTTGGTTCACAACCTGAATATGGTAATGGAGCACCAAGTACTCGGTTTACACAACTTTTAGTAGATGTGGATTATCAAATGCCTCGTACATGGGGGCATAGGCCAGCAAGTATTACTACATCATTCCATGGACAATGGACATTAGGGGATAAACGTTTATTCTCTAGAGATATGATTAGCCTTGGCAATCGATATACGGTACAAGGGTTTGATGGTGAGAATACATTAATGGCTGAAAGCGGTTGGTATATGCGTAATGAAGTTGCTAGCTATATCCCTAAATGGCGCTCAAGTATCTATGCTAATGTAGATTTTGGCGCTGTATATGGTCCAAGTACAGATGTATTAACAGGTAAATTTATCGCTGGTACTAGTTTAGGGATGAAAGGACAGTTTAAATCTGGATTGTTCTATGATGTATTTGTTGGCGTTCCATTATATAAACCAAGTGGTTATAGAACTGACTCTGTCACTACAGGTTTCCAAGTTGGTATACGATTCTAAATAGTTTGAGTATATGTATTAATAGAGAGAGTAATTATGAAAGAAAAACGATTACAATATAAAATTGCCGTATGGCTTACTATGGGGTTAATGATTGCAGACCCATTAGTAGTACCATTTGCCTATGCAGCAAACCCTATCGAGGTTGACACAAATGCACCACATGAAAGACAAGCTACGGTTGGACAAGCTGGTAATGGTATTACATTAGTAAATGTTGCAGGACCTTCTGCTGGTGGAGTATCTAGAAATGATTATACTAATTTCAATGTACCGCAAAATGGTGTAATTCTTAACAACACCTACCAAATGGCTAATACAAAATTAGGTGGATATGTACCTGGTAATCCTAATATGATGCGCGGTTCTGCCAATGTTATTGTTAACGAGGTTACATCACATAATCCAACTGAGATGAAAGGGTTTATTGAGGTAGCAGGTCGTAAAGCTTCAGTAGTTGTAGCCAATCCAAATGGTATTACTGTAGACGGCGGGGGCTTTATCAATACAGATCGAGCAGTATTAACTACAGGTAAAACAGAATATGATTCAAAGGGAAATTTAAACTCCTATCGTGTAGAGCAAGGACGTATTTCTATTAACGGAAATGGTCTTAATGCTAAAGATGCTAACTCTTTACAAATTTTAACAGAAGCAACCAATGTCAATGCCGGAGTGTGGGCTAATACAATTGAAACACATACTGGCAAAAATATAATAGATGCTAATACATTAGAGACTCAAAAAATTGGTGATTCTAGAAATGTTGGTTTAGATGTCTCTGCTATTGGTGGTATGTATGCTAATTCTATTACCATGAAAGGTACCAATACTGGTCTGGGTGTAAATGTTAAAGGTGTAGTAAGCTCTACACAAGCATCTAGTATTACTAGTGATGGTAAAATTATAGTTGATGGTGGTGTTACAAGTAATGGCAACACTACGTTAGCTGGTCAAAGTATTGCCATTCACAATAGTGGTGTGGTTCAAGGTGATGTATCTACGACGGTAAATAGTCAAGATACACTAAATAATAGTGGTCTTATTAACTCTGGAAACACTACGGCCATAAAAGCAAAATCTGTAGATAATCATGAAGGTGGACGCATTTATGGTGATACTGTAGCTATTGATGCAAATACAGTTATAAATCACACAAATTCTGAAATAGAACAGCGTTACCATAAAGCTGGTAAGGATTTAGAAAAGGCTAAAAATGATCTTGATGCTGAATGGAATGCTGATATCACTAAATATAAAACTAAAACAGAGTTAGAAGCACATCGTCAACGTATTAAAGAGTTAACAAAGACTTATGATGAAGCACAAGAGAACGTTACTGCCATAAAAAAAGAATTAGATACGCATAAGTCAGGTGTCATTGCAGGTCGTAATCACGTTGATATAAATACAGATACAATAAATAATACAGGTAAAGGATTCATCTATAGTGGTGGCACTATGGACCTTACAGCTAAAGAGGGGATACATAATACAGGGGCTACAATTAAATCTGAAAAAGCTATAAAAATAGATGCTCCTATTGTAGAAAATACCAATGTTGCATTAGGTGTAAAGCGTGTTTCAGATGGCATTACTAAAAATCCAGATAAAATAAAAGTTACTCATCTACATCATAAATTAGAAGGACAGGTATTTGATAAGTCTGAATTCCCTTATGCTGATGATAAAAGTGGCTATGGTACACCTCATGTAAAACCTGTTAAGACTGCTGAAGATGAAGCTTATAATAAAGAAATGGATAAGCGTGAAAACCGTGTTAATGAATTTACTATTATTCGAACTGAAACAGAGCATACTCATAAAGAAGTAACTAATGATGATCCAGGTATTATTAGTAGTGGTGGTAATGTTGTAACAACAGGTATTCTCCATAATGATAATAGTAAGGTGATTTCTGGAGGGACGGTTCAAACTAAGGGACGAATAGAAAATATATCTGACTCTATGAGTGATAAGACCTATATAACGGGTACTACACAAGAAAGCTATACTAAAGATGTTCCTAAAAGTCACCACATTGGAGGAAAAAAGAAACGTAGACGATGGAAAGCAGAAGTCTATATGACTCCAACGATTACTGAAGCAAATGTAAAGCCAATTGGTACAGTTCAAGAACATACGGAAGATACATTATCTAAAGCTACTATTGCAAAGGTTAATGATAGTTTGGATCCCTATGGTTTAGGTGGTGGCAAAGGAAAAGAAAGTCATACTATAGATGGTTTATCCTTACCAACAGAGGCACTATATCAAATTCATCCAGATATTACAGCTAATGCTTTGATAGAAACAGACTCTGCTTTTACAAATCGTAAGAATTTTTTATCTTCTCAATATATGCTTGATGCCTTAGCAAATGATCCTGAACGAAGATTAAAACGTTTAGGTGATGGATTCTATGAGCAACAGCTTATTAATGAGCAAATAGTATCAGCTACGGGTAAACAATATTTAGAAGGGTATACAGATAATGAGGCTGAATATAAAGCGTTGTTAGAGGCAGGTATAGCCTTTGGCAAAGCGTTTAAATTAGCTCCAGGAATTGCTTTATCTAAAGAACAAATGGAAGCTATAACAACTGATATGGTATGGTTAGAAACTAAAACAGTTGTAGTAGACGGTAAAGCTCAACAAGTTCTATATCCTAAAGTATATTTAGCGAAACAACCTGCAAAATCTATTGATGCAATGGGTGGAATCATAAGTGGTAAAGCCATTGTTAGTAATACTAATGCAGATATTCTAAATCAAGGCATTATGACTGCGGATACAATTGTATTAGGAGCTCATGATGTACAAAATACAGGCCGTATCGATGGACGTAAAGTGAATATTAAAGCATCTCAAAATGTAATAAATACAGGTAATATTCATGGTGATAAACAGGTTACTATTAATGCTGGTCGTGATATTAATGTTGGTGCTCATGTAGATAGATTAGAACATCACGATATTGTTAGTCGTCAAGGTACTATTGGTGTAGGAAAAGATGGCGATTTAGTTTTATCTGCGAAACGAGATGTTAACCTTAAAGGTGCTATTGTTCATACTGGAGATAATTCTAAAGCAACGATTGAGGCTGGGCATAATATTAATTTAACAACAGAATCATTATCCTCCAAAAAGGATATGACTGTTAATAGTGATAACTATAATCGTACTGATCGTCGTACAGAATTAGGTACAGCTATTTTAAGTGATGGTCATGTTAATTTGCATGCAGAAAATGATGTAAATATCCGTAATGGTATTGTTAATAGTGAACATGGTGTCACATCTGTTGAAGCAGGAAATGATGTTAACATCACTAATGGAAAAAGTTATAGCCGTGATGAATATGGTCTAAAATACAAAGAAAAAAGTTTACTATCTCGTAAAACTAATATCATACGTACAGATCACGAGCACACAGGTGTTTTATCTTCAACAATTGGTGGAGATACGATTAATGTGAAAGCTAATCGCAATGTTTCGGTAACAGGTTCTAATATTTTAGGAACAAAAGATGTATCCGTATCTGCAGGTAATGACGTGCGTACAGATTCTGGTGAAGAAACCCAACGTGATGATGTATATCAATATAGTAAAAAATCTGGCTTAATGGGAGCTGGTATAGGCTTTACTATTGGTAGTAAGAAAGTTACTGATACAACAGATGGTAGATATAAAAATCAAGTTGCAAGTAACATTTCTTCCTCAGATGGATCGATTAATGTTAAGGCTGGTAATGCCATTCATAGTACTACGACAAACTATTTTAGTAATCAACCTGCAGACTTATCTGCTAAAAATGTAACAGTTGATGGAAAGCATAATACAGCACATGTAGTTCAAAGTCATGAGGAGAAGCGTTCCGGTCTTACTGTGAGTGTTGGTGGTCAGATTGTTAATGAATTAAATAATGTTCAGCAACTAGGTAAACGTGCTAACTCTAGAAAAAATAGCAAGTTATCTACATTAGAGTATCTTGAAGCTGCCAATACTTTAAAACACGCTTATAATGATGGGGCTACTTATAATAATGCTAAGATAGAAAAACTTGTAGAAAAAGAAAAAGCTATACTGGCTAAGGCGGATGAACTCAATACAGCATATCAGGCAGAACATCCTGAAGAGAAAAATGCTATGCATCCAGATGTTAAAACTGCGATGAATAATGTAAATAATAGAGCAAAAAAAGATAGTTTACTCAATATACAAGTTGGTGTTGGTTCGAGCAAATTTAAACAGGTTAGTGAACTTAATCAAGAGAATTATATAGGTAGCTCTATAGGAAGTAAAAATAAAGTAAGTATTACTGCAGATAGTGACAATAGTGATAAAGGCAATATTCATATTACAGGTAGTGTTATAGAGGCTCCAGAGGTTAATTTAAATGCAACAAATAACCTAAGTTTAGATGCAGGAACAAACTCTTCGGTACAACGTGATACATATACAAGTTCAGGATGGTCTGTTGGTGCTACAGTTAGTCCTCATGGTAATGGTGTTATTGGTTTAGAGGCTAATGTGTATAAAGGTAAAGAAAATGCATTAGAGACAACTAAGACACATACTGGAACCATTATTCGTGGTAAACAAGTCAATACTGTCTCTGGAAATGATACAGAAATTATAGGTTCTAAGGTCATCGGTGACAGTGTGACTACAAAAGTTGGACATGATTTGAAAATTGAAAGTTTACAAGATACGAATGACTACCATAAAATAAGTAAAAATAAAGGTATATCTGTATCCTATGGTATGAGTGGATCTGCAAGAGTTGGGTTTGATAATTCGAGAGGATCTACAGATAGTCACTATGCAAGTGTTACAGAGCAGGCTGGCATATATGCAGGTGATGGTGGATATAATGTACAGGTAAATAATGCAACTATACTTACAGGTGGTATAATCAAAGGGAGTACTGATAAATCTAAGAATAAATTATCCTCTAACTCTTTAACAATGAATGATATTCATAATGAAGCATCCTATTCAGCGAAGACATCTGGGTATAGTTTATCTACTACTAAACGCTCTAAAAATAATCCAATAGGTATTACTGGCAGCCCTAAAATGGGAATTCCTGTAAAAGGTAATTCTAAATCAACTACTCATTCTGCTATAAGTGAAGGTATCATTGAAATTGCAGAGAAAGAATCTTTAGAAAAGATTAATCATGATACAGAACAAGCACTTAATAAATTAGCACCGATTTTTGATAAGAAAACAGTAGAAGAAAAACAAATTCTATTAACAAAAATTTCAAATCATGGATATAAATTAATTGGGGACATTTCAACACACCAGCAGACACAATTATTAAATCAGATTATAGATGCAAAACGAAAAAATGATAAAGCTAAAGCTGAAAGCCTTTTAAAAGAATATAACAAATGGGGTGAAAATGGCGTTTATAGATTACTTTTGCATTCGGGATTTGGTGCTTTTATTGCAAAGACATCTGGTAATGGAGGTTTTAATGGTTTCAATGCTGCAAGTGCTAATATCCTTTTAAATAATACTAAGAACAAAGATTTAGGGAAGATATTTAGTTTAGTAATAGGAAAAGCAGTTGGAAATGATGTTGGAGCAGCGGTCTCTTCAATTGCAAGAGAGAAGAATTGGTTGGAACATAAGGATAGACAAAATCTCAACAATGATTTTGCTGTTTTAATTGCGAATGTCGATAATTTATCTGAGCCTGAAAAATTACATCAACTTAGAAAAAAGGCTGCTTATTATTATGCATTGATGCGATATGAGAAAGACTATCATGAATATTATTTTACTGCAGATAATAAGGTACATCCTACAGATGGAGGAATTCATTTAGATCAACCATATTATACAACCGAATCATATGAAAAGTTTGTTAACAATTTATTTGCGTATATGATGGGGGATAATCAAGATAATATTGATTATTATAGTGCTTTATCAGAAGAGTATTATAATGAATTTGTTAGTAACGATAAATATCTTAAAGATTATGAAGCCAAGGGATATATGATTATTGAACATAATAGTGGCTGGCAGAAAGAAGATGGTCAGTATTATAATCAGCTTTTAAATGGTAATCGTGTACCAAATGGAACTTATAGAGGTAAAGTTCTTGAGTTACAAGGGTATCCTACCGTTTTGGGAGATGATGGTTCTACTTTTTATACTTTGGATGAGGATGGAACACCTTGGTATAATCCTAATCCATCTGAAAGCTCTATAAATAGAATAGTGTGGCAAGGTTATCAAGATACTGATGGGCAATTTTTTAATGTTCTTGCTGATGGTCGTAAAGTGTTAACTGGTGAATATAAAGGAAATTATAATGCTAAAGCTGGTTTAGCCATAGAGTTTGATCGAGATACAAGAACATTTAGTAGTGGAGGATTTCCGATATTTCCTGATGGTGATAAAGAATTAATACGTTTAACCAGTATGGTTGAATTTGAAGCAGATTTAAATTATGCCGGTGAAAATGGTATGATAATTAACTCAGGAAATTCACTTGGACGAGGTGTATTGCCTAAAGATATTAAATCTGGAATTTCTAGACAAAATTCAGGAAATACTGTTAGATATGTACGAGAATATCCTAAAACAGAGAAAGGGTATTATGGAACATCTAGTAAAAATAGTGGTAAATCATCCATTAGAGAAATTCCTGGTGGTGAAAAAGAAGCAAAAAAGTTTTTTGAGTCTGAAACGAGAGGTTATGTTAATGAATCTATAGGTTCTAATGGTTATATTGTTAGATATATGCCAGATGGTCAAAGAATTGGTTTTAGACCGGTTTCTAAATCCGGTGATGCAGCTGTAGATTTTTCTGATGCTGGGCCAAATAAACCATATCAAAAAATACATTTTCCGGAATAAGAGGTAATTATGATAAACCATATAAATAAAAAGAGTTTAGATATACTTGTTGGGATAATGAATCAACAGGTTGATAATATTTTTTCTCAAAAATCATTTTTATTTACTCCAGATAGAAGTCAAAAAAAATTAGATGAGAATAATGATAATGTGATATATAGTCATTAACAATCTCAATATATGAATCCTTAATTTGTATATATATCACA
>PVML01004890.1_pt1 | contig 15116 bp, 15 predicted proteins | sample 1853371 | NCBI WGS metagenome assembly PVML01 (sample SAMN08533508, study PRJNA380276) | Human gut metagenome, whole genome shotgun sequencing project. | isolation source: participant 1, chromium library | host: Homo sapiens | collected 2017 | reverse complement strand
TATGGCGGATCAGCGCCGCCCTGGAAGCCTTATCCATCATTTTTTGCTCCCCCCTTCATCCGCATAATAAACCCAGGCGTCCGACGATTTGAATACCAGAAGCGTCAGCGCCAGAATCACCAGGAACAGGATCCAGGACTCCGCGCAGGCGTAACCCACCTTGTAGAACCGGAACGCGTCGTCGTACAGCTTCATGCCGATTATGTAAGTCCGCTTCATGGGCCCGCCGCCCGTGATCACAAACGCCGAGGTGAAGTTCTGCAGCGCTTGGATGGACTGCATGATCAGATTGAAAAATACCACGGAGCTGATCTGCGGCAGCGTGATATGCAGAAACTGGTTCCATTTTCCGCTCCCGTCAATAGAAGCCGCCTCGTAGAGCTCCGCCGGAATCCCTTTCAGCGCGGCCAGGAAAATGACCATGGCCGAACCGAACTGCCACACCTGCAAGAGGCTCAGGGTGATCAGCGCCAGCTTCGCATCCGTCAGCCAGTTCACCGGCCCCAGGCCCAGGAGTCCGATAAAATGGTTGATCATCCCGTCCTTCATGAAGATCACCCGCCAGAGCACGGACACGGCCACGCTTCCGCCCAGAATGGACGGCAGATAATACAGGCTGCGGTAAATGCCGATCCCTTTGATTTTGGCGTTCAGCAGGATCGCGATGAACAGTGCGAAGGCCAGCTTCAGCGGCACGGAAAGCAGCGCGTAGAAGCCGGTGATCTTCATGGTGGACAGGAATTGTTTGTCCGTGGTAAACAGCGTCAGATAATTTTTCAGCCCCACAAACTGCGGCTGGTTTAACAGCGTATAATCCGTAAACGAATAGCAGAGGGATGCGATAAACGGATACAGCTGGAAGATCAGAAAACCCAGCAGCCACGGAGCGATGTAGAGAAGTCCTACATACCGTTTGGATTTCATCTTGTTCGAAATCATAGTTCCTCCATTCCCCGGACTTAAACTGGGAGCAATCCCTGAGGCAATCCGGCGTTAATTCCATTCTGTAATCGCCCGCGGACTGCGCCTGCGGCCCATTACACTACTCATTAAAAAACGATGTTTTTGTCAGGAACATCGGAAACCTGTTAATGCTTATGCCGGATCACTCAAACCTGCATCCGGCAACTCTGTCAGGACTGCGCCGAGGAAGCGACGATCTGGTCGATGCGGCTGATCACCTCGTCCGCGGCCTCTTCCATAGATCCATACTGTTTGTATGCGATTTTCTGCATGATCTCCGTCATCATGGCCTCCACCTCGGAGTTGTTGGACCACGCGTTCACCACGTTTCCGGAATTTTCCAGGGAATATACCACGTTCTCCATGGCGGACTCGTCCAAAAGCGCTTTCTCCTCACAGAAGGCGCGAAGGCTCTCTCTGGCGGGCACGGAGTAGGTGTCCTTCAAGAGCTCGGCTCCCTCCTCGGAGTTGAACATAAAGCTCAGGAACTTAGCGGCCGCCTCCGGGTTTTCGCACTTTCCGTTTACCGCAAACAAGGTGGTGGGACGGACCTCGATGCCGGATTCCTTGCTGTTCTCCATCTGAGGCAGCACATAGCCGGAGGTGGTGTAATTGCCGCTCTCGTCGGCCCGTCTGGCGGAGGCGTCCGTCATAACGGAGGTTCTGCCCAGAATCATGAACATCTGACGGTTCAGCCAGGTGGGGTTCTGGGTCATGGAATTCTCATAGATTCCCGCCTCCTCGATGGGCTGGAAAATCCCCTTCTCGAACAGGGTGTTCACCAGTCCCAGGGCCTCGGCCAGCTCTTCCCTGGTCACGCCCACGGTGCCGTCGTCGTTGATGAACTGCTTGCCGGTCAGCTGGCGCAGGTAAACTCTGGCGTAGTACAGGGCGGCCTGCTTGCTGTCCACGCAGCAAAGGTACTGGCTGGAATCCGCCGCATGCACCTTCTCGCCCAGAGCGATCAGGTCGTCCCAGGTAAAGGTCTTGTCGGCGGGATCGAAGCCGTACTCCGCCAGCTTCTCCGTATCCACCAGGGACCCCATTCCATTCACGCCTGCCGGGACAAAGAAGGTTCCGTTGTCGAACTTACAGAAATTGTCAATAATGTAGGCGTCCATATCGTCCAGTCCCAGATCGGCGTAACCGCTTAAATCCGCAAAGAAATCTCCCTGTGCCATAATGCTGGACACCCAGGGCTGGTCCACGGCCATGATATCCGCAGCCGCGCCGGACGTGAGCTGCATGGTGAACTTATCGCGGTAATCCGCAAATGCCGAATACTCCGGTTCAATGACGATGTCGGGGTTGGCCTTCTGGAACGCGTCGATCACAGCCAGAATCCGCTCGTGTCTGGAGTCCCCGCCCCACCAGGACATTCTCAGAGTAACCGTCTCCCCGGACGCCTCGCCGGGCTTCTCCCCCTCTGTCTGGGCCGCCGCTGTGGTGTTCTCAGCCCCCGCCGCCGTGGTGGGCTCCGCCGTCTTTCCGGAGCCGGAGCACCCGGCCAGGCTCCCCGCCAGCATACCTGCCGCCATAAACGCTGCGATCAATCGTTTGTGTTTTCTCATGATAACCTCCCTCTCTGATTTGGTCGTGACTTTTTTTGTAACTCTATTGTATCATTGGCAAAATCTTCACACAACAACCTCCAAATTCAAAAAAGTATCACCTTATTGCGCCTGCTTTTAAAAAAGTATCATTTCTTTGCTGAATATTGACATTTATTGTGGGGGATTTTATGATCGGTTTTATGGTATAGGAGGGGATCACATGAAACTATCAGAGACAAACGGAATTGACATTTACGAGTACGACAAGAGCGCCGGAAAAAGCTTTCAGCCCCTGGTCCAGTTCGGGGACTGGCGGGTTGCGGCTGCCTCCGGAAACGGAAGCGGCGGCCCGATCACCGCCATGTCCCGGCACATGGAGACGGACGAGGTTTTCGTGCTGCTAAAGGGCTCCTGCACCATTTTTGCAGGCGGAAACGGGGATAACTCCGCAGACATCACGCCTGTGGAAATGGAACCGCTCAGGCTCTACAACATCCGCCGCGGAACCTGGCACGCACGGACCATCGCGCCGGGTTCCCTGGTTCTGGTGATCGAGAATCGGTTGACCGGGGACTTTAATTCGGAGACAGAGGAGTTGGAGGGACCGGTTGGGAGTGAGGATTAAATTCCTGCGCAAGCTGTTTTTCAGTCAGATAATGATCGATCTTGTTAACCGGGAGACCGGAAATAGCAGTCTTTCAGAATTCGATGGGATGCTTGACAAAAACCTCCAGCCTCTACATAAGAGCCTGATGCTGTTCTTCTGAAATCTCCCTGGCTTCATTTACACAACATGGTCAGTAGAACAAGTCATTATCAACACGTTTATAACAGAGAAGAAAACCGTCTCCCTCCCAGATCATTGCTTTGATCATGCCACAACGTTTGCAACAAAAATGGTATTCTCATCGTAGGGATCCATAGATAATCCGTTACTGCCGTGAAAGATGGCAATGGATTAGGAAGAACGCTTTTCTGCTGAACCATCAGGCTTTGTTGTGTCAGGCAGTAAAAGTCCCACTAACTCTGGTTTTGGCAGTCTCTGTTTAAATAGGTTCCTTGCCGAATACGAACCTGCAGCGCAATAAGACTTGTTTGGAAACTTGTACTTATAAACCTCCATAATTTGGTATAAAAAGTTGAGTTCTCAACTTTTTATACTGTCGTTTAATACCGAAGTTTATTTTAACAATTGTTTTGATTTTGTGTAAGGTTATTGGCTATGGAACGTTTATGGTGATTTTTTCATTTCTCATGTTCTCAACCTCCTGAAATGAAATATGCTCTAAGCACTTCACTAACCACAAGAAAAGCCATGATTGAGAAGTCGCTTAGAGCATATGACACCGGTTTCAGCCAATTTTATTGTGTATCTGTAGTGTAACATGAGGCGTAAACATGCCTATTCAACACCCTTAAGATAAGTCTCTCATTTTGGCCTCTGGCTTTTCTTCCATTCAGGATATACTAAAGGATTTTACGTTTCATTTAATCTGTAAGAGAATATATTATCTCTAAACCATGATCTGGATGATATGTCCATGAGATTTCTACTCCATCTCCTTTTGCTGTCTGCATTCCATCCAATGCTCTTGTCTTTCCCATTTTATTGATAATTGAATCCGGTAATCCCAATGCTTCGTTAACTGCAAAAATTCCAGCTATTGCCGCTGATTCTGAATCATTGAATTTGCTATCATTAGGGTTAGTATCAATACTTAAATACGAACCATCTGAAGCAACAGAAGCCCATTCAGAATCACAACACTTATTATATATTTCAACAAGATCTGGTCCCGCTGCTTCAACCGTTATTGAGCAGGTATCTGTTTTTCCATTTGCAGTTTTTACAGTTATAGTACACGTTCCTTCATTGACTCCTTCAATGGTTCCTTTATTTACGCTGGATATTGTATCGTTGGAAGACGTCCATGTAACTTCTTTGTTTTTAGTATCATCAGGATTTATCGAAAATTTAAGATTCTCTGTTTCTCCAACCTTAATGGTTACATGTTCTTTGTTAAGTACAACCTCCTTAGCCTGCTTACCTCTAATCGCAAAGAAAAGTACAGTTATAATTGCAACCGCCGCTATTACACCAGTAATTATTATCTTGCTGTTTACCCTCTTCTTGCTTTTTTCTGGTGAAATGCTTTCTCCCTTTTTATGACCACACTTAGGACAAAATAATTGATCTGGTGCAAGTTCTATCCCACATTGAGTGCAATACTCTTTTTGTACTACATTTTCTTCCTCTTGATTTTGCTGTTCCATTTTCATGTTTTCATCTTCGTTCATAAATTTCTTCCACCCTTCTGCAAATTTAATAGGTCATAATATCTTGAATGACTATTTTCATTTTGTTATCATTTAGTAGCCCAATATTATACAAATTTTCTCCATCGCCATTTTTCTTAGAGAACTGTACAATTATGGGATTTGTACTTGAATAATTTCTTGAATCATTGTGCTTTAATGTATATACTTTTGAAGCTATATTCTGCGCTTCACCTGTGTCTTTCTTATAATAATACAGTGTTCCCATGTTACTATATGTATCTGATATTTCTTGCATGTCTGTTAAATAGAATATAGAATCTCCGCCTTCGGTTAAGTAAATCCTCGAACCGGATCCAAAGTCATTTTTAATTAGATTCAATTCAAAAGAATTATTATTTGTATTCCAATAATAAAGCCCATCCCCTTTTACTACATAGGCAGTGGATCCATCATCTGAAATATTCAAATAATTTACTTCCGTTGTAACGCGACGTGAATCTGATATCCCTTTAGCTTCCACATTTGCAACGTAAAAGTCTTGATCATCGTTAAGATAATAGATTTTATTCCCTTTAATACAAAACTGTGAACTTAAATCAGTTGCTATTTCTTGAATTTTTCCAGTCATATCCAGCTTATATAATCTCGAAATATATCCATCTTTGCTTTTTCTTGCTGTAAAATAAAAGAACTTCGTATTACATGTATTATTTTCAATATAATTACCATTCGAATCCAACAAACCATATAGATTCATGACTCCACTGAAGGTCACTTCTTTCACATCATCATTTTTTGCGAAAATCAAAGTATTATATTCTCTACATGTGACAACAAATCCTTTATCAAAAAAAATGACTTTAGGGTATGCATTATATTTTTGCTTTTTTCCTAGTTTTCCAATTCTTTCAGAAACATTATTTTTCATTGTATATATCAGCAGTTCGTCATCTTTTTCTTCTGACCAAATTATGTTTTGTCCATCTGCACTTATGCCACACAAATATGCATTTTCTCCTACATTACATAATTCCTTAACAGAATCTGTTCCTTCAACATATGTTGATAATTTATGTTTTGTATCGATTCCCACGAATGTCAAAGAATTATCAGCGAAGCATATGTTGCTAATACTACTCTCTAATTCCACAGTATTATCTGTCTTAAAGTTATAAATATTTATTTTGTCTTTTTCACCACTCGTATAAATATACCCGACTTTTTCTTTATAAAATCTTTTTGCATCGCTAATGCTATCGCTGTAAGATTTAGCAAATTCCTTTCTCAATTCGATAAGGGATTTATCCACACTATTGAGTTCGCTCATTTTCTTCACAATATCTTCTATTGATACTTGCTCGTTAATGGTATAAGCAACTCCATCATCTGTAATTTTTAAAATTTGTTCTACATTAGATGCAATTGAAACTGGTTCACTATTTTTCGATGCATACAACTGCAATGTGCCATCAAAATTTAATAACACAAATTTTTTATGGTCTGGCGTACATACTCCATTCGAAAAATCTCCTTCAAATGTTACTGTTTGTCCATCAATGAAAAAAAATGCAGTTCCAGCATTGTCCACAATCGCTGAAATTCCTTTAGCTTGATACTCTATATTCGAATAACCATTTAGAGATGATAATTTTAAAAAAATTACACTGACTATACTTATCATTACCAGAGCAGAAATTATTCCTAATAAAACAATTTTACTGTTTTTTTTCTTTGGTATTACATCGTTTAAATTTTCAGCTATTTCTTCATTTTTTGGTTTTAAAAAGGGTAATTTACTTTTATCCTTTTGTGATTTATAAGTTTCATTTACAGCCCCACATTTCGAGCAATACAAATCAGATGGCTGAATCTCTGCTCCACATTTCACACAAAACATATAGCTCCCCCCATTCGCTATTATTCACTGTAAAAACACTTTCAGAAGTACATCTTTTTTTAGAAAAAGTGTCTTTAGGTATTATTATATAATAACTCAAAATGTCGAAAAAAACAACATAATGTAACCTTAAGTTTCCGAAGTTTTATCCACAGTCTCCAACTTTGACCGCTCGCAATCAACAAATTTAATTAAATGACCAATATATAAGGAATCTCCTCCCTTTTTACATAAAAATTAAATCGCTGCAATCAAATCTTACTGAACAGAAAAGAAGGAGATTATAGAAGTATGACAGTCTTCAATTTATTACTGCCTGAAAATACGGTTATATTCCTAACTTGCAATTATCATTTAAAAAGGACAAGCCGCCCCTCCCACGACTTGTCCTCTCATTTATTCCCCCAACAAACATTCCATCTTACAAATCTTTTCCCACCCCAAATTTATCCAAACTTCTCCATCCCTCGCTCCCGATAACTCCCACACGCCCTCGCCGCCCTCGCGATCCGCCCATACTCCAGATCCTGTGGCAGCGTGCAGTCGCTTCCCAAAATAAACCGCCGCTCTCCCACCTCTGCGATAATTTGGTGGATCTCTCGCTCCAAGACCTCGTAGCTCCCTTCGATCAGCGGTCCGTGCTGATTGTTGAGACCGCCCAGGAGCACCTGGTCCGGGAACAGTTTGTGTCCGTCCAGCAGGGACACACCGCTCTCCTGGATTCCCCAGTTGACCACATCGCATCGGTAACCTTTAAACCGCTCCAGCTTCACCTTGGGCTTGCACATGTGGAGGATTACGAACTTTGCCCCCGCGTCGTAGGCCGCCTGAATCACCATCTGATCCAGGGGCGCGATGTACCTGGCGTGCTCCTCGTCTGTGAAGCCGTCCCGCTCCCCACCCAGGGCCGCGTAGTAGACCCCATCCGCCCCGGCCTTCACCGACTCCTCCGTGATGGCGCATAAGGTGTGGGCGATCTTTTTGTAGGCGTCCCACACCTCCTCCGGCGAGGTGCGCAGGTGGTAGAGCTGGGCGAAGCGGCCGATAGAATCGTACCGTGGGATACCCAGCAGGGTATGGCTCGCCGAGGCCACCACCCCGTGGATTGTGGCCACCGTAGCGGCGTCCGGCACCCGGTCCACCACCTGGCGGATCACGTCCGCCTGGCGCTGGATAAAGTCCGCGCCGCGATCGTAGACCTTCACCCGCTTCCAGTCCGCGGCCGCCTGAATATTGTGTTCACAGGGATATGTGCACTCATTCATGATCTTGCAGATATCCGTCTGCGTCTCCTCAAAATAACGGATGTGCGTTTTCACCGCCTCGTCCCCGTAATAGGCCTCCGGCGAAAAATGCATCCAGAAGCCCACCGGCGTCCGGTCCGGCCGCTCTCCCGAAAGCACCGCAAAAACACGTTCTCTCCTGTTCATAATCAACTACCTCTTCCCTTCCCGATATTCTATCAGCCCGCCCGGCCCGGCCCGTTCGGCGCCCCCCGGGATAGTGGTCCGTCCCCAGCCGCCGGCCATGGTCCCGTGCTCCCCCTCATTTCCCAGTCGCCCCATTCCCGTCCGGGCCGCGTCCATTACCCTACGCCCCCAGATAGGAAGCCAGTATATCCTGGCTCTCCAGCAGCTCCTGCCCGGTTCCGCTCTGTGTGATATGTCCCACTTTCAGCACATATCCCCGGTTGGCGATGGACAGGGCGGACACCGCGTTCTGCTCCACCAGCAAAATAGTAGTGCCCTGATTTCGAATCTCCAATATCAGCTCAAACAGCTTCTCCGTCAGCAACGGCGACAGTCCCAAAGACGGCTCATCCAGCATGAGAAGCTTTGGCCCGCTCATCAGCGCCCGGCCAATGGCCAGCATCTGCTGTTCTCCACCGGAGAGCGTGCCCGCCATCTGCCCGTCCCGCTCCTTAAGCCGCGGGAACAGATCATACACCCGATCAAAACCGGCTTCCATGTCCCCTTTCTGCCGAATGTAGCCGCCCATCTTCAGATTCTCCGCCACGGTCATCCGCGGGAAAATGTGCCGTCCCTCCGGGCACAGGGTGATGCCCTTGTGCACCATCACATTGGCCTTGCGCTTGTGGCCCGAATTAAAATGCTCGTCCTGGTAAATGATCTCCCCGCTCTGCATGGGCAGGCTTCCGGCGATGGTCTTGAGCAGGGTGCTCTTGCCCGCGCCGTTGCTGCCGATTAACGCTACGATCTCCTTTTCATGGACCTGGACGTCGATGTCCCAGATGGCATGGAGGTTCCCGTAAAATGTGTTCAGCCCTTTAACCTCTAGCAGCATGTTTCACACCTCCCTTGCCAATGTAGGCCTCGATCACCCGTTCATTTTTCTGTACCACACCAGGCACGCCCTCGGCGATCTTTTTCCCGTAATCCATCACGTAGATGTAGTCGGAAATGGTCATCACCAGGCTCATATCGTGCTCGATCAGAAGCACGCTGTACCCCTTGTCCGGCAGCTCCCGGATAAAACCGGCCAGCTGCCGGGTCTCCTGGGGATTTAACCCCGCCGCAGGCTCGTCCAGGAGCAAAAGTCTGGGGCCGCTGACCATGGCCCTGGCGATCTCCAGCTGCTTCTGCACGCCGTAGGGCAGGTTCATGCAGCGCTCCCCGGCATAACAATCCATGTCGATGCTCTTTAAAATCTCCATGGCCCGCTCCCTGGCCTCAAGCTCGGCCCTGCGCTTTTTCGGCGTGTTGAAAATGGCGTCCATCCGCCCGTAGTGGATGCAGGACTGGTAGCCGATCATCACATTCTCCAGCACGGTCATGGTGGGGAACAGCTTCAGGTTCTGGAAGGTCCGGGTCAGCTTTTTCTCCACATAGACCGCCGGGGACAGGTTGGAAATCTCCTCCCCTGCGAACATGACGCTGCCCGCGTCGCAGGTGTAAAACCCGGTGAGCAGGTTGAACACCGTGGTCTTGCCCGCCCCGTTGGGCCCGATAATGCTGACAATCTGCCCTTCCTCCACCTCAAAGCTCATATCGGAAACAGCGGCAAGGCCGCCAAAGGATTTACAGATTCCATTTACGGATAACAGCTTCATTCCCCGTCTCCTTTCACGCCCGCGCCCTTGGCCGTCACCGCGTCCCGCAGCGTTCCCAGCCGGCGGCCCAGGGCCGTGGTCTCCCACGAAACATTTTTGCCCAGCATCATGCAGATCAGCAAAAAGCCGTAAATCAGCATCCGGTATTTGTCCAGACCTCTGAGAGCCTCGGGAATCACCGTCAGCAGTGTGGCCGCGATCACGCTGCCCGGCATAAAGCCCATGCCTCCCAGCACCACCATGCTCAGAATCGTGGTGGAAAAATCTCCCACGAAAATAGTGGGCGAGATGAACAGCATGTAATGGGCCAGCATGGAGCCCGCCGCCCCGGCCATGGACGCGGCCGTTGCAAAAGCGATGACCTTCTCCCGGTGCACGTGGATTCCCATGGTCTCCGCCGCGATCTCATCCTCCCGAATGGCCTTCAGATTCCGTCCGAACTTGGAATTTAAAATATTGTGCAGAATCAGGTAAACCAGGAAGAACAGGGTCAGGGCCACCCACATGTACTGGCCGCCGGTCTTAATCTTCACCCCGAAGAGCACCGGTCTGGGAATATTTACCAAACCCATAGGACCTCTGGTCAGGCTTACCCAGTTTAGTAGAATCAGGCGCACCAGCTCCCCGAAGCCTACCGTGCAGATTACCAGATAGCCGCCAGAGAGCTTTAAGGCCGGAATTCCGATCAGAACGCCGATAATCCCCGCGGCCAGGGCGGCCGCCAGCACACAGATCACCCAAGGCACCCCGAAATTGATGGCCACCAGAGCCGAGGCGTAAGCGCCGATCCCGTAAAATGCCGCGTGTCCCATGGAAACCTGCCCACATACGCCGGAAATCAGGTTCAGACTGCAGGCCAGGGTGGAGTAAATGCACACGTACACCGCCACCCGCAGCACGTACTGGTTCGTCACAAAGAGCGGTATCAGGTAGAGCGCCGCCAGAAGCGCCAGAACCACCGCGATTTTTCCATATTTTATCCGTTTCATTCCGCGCCCGCCTCCTATACTTTCTTCAGCACTTTTTTGCCAAGCAGCCCCTGGGGCTTCATGAACAGCACCAGAATCAGGATCACAAAGGCCGTGATATTCCGGTAATTGGACCCAAGATAGGCCGCGGTGTACACCTCGGTCAAGCCGATGATCAGTCCGCCCAGAACGCCGCCAAGGAATACGCCGATGCCGCCGAGAACCGTGGAGGCAAAGGTTTTTGTTCCGATCGCAGCCCCGATGGAGCAGTCCACACTCCGGTAGGACATGCAGCCCATGACTCCGGCCACCGCCGCCAGGGCAGAACCGATGAAAAAGGTCAGGGACACCATGTTGTCCACAGACACCCCCATCAGCTCCGTGGCCTCCGTATCCTGGGCACAGGCCCGGATGGCCATGCCCAGCTTGGTCTTGTTGATAAACAGGGTAAATGCCACCAGAAGCAGCACCGTGGAGATCACAATCACGATCTGCACCACCGTCACATTGAAGCCCAACACCGTGATGGCCTGGTTCTCCGCGATGGTGGGATACTGACGGGTCTCCGAGCCCATGACCAGGAAAAACAGGTTTTGCAGCACGATGGACGTGCCGATAGTGCAGATCAGCATGGCGAACTTGGGGCGGTTCTTGGCCCGCAAGGGCCGGATAGTGATCCGCTCATTGAGGGCCCCCAGGGCGCCCGTTGCCAGAATCGCCAAGATAAAGGCCAGCGGCATGGGAATATGGCAAAGGACCGTGAAAATGTAGAACAGGTAAGCTCCCACCATGTAGATGGTGCTGTGGGTAAAATTGACCAGCTCCAGGATGCCGTAGACCATGGAATAGCCGATGGCAGTCAGCGCGTAGGTGCTGCCTAAAACCAGCCCGTTTACCGTATATGCCAGAAAATTTTCCATACCATTTCCCCCGTCTAATTGAGATATCTGCCGTCGGCCCAGACCCCGTCCAAATGGTCGCGGTACGCCGTCAGGCCGTCCAGTGGATTGGCGCCAAGGAGAATCAGGTCCGCCGCCTTCCCCCGGGCAATGGTGCCCGTCTGCTCCAGGATACCCAGCAGGTCCGCCGCGTTCTCCGTGGCGCTCACAATGATGTCCCTGCGGGAAATGCCAGCCTGCTCCATGTGCAGCATCTCCTCCACAAAATCTCCCTGGTTCATCATAAAACCGCCGCTGTCCCGGCCGAAGGCCAGCTTCACGCCCTGCCGGTAAGCCTCATAGAGCCGCTTCTGCTTCTCCTCCACAATGGCCCTGGCCGCCAGCACCGTATCCATAAGCTGGTTGTGCTGCTCCCCCAGGAACGCATAGTTCATGTAGGGCTCAAAGGTAGGCACCACGTAAATCCCCTTCTCAATAATCCGCTCATTGATCTCCGAATCCAGGTAAGTGCTGTGCTCGATGGAGGCTGCCCCCGCATTCACCAAAATCTCCATTCCCTCCCGGCTGTGGCAGTGGCAAGCCACCTTGCGGCCGTGCTTTTTCGCCTCGGAGACGATGGCGGTCATCTCCTCCTGTTCCATCTCCACATTTCCCGGCTTCTCTCCGGGCTTGCCTAAGCCCCCGGTAACCATGGCCTTGATGAAGTCCACGCCCTCGTGGATAAATTCCCGCACTCTGGCCCTGGCCTCCCAGGGACCAGTGATATCCGTGCCCGGTTCATGGCCGCCGATCACCTTGATGGGCGTGCCGGAACAGAGCATACGTGGCCCGATAATTGTCCCGGCCCGGATGGCGTCCCGCACTGCCAGCGTCTCCATGCCCCGGCCTCCACAGTCCCGGATGGAGGTGATGCCGCAGCGGGCCATCTTCTCCGCGTTCACCACTGAGTTGATGGTCAGGGCGCTGTCGCTGGCCGCGAAGAAATCCGCCATGTGCCGGGTACCGCACACCATGGTGCTGTGGGCGTGGCAGTCAATCACGCCGGGAAGAAGGTACTTCCCGGCCCCGTCGATCACGGTGTCAAATACGGTCTCACCGGGCGTCCACCCTACCGACCGGATCATTTTGTCCTCGATCACCACGCTGTTTACTTCAAAATCCGTCCCATTCCAGACATTTGCCGATTGAATCAGTGTTTTCATACTGTATCCTCGCTTTTTGTAATGCCTATTTGTTCAGTTCCAGCATCTTCCACTCGCCATCCCCCTGGTACTGGAGAATCAGATACTCTTCTTCCGACTGCCGGTTGATCCACTTGTTGCCTCCGGTCTTGCCGTCCCAGTGTTCCATCCCTACCAGCGCGTCATAGAGCTCTTGACGGTTTCCCGCGCCGTCCTTTAAGCACTGGGCGATCATGGCCGCGCACTCATAGGAATTGCGCTGGTATGCGTTGGGAATGTTGCCGTCAATGTCCTTGCACTGCTGGATGAACTCCTGAACCCCTGCGTCCGGATTGGCCGCGAAGAAGCCTGTGCTCACGTGGAAGCCCACACCCGCGTCTCCCACCAGGTTGGTAAAGTCCTCTGTGTACATGGACTGGTTGCCCAGCCACTTCACATCCGTAAGTCCGGCCTGTCTGGCCTGGTTTAAAATCGCCGCGCACTCCACATAACCCATGTTCACCACGATCACGTCGGGCTTGGCGTCCTTGATCTTTAATACCATGGCGCTGTAGTCTCTCACCTCTCCCTCGTTGAAGGTCTCGGTGGCTACGGTCTCGCAGGCGTTTCCGGCAGCCTTCAAATCCTCGATGGACTTGGTGGCATTTTCCATAAACTGTAAACCAGCGTCGTTATTCAGCGCAATAAAGGCAATGCGCTGGCCACCCAGCTGCTGCACCGCGTACCGGGCCATAAGGGCGGACTCGATGGGAATAGTCATGCCGCGCTGGAAAGTGTAATTGTACTCCGTGGCGATGGTGCTGTTGCCCGCGCAGGGCACCATCACGGGCATCTGAGCCTCGTCGAATATAGAACCAAAAGCCAGGGTGCAGGTGCTGGAGTAGCTTCCGATAGCCGCGATATACTTCTCATCCCCGGTGACGATCTGGGCCATATTGGTGCTCTGGGCCGCGTCCGCAGCGTCGTCGAACACCTCAAAATTCAGCTTAGCTCCGTTGATCCCGCCGCTCTCATTGACCTCGTTGCACAGCGCCGTCACCCCTGTCTTGAACGCGTTGCCGTACTGGGCGTTATCCCCGGTAAAGGGCGCGATCAGCGCGATGGTGTACTCTCCGGCCGCTTCCTTCTCCGTCTCCCCCGAAGTCCCCTCCTGTTTTTCCGTGGCCGCCGCCGGCTGCTCCACCGGAGTCTCCGCCTTCTGGGAACACGCGCCCAGCGTCATAGCAAACAACACGATCCCCAAAACCATCCATTTCTTCATTTGTTTCCCCTCCGCTATTTTAGTATAGTATATATACATCTATATTTTATTTTAGTATAAAATGTATACATCTTGAATTATAACAATAGAACGGTCTATTGTCAAGCCGTTCTTCGTCATTTTCCACATAGTTTTTGTACCAGTTCAACCAATGTACTTCTTCATTGCATAGTTTTTCGCGCTCTTGATGTGGTTAAACAGGCATTTCGACGCCCCCTCGTAGTCCTTAGCCAGCATACGCTCTAAAATATTCAGGTGTTCGCTTATGCCCTCGTGGACCCGCTCCTCGTTGCTCTTGTAGACGCGGTTGCGGTGGTCCACTCCCTCCACCATGCGCATAACCTCCCGCAGGTACTTGTTGTCGCAGACCTGATAGAGCATCTCGTGAAACTCCTCGTCCAGGTGGATCAGCTCCTGGGTGTCCTCCGTAGTCCGGCACCGCTCCTGGTAATCCTCCAGGAACCGCAGGCTGATCCGGTCCGCGTACTGCAACAGCACCTGGGGCTCGATCACCGCCCTGGCGTCAAATACCTCCGCGATATCATCGATGGTAATTCCCCTCACAATAATACATTTCTTGGGAATAATCGTCACCAAATTCTCCTGCTCCAGCTTATTGAGAGCCTCCCGGATGGGCGTCCGGCTGGCCCCGATCTCCTCGATCAACTCCGACTCGTTGAGCACGCTGCCCGGCGCCAGCTCGCAGTTCACGATCTTCTCCCGGATCATCTCATACGCCTTGTCCTTCAAATACTTCCCCGCCATAATCGCTCCTTTCGGGCGCCCTGGCACCCACACTGGTTTTTATTCCCGTAACTGATATATACATCTTGCATCAAAATACATTATATCAGATATGGGAAGAATTTCCCAGTGTTTTTTTACTTTCTTGTGATAAATAGAAAGCAGGCCCATTCAGCCGCCCAAAAAAGCCCGACCTCCCCTCCCCAGGGCCGTCGGGGCTTTTCATTTATGGGCTTTAGCCTGTAGAGTATGTCGGAGTTTTTCGTGTTCCGAAAAATGGAGACATGCGAAACAAAAAAC
>PVML01002712.1_pt1 | contig 15164 bp, 9 predicted proteins | sample 1853371 | NCBI WGS metagenome assembly PVML01 (sample SAMN08533508, study PRJNA380276) | Human gut metagenome, whole genome shotgun sequencing project. | isolation source: participant 1, chromium library | host: Homo sapiens | collected 2017 | reverse complement strand
GGTACCCCTTCTTTTGTGCTGTCGGGACCTTAGCAACATGACTTCCCGGAGCTAGGGTGTGTTTGGAAATTGCTTTCCGCCAGATGTGCGTCACACTTTGTGGGAGATTTGGTCCCGATGAGGGAGGCGTAGCGGGCTACGTTGACCGAATTGGGACCAAATATGCCGCGAAGTGGGGCGTGCAGATGGTGGAAATGAATTTTCAAACACACCCTAGCCCCCGAACCCCTCCCCCGCCATGGCCGTCCCTTTCAGCCCACCCTGTTAAAAATGCTTTGCAGATATTCCACATCCCCATGATACCGCTCCCGGCTGGAGTTTTCCAGTAGCATCGCAATATGGGGCTTTTGCTGTTTGACGAGTTTGAGGAGCGGTTCGTAACAAAAGTCGCCTTCTCCCACGTGACGGAACTGCTGGATTCCGTTCTCGTAGACGAAATCTTTCATGTGGAGGGCTCCGATGCGGTCACCGTAGTAGGCGAAGGCTTTCTCCACGGCCCGGCGCTGGGACTCGGGGGAGACGGAGTCTGGGCCGATCAGGTTGACGGCGTCCAGGATTACCTCCACGTTGGGGGAGTCGATGTCCTCCAGGAAACGCTTCATCCGCGCCGGACTGTACAGCGTGTGGTCGAATACGCCCTCCACGCCCACGATCACGCCCAGCTTCTCCGCGGCGGATACGATCTCTCTCATGCTCTTTAGCAGGAGCTGGTAAGCTTCCTCGGTGTAGGTCTCGGGCGTGACGGCCATGTCCGGGTCCAGGCGGCCGGTCTCGGTGCCTACCATGTCCGCTCCCATCACGCGGGCGTATTTTAAATGCTCGATGAAACGGGCCACCTCTGCCTGCCGCTGGGATTCGATGGGGTTCACCGGGTTGATGTAGCAGCCCAGAACCGCTACGTGGATTCCGTTTTCCTGCAAAAGGGAACGGATATGGCGAGCGAAGCCGGCGCTGTAGTGGCCGGGGTCAAAGTTGTAGTTGGAAATGGATTTGGACATGGCCAGTTGGATCTGGGTGACGCCTGCGGCCTTTACCTGGCCGAAAAGCTCCTCCAGCTCCATTTTCGGGCAAATGTCGTGACAGCGCATTCCTGCATTAATCTTCATCTGTTCTGCTCTCCTTTTTCTGCATGTAACGGTCCATGGCGTCGGCCACGATCTTGGAGTAGGCCACCGCCTCCACCACCGTCTTGGCGCCTAAGACCACGTCGCCGGAGGCAAAGATGCCTTCCACCGTGGTCTCGCCGTTTTCATTTGTCTCCAGAAGGCCGTTTTCGGTGGCTTTTAAGCCTTCCGTGGTGTTCACAAGCTTGCTCTTGGGGCCCTGGCTGATGGAAATAATCACGGAGTCCGCATATACCTGCTCGGTGTTCTCCTCATAGCCGGTGACAGTTCCGTTCTCATCGCTGTAAATGCTTCGGAATACCGGGCCGTCGTCGTTGATTTCAATGATCTGTTTGCCAAATTCAAATTTGGCTCCGTCCAGCATGGCGTACTGGGTTTCGTGGAGACTGGCGTCGGAGCGGGCGCCGCGGGCGTAAAGGGTCACGTCCCGGGAGCCGTGGCGGATCACCGTTCTGGCTACGTCCATGGCCGAGTTACCCACGCCGATCACCGCTACCTTGTCCCCCAGCTCGTAGGCGTCGGGGTTGGCCAGATAGTCGATGGCAAAGTGGACGTTGCCGAGGGATTCGCCCTTGATGCCCAGCTTCTTTGGACGCCACACGCCGGTTCCGATGAAAATGCTCTGGTAGCCGTCCCGGAACAGGTCCTTGATCTCCAGGGCTCCGCCGATGGTGGTGTTGGGGCGGATCTTGATGCCCATGGCGCGCAGCTTTTTCTTGTAGCGCTCCAGGATGGTCTTGGGCAGACGGAATTCCGGGATTCCGTACTGGAGCACGCCGCCGATCTTGTCCCGGGAGTCGAATATAGTCACGCTGTAGCCCTTCTTGGTCAGAAGGATGGCGATGGTGATGCCCGCGGGCCCTGCGCCGATCACAGCGACCTTTTTCCCGTTTTTCGGAGCGCAGTGGACGTCGATGCGCTCGAAACAGGTGTCGGATATATAGTTTTCGATGCTGCTCACGTGGATGGGCTGGCCTTTGCGGCCTAAAACGCAGTGGCCTTCGCACTGGCGCTCGTGGTTGCAGACCAGGGAGCAGACCAGGGACATGGGGTTGTTCTCAAAGGCAATTTTTCCCGCCTCCTCCAGGCGTCCCTCCCGCATCGCTTTTATGATCGCCGGTATGGGCGTGTGGATGGGGCACCCCTGCTGGCACATTGGTTTTTTACACTGGAGGCAGCGGTTTGCCTCGTCGATTACATGTACTGCCATGTTTGCGTTTCCTCCTCTATGAGCTTCTGACTGTTTCATTTTTGTTCAGTCGCATCATAGCACGCAGACAGGGGCTCTGCAACACGCAAAGCCCCATTTTTCTGCACTTTTTGAGGAACAGCCCGTCAGCTTTTTAACGCTTCCCGCCGTTTTTTTGCCCCTTTTCCAGGGCGGGCTTTAAGCCAAATTGCCGAAGCACGCCCGCTGTTTCCATGAATTTGGCCAGATAAAAAAATATCAGGGAATCGATGGGCCACATGATCACGTTGCGCAGAATTCTGGGCGGAAGCAACAGCCAGAATCCCTTTCCCAGAAGAATGGACAGGCAAAAGGTATTGAGGATCACGTTGCAGATCAACGCCACCGTGAATTTTGCCACCAATACCCGCCACAGGCGCATGGGGCGGCCGTAGAAGAAGCAGCCGTAAATGCACCCGGCCAGCATGGTGACCATGGTCAGCCCCGGGAAATAGGCGTTGGTGGGTTTCGCCAGGTATTTCAGGATATCCATGGTGCCGTTGAACAGCGGCCCTACCACCGGGCCGAACAGCCAGGCCACAAACTCATTGGGGATACCGGAAAATCCGATCCGCACCGAGGGGATGATTTCCACGGAAAGACTGCCCAGCACCAGCGCGACGGCCCCCATCATGGCGCACACCGTGACGGTTTTTACCTGCTTGAATTCCTGTAGGGACCGGGTGAACAAAGTTGCTAATTTCTTCATAAAAAAATTACCTCCTTTGCAGACCTCTCGTACTACAATAGGAGATAATGATACACTATCCCTGTTGCAGCGGGATGCGGCCTACGCACCGCAAGGGATGATTCCCTTTTCGTCCAGCTGACAACTCCCTGTTCAGCCGGCACTTAACGCGCATAAACCTACTCTGCATTTCCATATTTAATTTTGACAAAGGCGGACCGGGAGAGGTCCGCCCTTCGCCTGACTATAACTATACACGATATTAAAAAATATGCAAGTAAAATTTCCGTAACCGTTCAGACGGTTGCTTTACGGCGCCTCCCAATAAAACACTCCGTCCCGCTCCGTCCGAAGCGCGAAGTCCTCCTCGTAGAGATATTCCAGGCAGGAGAACGTCTTGGAGATCACCATTTTCAGCTTGATGAACTGGGCCTGGTCCGCGGGCACGCGCTCCATCCCGTAGGCCAGCCGCGCCACCTCCTGGGTGGTCATGGCCCTGCGGCCGTGGACCAGGATGCTGCGGATCATATCCGCCTTGTCCAGGTAGGAGAACACAATCCGGTTCACCGTCCCCGCCAGATCCGTCACCGGGCCGTTGTGGGCCGGCAGCACCAGGCAGTCCGTGTAATGGTGCTTGATGTATTCCAGGGACTTAAAATACCGGGCCAAAAGCCCCTCGTCCGGGTAGCTGGTCCCCACAATGGGCACGATCCCGTTGATCACCTGGTCCGCGATAAACAGCACCTTTTTGTCCGCATCATACAGCCCAAGCTGTCCGTAAGTGTGGCCGGAGAGCTCCACCGCCTCAAACCGGTAATTCCCATAGCAGAACGCATCCCCCGCCGATGCCGGGGTGTAGTAGAAACCCGGAATATCGAACTCCCAGCCCTTCTCCCCCTCGGCCCGCCGGTTGATCTCCATGAACATCTCCCAGACCTCGGGCGTGTCCTGCGGGGTCACGCCCACGCTGCGCAGAACCTGAGGCTGATCCTCCGCAGCCCCGTGGCTGTGGCTGTAATACAGGCAGTCGTAACAGTGCCGGTCCTCCAGACGGTTCAAAAACAGCCTGGCTCCCCGCTCCGCGTATACGCTGGCCAGCCCGCAGTGGTCGTGGTGCTTGTGGGTCAGAAAAATGTCCAGCTGGTCGTAACGGATCCCCAGCTCCTCAAGCACTCCCTCCATCACCCGCAGGCAGTCCCGGTTGCGGAAGCCCGCGTCCACCATCAGGCTCCGTCCGCCTTCCGTTCCCTTGACAATAAATATCTTAATCTCGCTGATGCTCAGCTGCCCGCTGTGCAGCTCCACCTCGAAAATTCCCGGTGCGCGCTCAATCATATTCTCACCTCTTCCTGATTTTTCCGGCGTTTTTCCGTCCGCTCCAGCAGCCGGTGCACGCCCAGGGCGATCGCTGTTCCCATCACGGCTCCCGCCAGCACATCCGTGGGAAAGTGCACGAACAGATACAGCCGCGAGAACGCGATCAGCACCGCCAGCGCCAGGGCCCACAGCCCCCAGTCCCTGCGGTACAGGAAAATGCTCACCGCGCCCTCAAAGCTGGCCAACGTGTGTCCGGACGGGAATGAAAAATCCCTCGGACTGGCGATCAGAAGGGGAATGGACCCGTCCAGCCAGCAGGGCCGCTGCCTAGCGACCAGCGGCTTTAGGATCATATTTCCCAGCAGAAGCCCCACCGCCAGGGAGAGCGCCACCGCCAGGCCGATTTTTCTGGTCCGTTTTGGGCAGAATAACAGGACGGCCAGCAGAATCCAGAACCATCCGCTCTCCCCCAGAAACGTGATCCCTTTCATAACCTCATCCAGAAACGGCGTATGCAGCTTCTGGATCATATACAATAGTTCAAACTCCATCGTTTGACATCCTCATCCTTCCTAAAAACAGCGTTCCATTATTTTTCCCATTATATACTACGAGCGTTTAAAATGCAAGGCGGCCCACCGCGGTCTCCCCGCTTTCATCCACATCGCAGCCTGCGCCCAAGTCCTTGATATTGTTAATTTTTTATCAATATCAGGCATTTTTTTACAAAAACCTTGCTTTTTTCTAAAACTATGGTAAAATCCCTAACAATTACGAAAAATTCTTCGAAAATAAATCTAAAGGGAGCGTAACATCATGTCAAACTTCAAGGAATTCCTCAAAAAGAAGAACGTGAACTTCACCGTTCAGGCCTATCTTATCGACGCTCTGGGCGCTATGGCCTTCGGACTTTTCGCCTCGCTGCTCATCGGAACCATCTTCGACACCCTGGGGCAGCAGCTACATATCGAGAGCTTCAACGTGATCGCCCAGTACGCCAAAAGCGCCACGGGCGCGGCTCTGGGAGTTGCCATCGCCCACGCTTTAAAAGCGCCACAGCTGGTGCTCTTCTCCGCCGCAACGGTGGGCATCGCGGGCAACACCCTGGGCGGACCGGTGGGCGCGCTGGTGGCTACGGTGGTGGCCACTGAGCTGGGCAAGCTGGTGTCCAAGGAAACGCGGCTGGATATCGTCGTCACTCCCGGAGTCACCATCATTTTCGGCGTGCTGACGGCGCAGTGCGTTGGCCCCACCGTGGCCCGGTTTATGGACTGGTTCGGCACAGTGGTGAAAACCGCCACGGAGATGCAGCCCTTCTTTATGGGAATCCTGGTGTCCGCTCTGATCGGCGTGGCCCTGACCCTTCCCATCAGCAGCGCGGCCATCTGCATCGCCCTCTCCCTGGACGGCCTGGCGGGCGGCGCCGCAACCGCAGGCTGCTGCGCGCAGATGATCGGCTTCGCAGTCATGAGCTACCGCGAAAACCGTATCGGCGGCCTGATGGCCCAGGGCCTGGGCACCAGCATGCTGCAGATGGGCAACATTGTGCTCAATCCCCGCATCTGGATCCCGCCCACGCTGGCTTCCATGATCACCGGCCCCGTCGCCACCATGGTGTTCCGGCTGGAAAACATCCCCACCGGTTCCGGCATGGGCACCTGCGGTCTGGTCGGCCCCATCGGCGTGTTCACCGCCATGGGCGGCGGCGCCAACATGTGGCTCGGCATCCTGATGGTCTGCTTCGTGCTCCCCGCGGTGCTGACCTTTATCTTCGGCGAAATCCTGCGCAAAATCGGCTGGATCAAACCCGGCGACCTGAAGCTGGACCTGTAATCCGGTTTTGGGGTAGGAAAAATGGCGGGCAGGTTAATCCCTGTCCGCCAATTCATATCGAACCGCCTTCATGGACGGTTCATAGAGCTTATATCTGCCTTTTCCGTCCATCTTTGCCGCAAATAGCGCGATGTCCGCTTTCCGGTACAGCTCGTCAAAATCCCTCCCCTGGTCCGGCGTCATGGCATAGCCCACGGACACGGAGAACAGGATTTCCCGGTCGCCATGGCTGCAAATGCTTTTCATGGAGCGGACAATGAAGTCCATCTTCCTATCCGCGTCTTCCTGCCGGATCTGTTTGCACAGAACCAGAAATTCGTCGCCGCCGATGCGGCATACCACGTCCTTTTCCCGGAAAAGCCGTTTTAACTTGGCGGCGTTCTCCGCGATAATCCGGTCCCCGCAGGCGTGGCCGAACACGTCGTTGGCCACCTTGAAGTCGTCCAGATCCAGCATGATCAACGCCGCCGTCTCGTCCTCCTCCATGCTGCAAAGATACTCGCGGATACGCGCCACTCCGCTCTGCCGGTTGTAAAGCCCGGTGAGGGAATCCGTGGCCGCCAGCTTTCTCAGCTTCAGCTCCTGGCTCTTCTGCTCGTCGATATCCATGACAAAAATACAGGAATACACGTCCGGGCGGTCCCCGATCTGCATCAGGTACATGACCGCCTTCATCCATCGCACCTGGTTTTTGTAGATCCGGCGGTACTCCAGGCTGTCTGTGTAAATCCCCGCCCGGTACAGGCCCAGCAGCCGGTCGCGGTCCATAAACTTGGCCGCGGCGGCCTGAAACTCAGGCGTCACCAGATTGTTGTTCAGATAGGCGACGGACTCGGTATAGCTTCCGTCCGGCACGTCCGCCTCCCTCATCCATTTCTCCCGCCCTTCGCCGCTCAGAATCATGTCCCTGGTCAGATTTACCTGGAAATCATAGGTCGCCTGGCTGCGCAGAAGCTCCAGGGTCTTCAGCTGTTCCTCCCGGCACAGGGCCTCATTCTTCTGTTTTGTGACATCCGTGTAATAGCCCACCGCCCGGACGGGTCTGCCCTCCTCGTCCCGGATCGTCTCGCAGCCCACCCGGACCCAGACCGTTTTCCCTCCGCGGACGCGAACCGGGACCTCGCAGGTATGGCTCTCGCAGTTTTCTCCGCTTCGCACTTCCTCCACAAACCTGCGGTATCTCTCCCGGCCGGATTCCTGCAGACAGAAGTCCGCAAAGACCCGCTCCGGAAAATCCGTCACCGTAACCACGCCGCTGCGGAAACACTGGTAAGTGCCGATCATTTCCACATTCTGCACCACATTGGTCAGAACCAGCGTATTCTTTTCAAAATCCCAGTCCCAGCAGTTGAGCCCAGCCTGTTTGAGGATGCTCTCCGTCCGCTTGCCAGACACCCACAGCTCATACTCCTTCTGCTTGAGAGCGGTGATATCCAGCACCACGCCGTGCACATACCCCCGGCTCCCCTCCCGAATATACCGGCTCTGATCCGCCGCCCAGATATAGCCGTCCGCGCCCTTGATCCGGTATTCCAGATCAGTGGTCCCGCCGTTCTTCTCCATCTGGCACGCAGCAGCCCTCACCCGCTCCCGGTCGTCCGGATGAATCATGTTCATCATTTTATTGTCAAACCGCGCCTTGATTTCCTCTGCGCTGTAACCAAGAATTCCCAAAAAACGGTTACTGATATACATAAAGGTGAGGCCGCGGTCATTCTCACAGCAGTGATAGCCGCCCGGCGTTTCATTGTTCAGGAAATGCAGATCCTGGTTCTGCCGGATAATCACCCGGTTATGTTCCGCCAGCGCCTTCTGAGCCGCCATAGGCTCGGAAATATCCGCGCAGGCGCTGATGATCGCCGGACGTCCATCCCCGGTCAGAACCACCTTGCCCTTGTCCAGCGCCCAGAACCATCCGCCGTTCTTTTTCATCATGCGGTAAGTGGTCATGTATTCTGTTCCCGGTTTGTTCGTATCGCCGATATCCTCCATCACACGCAGCCGGTCGTCGGGATGAATGGTATTGATCACCCTGCCCCGGATCGCCTCCGGAATTCCGCAAAGGACTGGTATCCCAACAGCCCGACCATCTCCTGATTGGCAAAATACAGCGGAAATCCTTCCTCGCAATACCCGCCGATCAGGCCGCCCGGAGCCATCTGGGCGAAAATGGCCGCGGCGGCGCGGCGGTTGTCCTCGGTCATCGCCTTGAAACCCTCGTCGTCTTCCGCGGTACGGACCGCCGAGGCCAGCGCCCGCTGGGAGGCTTCCAGCTTCTGCTCCCTCCGCCTTTGTTCCGTCACGTCGCTGACCGCTCCGTAGAAAATCTGGTGCCCTCCCTGCTCCCGCAGGAAGAATGCCCGCAGATGCATCCAGATCGTGCCCTCCCCCTCGCAAAGACGGCGTATATCCCCCTCCGCTCCGTTTAACGGGTCCAGACGCGCGCGCCGGAAAATATCCACCGCAGCCGGGCGGTCCTCCTCGTAAATCCCCTCCAGAATTGTTCTCCGGTATTCCTCCAGATCCACAGGATTCGTCCGCGTCACCTTGTAATACTGCACATTGGCCCGGGTGAGTTCAATCTGGTCGCCGCACACGTCGTAGAAGGCCACACCGCCCAGAATGTTGTTGATCAGAATATCACTGGCCACGCCACCGCGCAGAAGCTCATCCAGGCTGAGGCGCTCCACCCCCGGGGCCGTCAGCCCGCGGAAATCCACATTCCGCTCGTCCGACAGCCGCGCCTCCAAATCCGCAACGGGCATGGGGCGGTAAAAATAGTACCCCTGCCCGTAAATACAGCCCAGGTTGAGCAGGAAATCCACCTGCTCCCGGGTCTCCACTCCCTCGGCGATCAGGCGCAGCCCCATGAGGCGGGCCATATTGGTGATGGCTTCCAGGATTCCCACGCCCTTGCCCACGCTCTGCTCGTCCATATCCAGGAACTTCATGTCAATTTTGAGCACGTCCACATTGACATCCTTTAACATATTCAGGGAGGAGTAGCCGCTGCCGAAATCATCCATAAGCACGGTAAAACCTGCGGTTCTGAGCCCTTCCACCACAGCGGCCACCGCCGTCGTGTCCTCCGCGTAGGCGCTCTCCGTGATCTCCACCTCCAGCAGCCGCGGGTCCAGGCCGTACCGGTCCGTCAGCTCATTTAACTCCTTCACCACATCCAGGGCATACACGTCCACCCGCGATACATTGACCGAGATCGGCACCGGGCGGTGTCCATTTTGAATCCAATTCTTCAGACGAAAACAGACCTTGTCCCAAATATACCGGTCCAGGTTGGAAATAAACCCATTTTCTTCCAATAACGGTAGAAAATCCCCGGGGGCGATCAGCCCGCGCTCCGGGTGGTTCCAGCGCACCAGGGACTCCAGGCCGATGATTTTTCCCGTAGCCATATTGCACTTGGGCTGGGCGTAAAATGTGAATTCGTCCTGCTCCAGGGCGCGCTGCACCTCGGAAAGAAGCATGTGGTTTTCTTCCATTTTCCGCTTCATCCGCGAATCGTAGCGGCAGGACCTGCGGGCATAATTTCCCTTCATCTCCCCCAGCGCGATCACGGCCCGGTCGTACATTGTGCTGACCGATATGCCCCGGTCCGCGATAGGGAAAATGCCAAAGGCCGGCTGGAATCCGGCGTTGCCGCCCCGCTCTTTGGCGTAGCGGATCATCTTGTTCTGGAGCCGTTCCAGCACTTCAAGACGGTCCGGCAGGATAATCCCGAAATCGTCCCCGCCCATATACCCGGCAATCCCGCCGCTGGCCTGCTGTTCTTCCCTGAGAAAAGTTCCGAAATTCACCAGAAAGCTGTCCCCGGCCTCCTGCCCGTACCACTCGTTAAAGAGCTTGAAATGTTCGATGTCCACAGCCATGAGACAGTAGGGTTCCGGGCCCGCCTGTTTTAAAAACGCTTCCGCCTCCCGGAAAAATATAGCCCGCCGGTATACGCCGGTCAAGGGATCCACATTCGTGTCCTGCAGGTGGAAATTCCTCCGCAACTCCAGCTCGCGCTGTTTCTGCTCATCGATATCCTGTATGAAACACATGACGATCTTGTCGCCGTTTCCCCCATGACGCACCGGAACCACGGTCTGGACCACCCAGCAGTAGGAGCCGTCCGCCCGTTTGCTCCGGAATTGCCCTCTGAGCATGTTGTCTTTCGACTCTGACGCCAGACGGGACAGCAGACTTTCCAGACTCCAGAACTTGCGGAACACCTCCCGGTCGTCCGGGTGGACCAGAATCCGCGCCGCAATCTCCACGCCCTCAGCCAATCGCCCAATAAAGGACGGCAGATTGTATTTCCCTTCCACCTGATAGAGGACTTTGAACATATCGCGGGTCAGATTCATTTCAAACAGCACGTCATAGGCCGAGGTGCTGGTCAGATTGAAGAACAGATTCCGGTTGCCCTCCTGTATTTTGCGGGCAAAAACAGCATGGCAGCGGCCCTCGCCGGGCCAATCGATCCGGCCGGTATTGACCTCCACCCACTGGTCCACCAGCTGGTTGTAAAAAATGCTGTCGCTGCCATCCTCCCGGCCCAACGGGCAGTCGGAACAGGGAGCGGACTCCCCGCATAGCGCCCGGTAGCACAGTTCGCCCGTTTTAAGGGACGGAAACACTTCCCCCAGCGCATGATTAAAGTAGACGATCCGATAATGATCGTCCACGATATAGATTCTGGTATCTCTGCTCTCACTGTTGAATTCCATAACCCCCTCATTTCCATCCTCGGGATATGATATTTCAGAATTGGCCAATGGGACATCTGCCTGCCGGTCCGCGTTCTCCTGCTGCCGGGCCGGCCGCGGCGCAGACCGCCCGGACCAATACGAATTAGCTTCATTATAGACTCATTTCACAGTACAGTCAATTTCAAACGCACGGTTTCTGCCAGTTGTCCGCCGTGATCCGTACGGCGGCCTGCGAAGCGCCCCGGAAAGGACGGGAATGGGAACAATGCGGTATCTGGGTTTTCTGCTTCTCGCAGATCACTCCCTCACAAAATCCGTATTTTCTTCATATGGTACTGTATATGAACATTCACGGGATACCACTCTGCCCTCTGGCGCAGGTCATATGGTGAATGTGGAATAAGGAGACTCGGTCATGTACAACTGCAATTTCAACCGCATAAATTCATCTGACAATCTTCCACAGCCGGACTGCTGCTGCCCCGGCGGGTCCCGCTGCTGCCCCCGCTGCTGCGGACGCGGCCCCGCAGGACCCATGGGCCCGGCGGGACCTCAGGGAAGACCCGGGCCGATGGGACCAATGGGACGCCCCGGGCCAACCGGACCGGCAGGACCAAGGGGATGCCCCGGACCAACCGGACCGGCGGGGCCTCAGGGAAGGCCCGGACCAACGGGCGCCATGGGCCCTCAGGGGTATGTGGGGCCCACCGGACCGACCGGCTCCACCGGAGCTACAGGACCGGCCGGTCTGCCCGGGCGAAACGGAGCCATGGGACCAACCGGGCCCACGGGGCCAGCCGGAGCCGACGGGATAAACGGGACGAACGGGGCCATGGGACCAACCGGACCTACGGGCGCTCCGGGAACCAATGGAGCCATGGGACCAACCGGACCGGCAGGGCCGATGGGGCCCGCCGGGGCTACCGGACCCGCGGGCGCAACCGGACCCACGGGGGCTACGGGACCAGCCGGAGCCGACGGGCTGAATGGAGCTGTGGGGCCAACCGGACCAGCCGGGGCCACCGGAGCGACCGGGCCGGCCGGGAGCAATGGGGCTATGGGGCCTACCGGGCCCACCGGGATTGAGGGGCCGCCAGGGCCTACTGGAGCAACCGGCGCAACCGGGCCAGCCGGAACCAACGGAATCATGGGCCCCACCGGGCCCACCGGCGCCGCAGGACCTGCCGGACCAACCGGACCGGCTGGCGCTAATGGAGCCAACGGAGCCGTGGGGCCCATCGGACCCACCGGGGCCACCGGGCCAACCGGGCCAACCGGGGCCACCGGACCAGCCGGCGCCAATGGGTTAAACGGAGCTATGGGGCCCACCGGACCCACCGGAGCCGCCGGGCCTGCGGGCGTTACCGGCGCAACTGGAGCCACCGGACCTACGGGGGCCACCGGACCAGCCGGACCTACGGGCGCTGCGGGCGCAGTCGGGGCCACCGGGCCGGCGGGGATAAACGGTGCTACGGGGCCGACCGGGCCCACCGGCTCAGCCGGAGTCAACGGGCCAACCGGGCCGACTGGGGCCACCGGGCCAACCGGCGCTAACGGACCAACTGGGGCCACCGGACCAACCGGCGCGACCGGGCCCACCGGCGCCAACGGGCCCACTGGCGCTAACGGACCAACCGGCGCGACCGGACCAACCGGCGCGACCGGGCCAACCGGTGCCAACGGACCAACCGGCGCGACCGGGCCGACCGGCGCGACCGGACCGACCGGCGCAACCGGACCAACCGGCGCGATTGGGCCAACCGGTGCTGACGGCGTAACCGGTCCGATCGGACCCACCGGAGCCACCGGCGCAGCCCCGGACGATGTGTTCGCCGCCTTTACGACCTTTGCCGTTCCGTTTACGGACGCCGCTCAAATCCCGCTGGGGACGGTCACTGCCGACCCCACTGGGCAGATTGTTCTGACCGACACCACGCGGATCACTCTGGCTCCCGGATATTATCTGATTTCCTACCACGTATCCGCCCTTATGGCGGCGCCCGGCTATATGCAGATCACGCCATACTACAACAATGCCTCGCACATTGAATACGGTATCTACTTTAAGACAGGTACGAATTTAACCTCCGCGTACGGGTCCAACTCGATCATCATCGAAGTTCCGGCGGAAACCCGCTTTTCCCTGACATACAACAGCAATGTCACCAGCACCGAGGGCACCGCTACCATCACGGTTCTCAAGTTAAACCGGTCCCTTACCGCTTAGCATCACGCCTCTGCCGGGTTCCCCGGCAGCGCACACCTTCAGCCAGCCTTTATCACCACCCAAAAGCGGGACAGAATTCACCGCCCGCGCCTCCGGCGCTGCTCTGAATCCTGTCCCGCTCTCAATCGAACGAAAAGGAAGATTTTAATGGTGGTTGGTCGTTACGGGACAGGCGAAACCAGTCGGACGCATCCCACGACGCAGCTTTACAGAGTTGAATCTGCAACACATTCCAGCACCCCGCGGATATCCGCGATCACGTAATCCGCGCCGGCATCCCGGTAGCGCTTCTCCACCTCCCGGGCAAGGGCCTCCCGCGCCGTCCCGGATAGCGCTTCCCACTCCGCGCGGGACAACCCCAGTTCGGAACTTCCCTCCACGATCCCCACCGCCGTCACCCCGGCGTTTTTGGCCTCCAGAATATCGGAGATGGTATCCCCCACTTTCATCACCGCAGCCACGGAAGTAACCTGCAATGCCTCCATGTTGCAAAAGATCATATAGGGATAGGGCCGCCCCATATGCCCGGTGGAGTCGGGGGTAAACATACAGTCCGGCTCATAACCTGCCTTTTTTGCTTCCCTTGCCACAATCGCCATCATCTCGTCCGTGTAACCGGTGGTGGAGCCAATGCGGATGCCCGCAGCCCGCAGCGCAGCCACGGTCTCACACACATAGTCCTTGGGTTCTGAGAACTGATCCAGCACCTTCAGAAGTTTTTCCGTGAACCGGCTGTGAAGGGCGTCCACATCACGATTCTCCGGTTCTCTCCCGTACCGTTTTACAAACTCACTGCGGATGCGCTCCATCCCCAGCATGGCCTTAATGTGGTCCCATTTCAGCATGCCCATCGGCTTTCTGGTCTCCTCCACGGTCGGCCGGATGCCATAGTCCTGAAACACTTCCACAAAGGTCTGCACCGGAGCAAAGCATCCGTAGTCCACTGTGGTGCCCGCCCAATCAAAAATCACTGCTTCATATTTCATTCTCTTAAACATCCTTTCTCCTGCAAAAAGTCAGCCAGAATCCCGCACAATATTTCCATATCCCGGGGATAAATTTCTCCGATATTGCCCACCCGGAAGGTCTCGGCATCCGTCACCTTGCCCGGATAGATGGCGTAGCCCCGCTCCTTGATATAGCCGTACATTTCCTGAAAATCGTAATTTTTTCCCTCCGGGTAGAAAAAGGTGGTGATGATGGGCCCCTGGTGTTCCTCCCCAACGTAGGGACGAAAACCCAGCTCCTTCAGGCCGCAAATCAGCAGACGGTTGTTCTCCGCGTAACGCCTGTGGCGCGCCGTGATTCCTCCCTCCGCTTCCAGCTCCCGGATGGCCTGGGCGAAGGCCAGGACCACATGGGTGGGCGAGGTATAACGCCATTTGCCGTCCAGCTCCATACATTTCCACTGTCCGTACAGGTCCAGTGAAAGGCTTTTAGCCCTGCCGCGGCACATTTCCAGCGCCTCCCGCCTGCACACGATAAAGGAGAAGCCCGGAACGCCCTGGATACACTTGTTGGCGCTGCTGATTATGAAGTCGATGCCCCACTCCCCCACCGGAATCTCCACGCCGCCAAAGCTGGACATGGCGTCCACGATCATGGTCCGGCCCGCAGCCTTCACCGCCCGGCTCACAGCTTCAATGTCGTTCAAAATCCCGGATGTGGTCTCGCTGTGGACCATGGCCACATGGGTGATCCGCGGGTTCTCCGCGAGCATCCGCCCGATCACCCCGGCGTCCGGTATCTCGTCGTAGTTTGTCTCGTACACCGAGAAGGAGAGTCCGGCCTGCCTGGCGATCTCGGCCATGCGCAGTCCATAAGCGCCGTTGGCCGCAATCAGAAGATGATCCTCCCGACCTACCGCGCTGGTCAGCACCGACTCCACGCCAAAGGTTCCGCTGCCCTGCATCAGCACAGCCGTGTATTCCCGTTCGTCCACCCCAGCCAGCTTAAGCAGCTTTCTGCGAATCCACTGGGTGATCTGCTTGTAATCGTCGTCCCAGGTGCAGTCGTCCACCCTCATTTCCCGTTT
>PVML01017248.1_pt1 | contig 15217 bp, 13 predicted proteins | sample 1853371 | NCBI WGS metagenome assembly PVML01 (sample SAMN08533508, study PRJNA380276) | Human gut metagenome, whole genome shotgun sequencing project. | isolation source: participant 1, chromium library | host: Homo sapiens | collected 2017 | reverse complement strand
AACCATGGGCGACTCGTATCTTCTAATGCTTCGACTGTACCGTCCTTGGCGCGGCCTGTAACAACTAAGCTTTCACCAATATTATGGCACGTTTGATGATGATGAGAATTTGTAATCCATGTGGTTGTGCCGATGATTTTAGCAAGTTTAGAATCTGGTTCAATCTCTACTGTATGCGTAGGTAATGATGGCGTTTGATTTTGGCTGTGCTTAATCGTGCAATTTTCATCATATGGCAAATCTTGGTACAAGGAACCACCACGATAAACATTCACGATTTGGCAACCGCGGCAGATGGCGAATATAGGAATATTTCGTGCTTCTGCTGCTGCAAGCAACGCGAAATCAAATTGATCGCGCTCAGGGAATACATCACCAATGCCTCGCAATGGTTCTTCGCCATAATTGAGCGGATACACATCATGACCACCTGTAAGAAGGAGGCCATCAACGATATCGATGGTTTCCTTTGCTTGCTCTAAATTTTCTGTAAAAGGAATAATAATAGGAATGCCGCCGGCTTCTTCGATGGAGCGGACATAATCCTGATTCACGTAAGAACGGATTAAATCGACATAAGCGCCGCTGTTATCGCGTAGCGTATTGCCGGAGATTCCGATTAATGGTTTTTTCATACTATCACCTCAATGTGTAAAATACTGTACATCAAGTACAGTATAATTATAATTCATTTTCCTATAATATACTATAACATATTATGCAAGTAGGAATTGCGTTTGTGTAAATATAGCTAATATTGGATGATTCTAAAATAAATTTATAGAAATTTGATAAAAAATTAATACTTAGGTATAATGTGTTTTAGATTGTATAGTATAAATTGAGGAGAGAATGTATGAACTGGAAACGTGTGATAGCATTAGGTCTATTAGGTATTACATTAGGTGTGGGGCAGTCGTATGGGATTGATATTAATATTCCAGGTGCTGTTCCTTCTGCACTAGAAGATGCATATCAACATTATCGGATAGATCCTAAAGTAACGCGCTTGATGGAACAGAGTATAGAAAAAGAAATACCTGCTATTCGAGCAAATGATCCTAATTATGATAAATCAAAGTTAGAGTCTGATATTTATGCTACTAAAGAATTAAATAATGCGGTTATGTATTCACGGACAGTTGTAATTTTGCGTGATAATGGGGCAGATATAAAATTTACAGCTCCTTATGAAAGTGGTATAGGAATTGCAAGGTTAGATAATACAAAAGATATCGTTAGAATGGGGCGTATTTTTTCTCGAATTGCTCAATTAGGTTATGAAGTTCGCCCTCAACCAAAGGGGAATCTTTGGGAGAATACCAATATTGAATACAGTAAGCTGAATAGTGAGATATTGCGTAGAGAATTTGAAGGGAGCAAAGGGGCTATACATCTGGATGGTTCTAAGATGTTAGGTAGTGGCACTTTTGCATATAAAGGTATGGAGAAGGCAACTTGGGATGTAATCAAATATGATTCAGATAATATAATAGGTACATTAAATTTTACACTCCCTACATCACCTACCAGAAGTTATCACATAGGATATCAGATGAGTGATCGTTTAAATCATGATGTTTTAAAAGATAATGAACAAGAAATCATGAAATCAACTATGGCACCATTAGTTAATACGATTTTGCCTTCTATCAAACCCGCATCAGCTATTTTAGAAAATACGACTCCAGTACGTGTAGAAAACTTTACTTTCCAAGTATTTAAAAATAGTAAGCATATTGGTCGTGAGACTCTTAAGAATGGGGGCTATAGGGTAAATTATTCTTCTGGAAATATAAAAGAAGAGATCATTGTTACTCCTTTGTCATCAATAGATAATGTTAAAAAGCAAAATGTTTTATTTAACTATTTAAATGATTTTGTTTATACTGAATCGTTAAGTAAAGGGAAACAAATTCAATCGGCTACTGTTTGGAATGATGCTACACCAGGTGTGTATTTAGAGGTTGAAGGAGATAAATACACATTGTTTACTATGACGGTATATGACGAAAATTATCGTTATACATACCTGGTAAAGAAACCTCACGATATTCATGTAAGTAATTATAAAATTAGAGATATGATACAATATGTGGATAATAAGAGAAATAAAACAAACTATAATAAGATAAAACTAGGTCTAGGTGTACCACCTGATGTTTTTGATGATACAAAGATTTTCAATAAATAGTGTCTATATAGGTAGTATAAAAAGAGGACCGGCTCAAACGAGTCGGTCCTCTTACTATTTGTATATGTAATTATCTAAAGAATCTACCAATAAGTGGCATGCTAGCACCATCGTTTTTATTAAGCCCTTTTAAAAGAACCATAATAATGACGTAGAGCAACAAGCCTTCGATACCTGTGAGTATGAAGTTAGCCCACATTGGTAAAATATCTATTAAGTAGTGGTAGCTCAAGAAGATGAGTATACCCATGACACCGGCACTGACCACGTTTTTCCAGAGAAGGGAAATATCGAGGAAGTAGCCTGTGTATTTTTTGATGTAAATCAAATTGAGTAACGCTGCAAAGCCAATATCAGCAACGGTTGCCCAGGCAGCACCACCGATGCCGAGCCAAGGGATGGCAGTCAATGTCCAGTTAAGGATAACCTTGATGATAAGGGAAATACCCATGTTGATAACTGGAATGCGTGGCTTATTAAGGCCTTGTAAAATCCCTGTTGTAACTTGGTGCACGCCGAGGAAGAAGATAGAGAACGCAGTGATTTGCGTTGCTAGTTCTGCCTTAGGAGCATTGTAAATCAATGTAACGGTTGGGGCAGCGAGTACATATAATAGTACCGTAAATGGTACGGTTGCCATAAATGTTAAGCGCATAGAACCAGCAGTGCGTTCGTAAATACCTTCATGATCTCGCTTAGCAAAAGCATGAGAGATGGCTGGTACGATGCTCGTAGCAAGGGCCGCTGTAATAATGGTAGCCAAGTTGATGAGCGGCACTGCCATACCTGTAAGATAACCGAACAGTTCTGTTACTTCATTCATCGGGAAATTAGCGTCTAATAGGCGACGTGGTACGATGAGCAAATCAAGATTGGCCGTTAATGGTAACATGATGCTGGCTAAGGAAATAGGAATGGACAACGATAACAGTCGCGATAAAATTTCCTTGGCCGATTCGCGTGGACCATCGTAGCTTTCACCAGTACTACTAGCCTTAGGCAATTTGTAGTAATAGTACAAGAGCACGAGGAAGGCACCAAAGGCACCGACGCCAGCGCCTAGGCTAGCACCGCCAGCTGCAGCCGGTAAGCCATATGGCAATAAGATAGCCGCTGCACCGAGCATAACGATAACGCGCAATAGTTGTTCTACGATTTGGCTGACCGCCGTTGGGGTCATCATTTCATAACCTTGGATATAGCCGCGGAAACAGGAAATCCACGTTACAAAGAATACTGCCGGAGCAAGTGCGATGATTGAGTAGTAGGCACGGCTTTCAGCAATGAGACCGCTAGAGATAAGCCAATCTGCGCCAAAGTACATGGCCAAGCTGGCGATAAAGCCCGTAATGGTCAGCATTGTGAAAGAAATATTAAATACTCGTTTAGCACCACCAAAGTCGTGTAATGCTAATCGTTCTGCCGTCAAAATAGAGATGGCAATCGGCACACCTGCGCTCGAAATTTGTAATAATAACAAATAGATAGGAAAGGCCATCTGGTAGATCCCGATGCCTTCCCCGCCCAAGATACGGGAGAGAAGAATCCAGTTGATACTACCGATGGCTTTCACTACGAAACCGGCAATGGTTAAGATTAAGGTTCCTTTTACAAATCCACTAGCCATAGATTATAGTTTGTGAGAAGAACCTAATACATCTTTAATTTTGTGAGCTACCATGCCTTTAATAGCGTCACGAGCAGGTCCTAAATATTTACGAGGGTCAAATTCGGATGGATTTTGTGCCAAGTATTCGCGTACAGATGCAGTCATAGCAAGGCGAAGGTCTGTATCAATGTTGATTTTGCAAACCGCCATTTGCGCTGCTTTGCGAAGCATTTCTTCAGGTACGCCTTGTGCGCCAGGGATATTGCCACCAAATTCGTTACATTTTGCTACGAATTCAGGCAATACGGAGGAAGCACCATGCAATACGATAGGGAAGTTAGGCAATAATTTACCAACCTTTTCCAAACGTTCAAAGTCAAGGTATGGTGTGCCTTTGAATTTGTAAGCGCCGTGGCTTGTACCGATAGCGATAGCCAAGGAATCAACACCTGTTAATGCTACGAATTCAGCAGCTTGTTCTGGGTCTGTGAAGCGAGCATCTGCATCGGATACGTTAACGTCATCTTCGACGCCAGCCAAACGACCAAGTTCTGCTTCTACTACAACACCGTGCGCATGAGCGTATTCAACAACTTGTTTTGTAATTTTTACGTTTTCTTCAAAATCATGGTGAGAAGCGTCAATCATAACAGATGTAAAACCGCCGTCTACGCAATCTTTACAGATTTCAAAAGAATCACCGTGGTCAAGGTGAAGAGCGATTGGTAAATTGCTATCTTCCAATGCTGCTTCTACTAGTTTTACAAGATAAATATGTTTAGCATATTTGCGAGCACCTGCAGAAACTTGCAAAATAAGAGGGGATTGTTCCTCTTTTGCTGCATCGACGATACCTTGTACGATTTCCATATTGTTAACGTTAAAAGCACCTACTGCGTAGCCGCCTTCATAAGCTTTTTTGAACATTTCCGTAGTCGTTACTAATGGCATGTTGTCCTCCTTGGCTTTATAGCCGATTGTATGTATTTTGAAAGTATTGTCATCAACTTATGATGATACATATCTATTCATTGTTAGTATATCAAGAAACGATATAAAGCACCACAATTTTATAAGGTTTTCTAGATGAATCTGTTAGAGACATAGTAAATCTTTCATATCCGTTGGCATAGGGGCGCGTAGTTCTATATACTCTTGTGTCATAGGATGGGTGAAAGCTAGGTACCCAGCATGTAATGCTTGACGATGGATATGATCTAAATGACCTCCATATAAATCATCACCAGCTAAAGGAAAACCTAAATGGGATAGGTGTACGCGAATCTGATGGGTTCGGCCTGTATGCAATACACATTGCACATGAGTAAGAACCTCTTGCGTGTTTGCATGCATATCTGTTAGTGCCAGTTGTGACACCGTGTGGCGTGCAAGAACCGTTACATCTGTACGAGCTGGTTTGCCTGTTAATGTGCAACATCGTTCGATGATGCTAGCCGGTTTACGTCCGATGGGATAATTAATGGTTAGCGATTGACTTGGCATAGTGCCTTCAACGATGGCGTTATAAACCTTTTGAAATTTTGTGCGTTGCTTATCAAAGGCGTGTTGTACTACCGATGTTTTAGCGATGATGACGATGCCCGATGTGTCCTTATCGAGGCGATGGACGGGGTGAAAGTCATGAGCCTGCTCAGTTTCGTCATAATAATAGAGAACGCCATTTGCCAATGTTCCATCGCGTACCGTCGAGGTAGGGTGCATAAGAACACCGGCGGCTTTATTTACAGCGAGGATATACTCATCTTCGTATACGATTTCCAGATTCATTGGAGTGCGTGAAAATTCTTGTTCAGGTGCTAATTTCATAAGTAGATGATCTCCGCCATGAACAAGGGTATCCCATGTAGCCGATTGTCCGTTAATGGTGATGATTCCATTATTTTTTAGACGTCGTCGCATGCGTTGTGAAATATGCTGTTGTTTTATGATATGATTCATTGATTGCGTGTGTATATTAGCATCTACAATCAAGTCGATTATGGTTGCTGTTTTCATAGGTCCTATTATAGCAAAAAAATAATGGATGAAGAATTTTTCATAATTTATTGTATATATATAGGTTCGTATAGTATAATTTATATTAATATTTGTTTATAAAATTTTTATATCTAGAGTCCTTTGAGTAATAAGAGGAGAGGCCTATGAAACTCAACAGAAAATCTTTATTAGTCGCATGTGTGTTGGCGGCTATGTCTACGAGTGCTTTCGCAGCATCTAGTACAACATCCACTAGTAGTACAACAGTAACAAATCATGATACACCAACATCTACAAGTACGCGTGTAACACGTGAACAACATAGTGCATCCACATCTACTACTAATATTTCTACAACTGAAAAGGTATCTACTAAATCAAGTGGTACAACTGTATCTGTTGGTGTAGGGCAATTAGGTGATTATGTAGCCGTACCAATTATTGGAGCCACTCAAAAATTAGCACCAGAAGCATTTAAGTCTCTCCAAGCAAACATTGATGATGCTACTGAAAGTAATAGTGCTTTTATTAAACTGGGTCAATTAGCTAAGGTTAAGCAAAATGGTAAATGGGGACTTGTAGGAACTAATGGTCAAGTTTTGCTTGATCCACAATATAAAGAGTTGGATCCATCTTATGCTGAGGACGGAACATACTTCGTAAAGTTAAAGAAAATTTTAGAACATATTAAAGTAGATGGTACCGTTTTATCAAGTGGTAAAGATGCCTTAGATGAACAGGTTAAACAAATTATTAATCATCATGATGAGACTGTAAACAAGAATCAAAATTCGTTAAACCATAAGGAAACCTATGCAAGTGATTCTTATACGGCCGTTTCTGTAAAAGGAAAATGGGGCTTTACTGATGCATCAGGTAATACTGTAATCGCACCACAATTTAAAGAAGTATATACGAAATTTAGTGAAGATCGTGCTTTTGTAAAAGATGCTAAAGGTAAAAATGTAGCAATTGATGGCACAGGTAAGACTGTATTTGAAGCACCATCTAATGATATTGACGCATATGATGATGGATTGGCAGAATTCCGACGCCATATAAGCAAGTTTAATCTTGGAGGCTTGTTGAGTATGGCTGTAGGAATAACCCTTAGTAATCATGGCGGAATCTATTATGGTGATGCATGGAACCCTGTATATGATGGTGTAAAGCGCGGTTATATTAATCGTGATGGTAAAATTGTTATCGACAGTAAAAATGATGCAGTTTGGCCAATTACTGCTTACGGTACACTTGTGAAAAATCAAGGTCTTATTGGGTTCGTAAATCGTGAAGGTAATTATATTATTCAACCAGGTAATTATGATTTAGGTGAATTTAGTGATATTAATGGATTGTTAGTACTTATCAATAAAGATAATAAAAAAGCGGGTGTATTTGACGTGGATACAGGTAAACAAGTTATTCCGTTTACCTATGATTCTATTAGATTTGTAAGCCTAACTAATATGGTTGTCGTGAGTGGTGATAATCAACAGTTAATCGATATGACAACAGGAAATGTCATTTTGACTACCTCCAAAGATATGGGGATAAACAAATTTAGTGGACCATATACTTGGGTACATAAGACTTCTAGTGATTATAAGCTTATTGATGATAGTGGTAAAGTATTATTTAGTGATAACACGATCACTTCTGCAATGCCCGTTAAACATGGTTTTGCTCCGGTAAAATCTCAAGGTAAGTGGGGAATTGTAAATCTTCGTGGTGAGTGGGTTGTACAACCACAGTATGAGGATATTGAGATTTTATAGATAGATTGTATTATAATAAAAGTTTTGTATTGGTCATCCTAGTATATTATGTTGTTTAACTATAAATGAAGGAATTCATTAATTTTTCATAATATGCTATACTGTAGTTATAAATTGTCTTGTGAATTTATTTGCTTTTGGAGGAATATATGAAAACATCTAAAGCATTATTAAAACTTTTGGTTGTAGGTTGTCTTAGTGTTTCTTGTGCATTACCATTGACTGCTTCAGCAGAAGATACAAGTGCACCAAGTGCGATGCAAGAATCTGTAGTTAAGACAGAATTACCATCTGGAGTTAATCGTATTCAGTTGTTAAAGAGTGGTGAAACTACGGCAACTGTAAAGACATCATCTGTTGCTGCTGGACATGCGTATATTCCTAAAGATACAAATATAAATTTAGAATTAATCGATCCTATTAGTTCTAAGAAAAGCAAAGAAGGAAATACCTTTAGATTAAAGACCATAGAAAATTTACTAATCAATGATGTAGTTGTTATTCCAGCAAACCAAGAGGTATTAGGGACAATTACAAAAGCAAGAAAAAATGGTATGCTTGGACGCAAAGGTCGTTTAGAGTTTAAAATTGATAGCATTAAGACTATTAATGGTGTAAATGTTCCATTAACTGCAGAAGTTAAAGGAAAGGGCCATTCTGATAATGGAGCAGTTGCCGTTGCTGCTGCAGTAAGTTTGGTTGGTGGCTTGTTCATGAAAGGGACTAATATTTACTATGAACCTGGCCAAAAATTTGTAGCTCTTGTATCTACTGATACAGATCTAAATACAACAGTGGAAGATTTGCCTAATGCTATGAATCCAAGTAAACCTACTGGTCAAAATATTGTTTTACCGATTAAATAAAATATAAGTAGTATTAATACCCAATAGTGATAGATTTTAAAATATTGCTATTGGGTATTTTAGTTGATTATATAAAGATAATAGGATACGAAGATAATTATTGTATTTAGATTAATGAAAAATCATCATAATCTAATTATTTGAATTCCTAGTAAATATTGATAATTTACGATATAATTATATAGATGTATTCCATTCAATGAATACGTGGATGATGATGAAAATAATGCGTGAACCCCATGCCCAACGGGTTCAGGTGTAGGAGGTATAAAATGGCTAAAGATTGTTCCTTTGACGTTGTATCCGAAGTGGATATGCAAGAGGTAGATAATGCGGTAAACCAAGCGAAGAAAGAGATTGGTACGCGTTATGATTTCCGTGGTTCTAAAGCGGAAATTAGCCTTGACGGTGATACCATTAAAATCATCGGTGATGACGAATATAAATTGAACGCTATTATCGATGTATTAAAAGGCAAAATGGTTAAACGTAATGTAGCGGTTAAGAACCTTGATTATGGTAAGGTTGAGCCTGCTGCTGGTGCCACTGTACGCCAAGTGATTACTATTAAAAAAGGCATTACAAAAGAAAATGCTAAAGAAGTAGTAAAGGCAATCAAAAATATGAAGCTTAAGGTACAAGCGTCTATCCAAGAGGATCAAGTGCGCGTATCTGGCAAGGATAAGGATGATTTGCAAGCGGTTATTCAAATGTTAAAACAATTGGATGTACCGGTTGAATTGCAATTCGTTAACTTCCGTTCCTAATTATATAAGCATAAGAGATAGGGTTAGATTGATTCCAGTGAATCGCTAACCCTATCGGTGTAGGAGGCGCTATGAGAGTAGAGGACATGAAGGGTGGTTATACGACCGGTTCATGTGCTACGGCAGGCATGAAAGCAGGTTTATTGGCCCTCTTAGAACACGATATTGTGGAAATCATATCCGAAACAGAGGCAAAGGCGACTGTGATGAAGGATGGCGGTGATGATCCAGATGTGACCCATGGCAATGATGTGGAAACGACGGTGACCCTTGATGACACAGGCAAGCTACGTTTTCGAGCTGGCTTTGGTGTCGGTACGGTTACGAAACCCGGTCTTGCCATGCCCCCTGGACAACCGGCCATTAATCCGGGCCCTAGAGCGATGATGAAACTCGTATTTGAAGAGTTTTGTACGCAAGGTCAAGGTGTGACGGTAACAGTAAGCGTTCCTAATGGTAAGGTGTTGGCTAAGAAGACGTTGAACCATACGCTGGGTATCGAAGGTGGTATATCTATTATCGGTACAACGGGTATCGTTAAGCCGATGAGTGAAGAAGGGTTTAAGAATTCTCTCGTGCCTCAGTTAAAGGTAATGAAAGCCAATGGCTGCGAAACGGCAGTTCTCGTACCAGGGCGTATCGGTCAAGATTTAGCGGAACAAGTGCTCGGTATCCATAAGAACCAAATGGCTGAAACCAGCAACTTCATCGGATTTATGCTTGAGCAAGCCGTTCATATTGGCTTTAAACGAATCTTGATCATCGGTCATATCGGTAAGCTCATTAAGCTTGCTAGCGGAAGTTTTCATACCCATAATCGCATGAGCGATGGTCGCATGGAAAGTATTGTAGCCTATGCAGCTCTTGAAGGAGCATCCCAAGCGGTGTGTGAAGAGTTATTTAATTGCCAAACTACAGAATCTACGTTCCCTATATTAGAACGAGAAGGCCTAACTGGTGTATATCAACGTGTAGTAGACCGCGCATCTATGCGCAGTGAACGATATATTGCCAATGAGGCTGAAGTAGGTATTATTATTACCACATTAAAGGGTGAGATTTTGGCTATGGATAAGCATGCAAAAGAGATAGGAGAGCTAGAACATTGGCACATACCTTGTATATCGTAGGCATTGGTCCGGGCAATCCTGATTATGTGGTGCCTAAAGGCCTTAATTTAATTAAACATGCTACCGTTTTGGTAGGTAGTGAACGCTCCTTGGAGGATTTTAAGGAACCCGGACAGATTACGTATCCTGTAACGGGGAAACTAAGTTGGTTATCCGAACAAATCGAGCGTGAACTTCACGACCATGATGTTGTGGTTATGGTCAGTGGGGATACGGGCTACTATAGCTTGTTACCGTATTTGAAAAAGAAATTTCCTACCACACGCATTGAAGTGGTGCCAGGAATTAGTTCCATGACATTTGCCTTTGCACGCCTTAACGAAGTGTGGCATGATGCGGATTTAATGAGCTTTCACGGACGCCAACCAGCGCCTGAAAGACTCGTATATGAAGCGGGGAAAAAGATGGGATTCTTAACGGATCCTGAATATAATCCAGCGCATATTGCGCGTATTTTAATAGATGCAGGATGGCCAAAAGAAACGAGAGCTGCAGCCCTTGAGCGATTGAGTTATGACGATGAGAAAATCGTAGACTCCACGCTAGAGGTTCTTACAGAACTCGAAGGATTTGGTCATTCTGTAATGGTGGTACTAGGATGAGACATTTTTTCGGAATTCCTGATGAGGAATTTATACGCGGTGACGTGCCGATGACGAAATGCGAGATTCGCAAAGCCGTTATGAATGAGGCGCGCATCGAAGAAGATAGCATCGTTCTTGATGTGGGGGCTGGTACGGGTTCGATTTCTATTGAAGCTGCATTAGCGGCACCTAAAGGTCATGTATATGCTATTGAACGTTTTGATAAAGGCATTGAGTTGATTCATGAAAATATGAAGAAATTCAATGTCAATAATATGACTGTTATAAAATCCAAAGCTCCAGAAGGTATGGAAGATTTACCTGAGCTTGATGCGGTTATTATCGGCGGCAGTGCTGGCGGTATGACTGGCATTATGGATGAAGTACAACGGTTGTTAAAGGTAGGCGGTCGCCTTGTTGTAACGGCGGTAACGATGGAAACGGGTTATACCATTTTAAAAGAGTTGAAAGGTCGTCCTTTCACCTATGAAGGGTACCAAATGTCCATTAGCCGCTATCGTAAGGCTGGTCCATATCATTTGTTGGACCCATTGAGTCCAATTTTTATTGTATCTGCAACGCGTATCGCAGAAGGAGAGTAATATGATTGACGTGCATATTGTAGGCGCAGGCCCTGGGGATCCAGAGCTTATTACGCGAAAAGGGTATCGTTTAGTGCAAGAGGCTGACGTTGTCATCTATGCCGGTTCCTTGGTAAACCCTGCTATTTTAGAGGCTTGTAAACCAGGTTGTGAAATTCATAACAGTGCCACTATGAACCTTGATGAGGTATTGGCTGTTATGAAAGCTGCCGTAGCAGACGGCAAAAAGGTTGTCCGTTTGCACACGGGTGACCCTGCTATTTACGGTGCCATTCAAGAACAAATGGATGCCTTGGCTGGCATGGGTATTACCTATGAAGTGGTGCCTGGCGTAAGTTCGTTCCTCGCTACAGCAGCGGCGTTGAAACAAGAGTATACATTGCCAAATGTATCTCAAACCGTAATTATTACGCGCATGGAAGGCCGTACACCAATGCCTCCAAAGGAAAAATTACGCATGTTGGCGGCTCATGAAGCGACCATGTGTATTTTCCTTAGCGTTCAAATGCTAGATAAGGTAGTAGCTGAACTCATCGAAGGCGGTTATGATAAAACAACACCTGTAGCTATCGTAGTGAAAGCTTCTTGGCCTGACCAACGCATTATCCGCGGTACATTGGAAACCATTGCGGATATCGTGGCTGAAGAAGGCGTATTACGTCAAGCTATGATCGTTGTTAGTCATGTACTAGACAGCGAATACGAATTATCTAAGCTTTACGATAAGGGATTTGCCCATATGTATCGTAGTGCTAAGGACTAGTGTGATGAAAGAACTAGAATCTGATTCACCTATGACAGGAGCAAAGAAGAATAGGACAGCTATTCTTTCTGTGTCTGAACGCGGTGCTAGGCTGGGGCAACGCATCAAATCTTTGGTGGCCCCTCATGCGGATTGTTATGAAAAGGAAAACCGTCCCTCTGGTGGTGAGGCTATCTATTTTGATTCTCTCAAACATCATATAGGACAGATTTTCAAGGATTATGATCAAGTGTTATGCATTATGGCACTGGGTATCGTAGTACGCATGATTGCACCATATATTGAGCATAAATCAAAGGATCCGGCCGTTGTCGTAATGGATGAGGCCGGTCATCATGTCATCAGTTTATTATCCGGACATCTTGGGGGCGCCAACGAATGGACGCAGTCCATTTCGCTGGCCATCGATGCGGGCCCAGTTATTACAACGGCGACGGATGTTAATGGATTGCCAGCGCCTGACGTATTGGCGCGGCATGAGCATCTGTTGGTAGATGATTTCCAAACCTTAGTGGATGTGAACTCAGCTGTCGTCGCAGGTGAAACGGTTAATTATTATATCGATAACACATTGGTCAATGCACAGCATTTAGCGCAATCTGCTACAGCACATATCGGTACGCATGGTACTGTTCAGATGGTAGATGTATTTACATTGCCTAAGACTGATGGTGTTCGTCGCGTAGTGATAACAGATAAGGTGATTACTGAGTATCCAGAGCAACTCATCTTACGTCCTCGTACGTATACGATGGGGATTGGTTGTCGCCGAGATACACCAAAGGAGCTCATACTGGATGCCATTACACAATCTCTACAGACGCATAAGCTTTCATCAAAAAGCATCGTCACAGCTGCATCGGTTATCGTGAAACAAGATGAAGTCGGTCTATTAGAGGCCGTAAACGAATTAGGGTGGGCTATTCATTTCTACACACAAGAAGAGATAGCACCCGTTATAGAAGAACAGGATTTAAAAGAATCCACATTTGTAAAAGGAACAATAGGAGTAGGAAACGTATGCGAGACAACAGCATTACTAGCGGCCAAGAGCCAAACATTAATACAGCACAAAACGGTGTATCCCAAAACAACGGTAGCCATTGCACAGGTAACATCAAAGTAATCGGCATTGGACCTGGGGACGCTGAATTTATGACACCACAAGCACGGGAAGCGATTTTAGCGGCAGACCGTGTAGTCGGTTATTTAACATATCTTGATTTGATTAAAGACCTTATCGCAGGTAAACAAACGGTAGGTACAGCGATGATGCAAGAAGTGGATCGTTGTCAACAAGCCGTCGATTTGGCTGTAGAAGGTCACCAAGTAGTAGTTGTATCCTCTGGTGACTCCGGCGTGTACGGCATGGCTGGCCTTGTGTTAGAATTAGCAAACAAAGTACCAGCAGACAAACGCCCTTCCGTGGACATCGTGCCAGGTCTTAGTGCTGTAAACGTAGCAGCATCTGTATTGGGCGCACCTTTGATGCATGACTTTGCCGTTATTTCCCTTAGCGATTTGATGACACCTTGGGATTTAATTAAAAAACGTGCTGACCTTTGTGCACAAGGGGATATGGTTATTTCCTTGTACAACCCACGCAGTAAAAAACGCGTTACTCATTTAGATGAAGTACGAGAAATCGTTCTTAAATACCGCGACCCTAAAACACCTGTAGGCATCGTGCAAAAAGCAGGTCGTCCAGGTCAACATATGGTGATTTCTGATCTTGAAAACTTCACAAAAGAAGAAGTAGATATGCAAACACTTGTTATCATTGGTAATAGCCAAACTTATGTTGAAAATGGTCGCATGATTACACCTCGAGGCTATAAATTATGATTTGGGTCATTGCTGGCACCTTGGATGGTCGAACCTTAGCGGTTGATATCCAAGAACGAACCGGTGAAGAGGTTCTCGTGACTGTCGTGAGCCAATATGGGGCGGAATTGGCTGCTCATGAAGGCATTACAGTTCATACGGGCCGTCTTGACCAAGAGGCTATGCAACAGTTGATTAAGGAGCATAATGTGCGCCTACTCATCGATGCAAGCCATCCGTATGCGGCTATTGTGACTGCAACAGCTCAAGATGCAGCTAAGGCGGTGGGCATTCCTTTTGTTCGGTTTGAACGAAAAGAGGTACCATTGCCAGACTATGATAAGTTGCATATCGTAGTGGATGAAACAGAAGCAGCTAATTTAGCCGGCAAATTGGCAAAGGAAAATAACAATCATGTATATTTGACTACTGGTAGTAAGACGATGCACATCTTTGCTAAATCTGAAGCGTTGCAAGACTGTGAAGTATGGACACGTATTTTGCCAACTGCTGAGGTGTTGCAAATGATGGAAGACCTCAATGTGAGTCCTAAACGTATCGTTGCCGTACAAGGTCCATTTTCTTACGATATGAATCGTATTATGTTCCACGATACAAAGGCGAGCGTTGTGGTTATGAAAAACTCTGGCCTCGTAGGTGGTGCTGATACGAAATTACAGGCTGCCATCGACCTTGGCATCCACGTTATTGTTATCGATCGTCCACGGGTGAAACTAGAATGCCCTGTGGTATCATCGAATGATGAATTTTTCAAATTATGGGAGGACACTAATGGATTACGTTAAAAATCCTAAAGCCATTGAAGATAAAAGTATGGAAATCATTTACGATTATGTAAAGGATTTAGGTTTAACTGATGATGAAGTACGCGTTGTATCTCGTACAGTTCACGCATCTGGTGACGTTGAATATGCTCAACTCGTAAAAATGAGCCCTGACGCTGTTCAAAAAGGTATAGAAGCATTAGACAATGGTGCAGATATTTACACTGACGTAGAAATGGTTTGCACAGGTATTTCTAAACCGGCTCTTAAACTTCGTGGTAATGAAGTACATTGCTTAATCAAAGATGAAAATGTAG
>PVML01012276.1_pt1 | contig 15267 bp, 13 predicted proteins | sample 1853371 | NCBI WGS metagenome assembly PVML01 (sample SAMN08533508, study PRJNA380276) | Human gut metagenome, whole genome shotgun sequencing project. | isolation source: participant 1, chromium library | host: Homo sapiens | collected 2017 | reverse complement strand
CGGGGACGCATGGGGCGGTCGATCACGCGGGCGGTCAGCACTGCGTTCTCGGAAGCCTTTCCCTCTCTCTTGTTGAAACCGCCGGGGATCTTACCCACAGCGTAAAGCTTCTCCTCGAACTCCACGCTCAGGGGGAAGAAATCGATGCCCTCTCTGGGTTTGGTGGATGCGGTTGCGGTGGACAGTACCACTGTGTCGCCATAGTGCATGAAAACGGCGCCGTTTGCCTGGGCAGCCACTCTGCCTACCTCAACGGTCAGCTTGCGCCCTGCCAGGTCCATACTGTAACTTTTGAACATATGGTTATCTCCTTTTCTTTGAAATCATATCTTACACTGGCAGAAGACGCCGAAACTACTGATCTGTCCGCAAATCGCCGTTTTACGGCCACATCAGCGGTCTCGGGGTAATTCCTCTGCCAGAGAGAATGCAGAACTAAATCGTCCCTTGTCCGTATTCCCCGGGGCTTTGCCGCCGTTTGCGCGCTCTGTAAAGGGCGCTGCAGTGGGAACAAAGGGAACAGTAACTGCAAATATAGGGTGGAGCTCTGAAAACTCCACCCTAACGTTTGAAATTACTTTCTGATGCCTAATTTCTCGATTAAAGCACGGTAGCCTTCCAGGTCGGTCTTCTTTAAATAGTCCAGAAGTCCTCTTCTCTGTCCAACCATCATCAGAAGTCCTCTTCTGGAGTGATGATCTTTCTTGTTGTCCTGTAAGTGCTGGGTCAGCTCGGCAATTCTGGCGGTCAGGATCGCGATCTGTACCTCAGGTGAACCGGTATCTCCGGGCTTGCGGCCATACTCCGCGATGATCTGTGCTTTCTTTTCCTTAGAAATCATGATGTTTCCTCCTAAATTAAAATTAGTCTTACCGTAAACCAGGCCGTCGGCTGGAGTCACCGGACAACCGGGCATCGGCGTCATTTCATACCGATTCAGTATATCACACTCCGGTTCGGTTGTAAACCGGATTTTTGAGTAATTAAAAAACTTTGAAAAACATTAACAGGATTTCCATTTTAAAAATTCTTATACCATTTTATCCCGTTTTTCTCCGCATCACTTCCCCTCGGCCTTGAGCCATTACAATAATCGCGATTATGTTGCATTGCTCTCTACTATCGAAAACGAGGGGGGTATTATTTTTCCCCGCCTCTGTAAAACATTTTTCAGCCGGGTAACTTCCGTTTTACCGCCCCGCCGGTTTTCCCGGCCTCGAGGCTCGCCGGTTCGGCGGGAATCCCGTCTTCGATCCGCTCCCACTCCTCTCGTCCCGCCATGCCCCGCACAAACAGCAGGGTGATTCCCAGACAGACCGCTTCAGACACCGTGGGAGCCCACCATATGCCCTCGCCTCCGAACAGGGCGATACAGCCGGCCAGAGCCGCAAACAGGATCACCACGCCGCGTCCCAGGGAGATGACCAGGGATTCCTTCGGCCGCTCAACCGCCGTGAAATATCCGGATCCCACCACGTTAAAGCCCACGATCAGAAAGGAGACGCTGAAGATCCGGAACACGGATGCGGAATACGCCCGCAATTCGGTCAGCTCCTTTGAGATAAAGACATTGACCAACAGCTGCGCCCCGCCCATGCAGGCAAGAAACGCGGCCCCGGCCAGGCCCACGGTGGCGGCCAGGGAGTAGCGCAGCAGCTTTTTGCAGACCTCATGGTTCTGTTTCCCGTAGTAGAAGCTGATCAGCGGCTGGATGCCCTGGCTGATGCCCGCCATGGACATAACCACGATCATATTGACATAGGCGATGATGGTGTAACTCACCACGCCCTGCTCCCCGATGTAGCGCAGAATGGCGTGATTGAACATGAACACCGTGATTCCCGCCGACAGCTCGGTGAGGCCGGAGGACAGGCCGATCTTCACCACCCGGACCAGCTGCCCGTAGTCCCAGGACGGCTTTGCAAACCGGATGACGGCCTTTGGCCCGAGGAAATGCTTCAGGTATAAAAAGACAGGGATCATCTGGGAGATGCCCGTGGCCACTCCGGCGCCGGCCACCCCCCAGTGAAACACCATGACGAACAGGTAGTCCAGAATGCAGTTGATCACAGCGCCCAGGGAAACCACGATGGTGGCGAACCTGGGGTAGCCGTCGGTTTTCACCAGCGTCTCAAAGGTGTAGGAAAGGATGAAACACCAGGCAAAGGGAAGGATGGACAGGATATAATGGCGCGCATACTCCATGGTGGCCTCCGTAGCCCCCAGAAACCGGACCGCGGGGTTCACTCCCAGCCACATGACCACGGTGATCAACAGGGACACCGCCGCAGAAACGATCAGGTTCTGGGTGTTGGCCTGGTTGGCCTCCAGGTGTTTTCCCTGGCCCAGATAGATGGCCACGATGGTGGACGTGCCCACCGCGAAGAGAATGGACACGGAAAACAGGAAGTTCACAAAGGGCGAGACGATGTTCACCGCGGCCAGCGCTGACTCGGACACACCTCTCGCCACAAACATACCGTCCACCATGGTGTACAGCGCAAAGATCCACTGGGCCACCACCGACGGCCAGACAAATCTCCAGAAATTTTTCTTCAGCGAAATACCTTCGAAATTCATAAAATTCCCCCTTTTATTTCAGCGCGGACAGCGCAGATAACTCCGTTTTGACAACCGCCGTTGCAATTTCAGTATAAACCTTGGTATAATACCAAGGTATACAGCAAAATTTGCCAGATTTGGAGGGAATTCCATGTCTACATATTATAAAATCGGTGAGATCGCGGCCTTATACGGCATCAGCACGGACATTCTGCGCTATTACGAGGAGCTTGGCATCCTGGTGCCCCGGCGGGCGCCAAACGGATACCGGATCTACCGTACCGAGGATCTGTGGTGCCTGAATGTGATCCGCGACCTGCGGGATTTGGGATTTTCCATGGACCAGATCCGGTCCTATATCGAGAACAGAAGCGTGGGCTCCACCCTGGAGCTGTTTCAGCAGGAAATGTGCCTGATCGACCAGCAGATCGCCCGGCTTCAGGGGCTGCGGGACAACATTATCACCCGCCGCGAGACCATCGCCCAGGCAGTCCGGCTGCCGCTGGGGATCATTTCCTTAAAGACGCTGCCCGAACGGCCCTGCCACCGGATCATGCAGAGCTATGAGACGGACGAGGAGATGGACGTCCTCATCAAGCAGCTGGTGGCATTTGAGCCGGACCGCCAGTATATTATCGGCAACAACCAGATGGGTTCCTTCCTGAACCTGTCGGATGCTTTGGACGGGCGCTGCCAGCAGTATGAGGCGGTGTTCCTCCTCCACCCGGAGGGAGAACATTCCATCGAGGCGGGATCCTATCTGTCCGTCTGTTACAGCGGTAGCTTCCGGCAGACCCGCCGGTTCGTGCCCCAGCTCCTGCAATATGCCCGGGACCACGGCATGGCGGCCTGCGGCCCCCTGCTGGAGCTGCTCTGGATCGACAACCACACCACCAAACATGTGGAGGAGCAGGTGACGGAACTTCAGCTGAAGGTTGCGCTGCCTTAGAGAGGCAGATGCGCGCTTATAGTTTTTCGGATTGCACAGATATGCACCGGACCGCTCAGATATCCTCCGGCCCACACAGCCGGTCCGCCCCAAGCTCCGCCAATATACGGTTTCTTTCATTCATGGCTCCGAAATGATCCGGGCAGCAGATCACCCGGCCGCAGGTTTTCAGCACTTCGGCCGCCCGGGCAAACGCCTCCTCTCCGATGGGTTCAAAGGCCCGCTCTGCGATCAGACGGGAGGCAAGGGCCTTTGCCACCGGATAGTCGATGTCGTTTTCGTGGAGCACCCCGGCCGCAAAGGGAATTCCCCTGCGCTGGAGCCTGCGGTAAACGGGGATCCCGCTGCCGTTTCCCCCGATGACAAAGACCTGGGGAGGCCCCTGTGCCGGTTCCATTTCCAGACAGCCAAGTTCCGCCTGGTAGCTGCCCTTGGTAATCCCGTAAAGTCTGGTAATGTATGCGGAGGTGAAGATTTCCTCCGGGGCGCCGCAGCGCTCGATGGAATTTCCGTTGACGCATACAATATAATCGGAAATCTTCTGCGCCAGGTCCAGCTCGTGGAGGGACATCAGCACCGCGACCCGTTTCCGGTGCACCAGATCCTTTAAGATGGTGAGTAATTCCAGCTTGTGCCGGATGTCCAGGAACGACGTGGGCTCGTCCAGCACAATGGCCTCCGGCTCCTGGCAGACGGCGCGGGCCAGGAGCACGCGCTGCTTCTGGCCGTCGCTTACCTCCGTGAAATACCGCCCGGCCAGATCGTCCGCGTGCACCAGCTCCAGGGCCTCCCGCACTTTTTTCCGGTCCTGCGCGCTCAGAATTCCCATTCTGCCCGTGTAGGGATAGCGGCCGGTGCCCGCCACGTCCTCGCAGGTCATAAGCTCCGGGTGGATCCGCTCCGTCATCAGGATCGCCATGCGCCTGGCGATCTCCTTCTCCGGCATGTCCTGCATCCGTGCGCCGTCCAGATAGACCGCGCCGCCCAACAAGTTCAGCTGCCGGATCACGCTCTTTAAAATTGTGGATTTTCCCGCTCCGTTGGGTCCGATCAGGGTCACGATCTCCCCCGGCCTGACGTGGAGTTCAATCTGCCGGATGAGGGGAACGCTCCCGTAGCCCACGTCCATCTGTTCCGCGTAAATGTAATCGCCCGTCATGGATTCCGCCTCCTCACTGCATGTTCCTTCTGCCGCGCACCATCATATAGATGACGATGGGCGCCCCGAACACCGCCGTAACCGAGCTGATCCCCAGCTCTGTTGGGGCGAACACCGTCCTCGCGATCAGGTCGCAAAACAGGCAGAACACCGCGCCGCCCAGAAAACAGCCCGGGATCAAAAGCAGCGGTTTTGCGGTCCCAAACAGGCTTTTCACCAGATGGGGAACCGCGATGCCCACAAAGGAAATGGGACCGGCAAAGGCGGTCACGCAGGCCGAGAGCAGACTGGAGAGCAAAATCAGCTCCACCCGAAACCGCAGGATGTTCACGCCCATGTTTTGGGCGTAGACCTCCCCCATCTGATAGGCCCCGATGGGCTTGGCCAGCAAAAATACCAGAACGAGGGCAAGAAACGTCACCACCGCCATCACCCGTATGTTCTCCCAGGACATCCCTGAAAAGCTGCCCATGGACCAGTTGTGCAGATTGACAATGTTGGCGTCGTCCGCAAAGGTGACCACAAAATCCGTGACCGCGGAACAGATGTAGCCGATCATTACGCCGCAGATCACCAGCATGGACATCTTCTTCACCTTTCCGGAGATCAGCAGCACGAACCCCATGGAGATCATGGCCCCCGCAAAGGCCGCCAGGATCATTCCCCCTGAGCCCACAGGCAGGCCGCGGCTTAAAAATGCGATCATCACCAGCGAGACCACCAGCTTTGCACCCGAGGAGATGCCCAGCACAAAAGGCCCGGCAATGGGGTTGGCGAAAAAGGTCTGCAGCAGAAAACCGGATACCGACAGGCCGCCGCCCAGGATCGCCGCCGCCAGAATCCGCGGAAAGCGGATGTCCCAGACAATGCGCCGGGCGGTTTCTTCCCCGGCCCGCCGGAACAAAATCCGGCCGATCTCCCCTACGGACAGGGACACGCTGCCGGAATTGAGATTCCAGATCATTAACATACACATCAAAGCTGTCAGCACGGCAAATGAGAGGCCATGCCTCAGGCAGGATCGTTTTGTCATAAAGATTGCTCCTATGGGTTTGCGCTCTGCGTCAGCGCAGAGGATAGATGTAGGTCATTTCCGACGGATCCGGGTCCTCCTCCGTGAGCATCCGGTGGATGTCCAGGATCATCGTTCCCAGCCCCATGCTCTCCTGAAACAGATTTTTTTCCGTACACCACACACGGCCTTCCTTTACCGCTTTAAAATCGGCCAGAAGGCTGCTCTTGGCCAGCAGCGCATCCAGGGATTTCAGCTCCCCGTCGATGGTGCTGTTGTAGATGATGTAGTCCGCGTCCTTGGCCGCGGCATAGAAGGCTTCCATCTGCATGTTCATGGTGGAGAGGGCATTTTCCGGTTCCGCCGGATTCCGGGGCGCATAGGTCCCCCCTGCCAGCTCGATCATTTTCGCCACGTAGTCGCCGGGTTTTCTCACATTGACGTACCCGTTGGAGCTGACATAGAAAAATGCCACGGTTTTGCCCGTGGGCTCCTGCCCCATCACGGCGTTCAGCGCGCTCATCTGCCGGTTAAACAGTTCCCCGGCCAATTCCTCCCTGCCAAGCAGCACTGCGTACAGCTTCAGCCATTCCATCCGCCCCAGAGGATGGCTCTCATAGCTGGACCGCTCCACCAGCACGGGGATGCCCAGCGTTTCCAGCTGCTCCTTCACCTCCGGGGAGTGATAGATCATGGTGGACTCCACGGCCAGATCGCAGGATTTGGAAAGGATCAGCTCATAGTCCGGGGCGTTGTATTTGCCCGCGTAGGACATGGTTCCGCTCTCAATGGCCTGACGGGCTTCCCGGATGTACCAGCCGGAGGCGTCCGTGCCGGACAGAGTGATCCGGTCCACGGCGTCCAGGCTGCAAAACAGGTCCATGGCCGAGGTTGCCACCAGGTAAATGTTGTTCAACGGGCGGCGGATCACGGTCACGCCGTCCGGGATGCCGTTCGGAACCGCCTCCCCCTCCGGAACTACAAGATAACGGTTATCGTCCGCGATTGTAATCATGGCAAAGCCGTCGTCATAGTAATCCACGGAAAACTGGTCGGCGTAGAGAAGCTCCATGCTGTGGTCGATCCGTATGTCGGACCAGTTTTGGGGCGTGGCGGAGGCGGCGACCTTACCGGGAGCCGCTGTACCGCCGGATGATGGGGGCTCGGCATCGCCGGGTATGGGGGCGATGGCTGAGGCATCGGAGCCGGTTCCCGCTAAGCCGCTCTCCCGCTCCGATACCGGGCGCTCCGGGCCTGCGTTTTTCCCCGCGTGGCCGGAGCAGCCGCTGGCCGCGGCGGCAAACAGCGCGGCGGCGATTATGATTGTAAATATTTTACATTTCATCATCAATCCACCCGCTTCAGTGTGGCGGAGTCAAAGGTCAGCGTATATTCGATCTCGTGGGGCTGGCTCATGGCGATGGTGTCCGCAATGACCGGCATTCTCCAGTCAAACCCGGTCACCGGAATCTCAAACGTGGAATTGCCCTCCGCGGCGGCCAGGCCGTATTTCTCTCCGTCCACTTTCATGTAATCGTAGTTTGCGCTGCCCCAGACAATGGGGGCGGTAACATTTTTATTCTCCACCCGCAGCGCGGCGGGCGACTCCACCGCTGCCCGCCCGGAACCGCCGTCCAGCCTGACCTCACAGGTGTAAACGCCGTCCTCCAGCTTCAGGCTCTCCGCAGTGGCGATTTTCCCATCCGCAAATGCTTCGGCCGGCAGGGAGTCCGCCCGGAATACCAGCTCCCGGTCGTACCATTTCTCTTTCTTCTTGCTAAAGGCGCTGCAATCGATTCCCATGTCCAGAGCTTCCACCGGAACCGCATAGGTGTAAGCGCCGTCCGCCGTCTCCACATATGGAATGCAGTCCGCTTCGGAAGCCTGCGCCGCCTCCTCTCCGGTACCCATGAACAGCTTTAAATAGCCGGTCCCGCTGGTAGCCATGACCGCGCTCATGACGCCGTCCTTCACCGTCAGCTCGCAGGATGTGATTCGGAACATGCCGGAGCTGGAATCCACTTTTATGGGGTAAACGCCATCCTTTATTTCCGTCCCATAAACCGGTACCATTCCCGCTTCCACTACATTTTTAGGACTGACCGTCTCTTTTTCCGAGGCCACCTGTCCGCCGGGGGCGGCGCTTGAGCTCTGCGCGTCGGGGGGCTCCGAATGATCCGGCGCTCCGGCTGTGGTCCCTGTCACCTCTGCCGTCTCCGCGGCCGCGGCCGTCCCGTCCGTTCCTGCGGCTTTGCCGCCACAGCCTCCTGTCATCAGGACTGCGGCAAGAATGGCTGCGGATAAACGCAATTTATGTATACGCATTTTTATTTTACCTTCAAAAGGGCGATCAGCACATTTCCCCGACCGCCCCATCTTTCTTTTTTATTTACTTCGCCGGAACTTAAGCCCCGCCGAGGGCGTATTCCGGCCAATCGACTGCCGGGAACTATGCTACTTTGCCAGACTGTCCACAGCCGCCCTGGCGTGCTCCACAAAAATCTGCTGAACTCCTTCCATCTCGCCCAGACCCCGGACCAGGCAGGTTACCTCATAGCCGGCGTTCTCAAAGGTTGTTTTCCAGGAGTCCTCCTCGTCGCCTGCCATGTCGTTGTTGGCGTGATCGCCCGCAACAATCATGAGCGGCTCCAGAACCACGCTCTTATAATCGCCGGCCTGAACCATAGCCAGCACGTCGTCCAGACCGGGAGCCGCCTCGACGGTTCCCACATAATAATTTTTATAACCGGCCTCGGTCAGCATTTCCTGCATCTTGGCGTACACCTGGTTGGACTCCGCCTCCGTGCCGTGACCCATAAAGCAGATCGCGGTCTCGCCGTCGTCGTACTGAGCGGTGGCTTCCGTGATCACCTTGATCACCGCCTTAAAGTCGTCCTCAGAGGTCAACAGCGGCTGGCCCACAGCCACCTGGTCAAAGGCATCGGAATACTCCGCCACCTCGTTCACAAGGTCCGTGTACTCCAGACCGTTCATCAGATGGGTCGGCTGGATTACCAGATTCTTAACTCCATTTTTTTCCGCCCGCGCCAGGGCCTCCCCCACATTGTCGATGGCGATGTTGTCCCGCGTTTTCACGTGGTCAATGATAATCTGGCTGGTGAAACCTCTCCTCACGGAGTAATCCGGAAACGCTTTCTCAATGGCTTCCTCGATGGCTCCGATGGTCAGCCGCCGGTTATCATTGTAGCTGGTGCCGAAGCTGACGACCATCAGCTCATTCTCACCAATTTCATCCTGATTTCTCACATTGTCCCTGGACGCATCTCCCGTATCGTAGTTCTCCCCGTCCATCTCCTCCGCCGCCGCAGTTGTCTCCGCCATGGTTGTCTCCTCCGCTGTGGTCTCCGCCTCTGTGGTTTTTGAAGAAGTCTCAGCCTCGGACTCTGCCGCGCTCTCCTTCTGTCCGCCGGAGCAGCCTGCCACCATCACCGTCGACAGCGCCGCTGCCGCAAATACGACCGCCAGTTTGTTCAGTCTCATCTTCTTTTCCTCCTTTTTAAGATGCCATATCGCTGCGTAAAAGGTAGGGAATATGCCATCTGTCTGCATTGGAGGATGTGTCTCAAACTGGCGGGGCGCTGGGCAGCGCCGTAAAGCGGTTGCGCTATGACATAGGGCAGGAGCACTATGCCGCGGAGCCGCCGCGCAATGCCATAGGCCACCGCACTATGCCACGGAGCTGCTGCGCAACGCCATGGGCCGCCGTGCAGCGCCCGTCTCTCAGGGACGCACTGTCCCCGGAGCTAAATCCGTCACCGTTTGAGTCAGAGACCTGCGGCGGTAAACCGCAGACCGGCACAACCAATTACTCGTGATTTGGAACTTCTATTCCCGTACCAACAGCCGGCAGGTTTCCTGGCTTGCAGATCCGCGCGCAATGACCGCCTTCCCAATTCCATTGGAATCAGTGACTGTCCATGACAATGGTCATGCACTCCCTGCTTACAGTGACGAGATCGTACAGGATTTTCACCTGTTTCCCTTTTACCCGCGTCCGCTAAACGGACTACGGCACCAGCTGCTCTTTACCCGATATGTTCTATATCCTATCACCGAATGGCGAAAAATGCAATAAATTCCATCCGTTGTCCCGGGATTTCCCCGTCCTTTTCCCGCACAGCGGCACGATTTGCAAAAACAGCCGCGGGAGACAGCTTAGCTGCCGTTCCCACGACTGTTCTTCCGAATGAAACTCCATCTGCAATTCCTTATTTTTCCAAATAATATCCCGACACGCTCCAGCCGGTCTCCTCCCGCACCAATTCAACGCCAAGATAGGTGAAAGAATCCTCTCCCGCCACCCGGTATTCGCACTGGACCTCCAGTTGGTCCCGGTTTTCTGCGTTGCTCAAATCTCCTTTGATCTGAAACGCGTCCAGCCGGTCCCAGAGCTGCTCTCCCGCTCCTGCAATCTTCTTGGCCGCGCTTCCGGTCATGACCCGGGCCATGGCCGCGGGGTCGTCCCGGAAATACGCCTGAGCAAATTCCCCGACCACTGCCTTGACTGCCTCTGCCTCCGAATTCTCCGCCCCGGCTTCCGCATTCTCCGCCTCCGTTTCCGGCAATTCCGCTTCCGGTAAATCTGCCTCCGTCCTCTCCGGCTCTCCCGATGCCGGCGTCACCCCCACATTTCCTTCATCCGCCTCATCAACTTCCGCTTCATCCGCCGCTTCATCCGCGCCGCTCCACCCGGTGGGCACCCAGATTCCGTCAGCGCCAAAGGGGCGCTCCATCCGAATCACAACGCTGCTTCCGTCGCGAAACTCATACGTCACCGAAGACTGATCCCCAACCGTTTCAGCGACGGCTCTCCCGCCCTCCAGGTTCAGCAGATAGGGGCCTGCCGTCTCCGGCGCAGCCAAAAACGCCATAACCGGATCGCCTTTTACATTCTCGTTGAGGGCTGCTCCCATGCCGTTGGTCCGGTAATCCAAGGGCGTCCCTTCAATCCCCTGCCCGTAGGCAGCCTCAAATTCCGTCAGACCGGAGACCGCGTCAAAAATCGAGAGGGCTTCCCGGTCCACATAGTAAATTCCATCGGACTTCTCCCATTCCAATGTCTCCTTCCACACCCACAGGTGGGGCTCAGAGGTCATAGCATAGTAGGTAATCTGGGATCGCGTGTTCTCCGCCTGGATGTCGTACCGCCCGTCCATGGGCCAGGGACTGGACCAGCCGAAGCCCAGGTAGTTCCCGCTCTCATCCGTATTCACCGGCTCCATCCCGTAAAAACCGTCCTGGCGTTCCTGACGGTACAGACCGGCCAGGGCCCGCCCGTCCCGGCTGCAGAAATACTCCGCCCACAGCTCGGTCCGCTTCTGTACTCCCTGGGCGGGCCTGCCCGTATAGGTGCAGGCAATCAACGCCGCCGAGACCACCAGAACCAAAGCGGCTGTGAGCGCCGTGGTCCTGGGCCGGGCCGCCAGCAGCGTGATGCGCTCTTTCATGGTCTTTCGCCCGAACACGAAGTCCGCGGAAATACAGAACAGGTCGGAGAACGCTCGTTTTCCGGCCGTCAGGGCGATCAGCGTCCGGCCATAGTCAAACCGCGATCCTTCACCCAGCCGCTTCACCGCCGCCTCGTCGCAGGCCAGCTCACAGTCGCGCTTGGACAAATATGCGGCAAGAAACACTAAGGGATTGATCCAGTACGCGCAGACCAACATACAGCGCAGCGCTCCCCACACCGGATCCAGGTGGCGGGCGTGGCACGTCTCATGGATCAGAATATGTTCAATCTGCTCCGGTTCCGCCTCCAGATCTTCGGGCAGATAGATGGACTGCTCGCCCAAAAACATGACCAGACACGGCGACCGCAGATCCGGCACGCGGTAGACCGGCAGATGGGTAACGCCATAGACTGCGCCCCGGCAGCGCACCCTGGTCCGCCGCAGTCTGGCGGCAAAATGAAAATTCACCCACAAAATCCACACCAGCAGCACCGCGCTCCCGGTCAGCCAGACCGCCAGAAACACCAGCTGCCAGTCCACCCCCACCAACTTCTGAGGCAGCGTATCGGGATTGGCGTATCCCCTGACCCGGCCGGTGAGAATATTGTCCACAAGCGGCTCCATTTCCGTGCCTGCAATCACCTGCTCGTGCAGGCGGTCCACCGCGTTCATCACGCTGAAGGAGCTTCTCAGCGTTTTCAGCCACCGGTCCGCCGGGTAAAACAGCGGCATCAAAAGGCGCAGCGCCGGCAGCCCCCACATGGCGTACATAATCCGGGGACTGATCCGCCCTTTAAACAGCAGACGGAACACGCAGATTCCCGCAATCAACGCGGACGATGTAATCAGAGTTTCAACCATTCCGTCCCTCCTCCGCCTTTTTCAGAATCTCTTTCAGTTCCTCGATCTCCCGGTCCGAGAGCGACCGGCTGTTCACCATGGCGTCCACCATCAGTCCCAGGCTGCCGCTATACACCCGGTTCAAAAATCCCCGGGTCTCCTCCAGCGCCGTATCCTCCCGTGAAACCGCCGGATAAAACTGTTTGGCCCTCTCCCCCTCCTCGTGGCGCACCGCCCCCTTGGCTTCCAGGCGCTTTAACATGGTGATAATCACGTTCTTTCCCCACCCGGTATCCTCCTCCAGCGCCCTGGTGAGCTGGGTGATGGTCTTGGGCGGTTCCTCCCAAAGCTCATCCATTAATTTCCATTCCGTCTCTGACAAACCGATTTTTTTCATGCCGTTTTCTCCCGTTCAAATTCCCAAATTAGTATACATTTGTATACCTCTATTATAGGACAGCAAAAACGGTCTGTCAACCAATTCCGCAGCAACGGCCCATTGCAGCTCCAACCTTCAGGTTAAAGGCTGCTGCAACAGCGCTGCAGCATAGCCCTTAACTTCGTATTTTAACAGAATCCCCGCGTTTTCCCGCTTGTGGGACAAACGGCTGCGAATCCGGGACAATCGACAGGGCCGGAGCGGGCGGCCCCTGGAAATGGCAAGCAAAAAAGACGCGGGGTCTCAATCGACCTCACGCCTCTTTATTCCGCTATTTAATTATTTAAAAACGTCTGCCTGCCGTGATATTGTCTGCACCGTATACTGGTCCTCTTCTCCGCCAAAATACTGTTCGAGCACCTGCCGGAACACGGGCTCACGGCTCACCAAACCGAACAGCGTCATAGACGATTTCAACTTTAAGTCGTCCGGCCAGCCCATGATTTCCCTGGCATCGGAGGATTTAAGCTTCAGAAGCTCGGATGATATCTCCAACAGACGGCTTCCCAGAACTGGGTGGGCCATATACGCCGCTGCCTCAGCACGGTCTCTGATCGCGTAATACCGGGCAGTCTGGCTGTGCCCCAACCCGCTCAGCTGAGGAAAAATGTACCACATCCAATGGCTCGTCTTGTGGCCGTTTTTGATCTCCTGCAAGGCACGGGCATAGCTGCCCTCCTGGGCCTGTACAAAACGCTCCAATCCGTCCAAATTTCCCTCCTCCCGCAAGTACCTATTTCAGCTGGCTGCCGTCCTTAAACGCATTGCCGACCTTTTCACCAAGCTTCAGGTAGGCGTTGTTGAAGGGGTCAAAGGTGATGGGGCAAAGCTTTTCGGGATCGACCTTGCCGGCCTCGTTCAGAATCCGCTCGTCCGCGCTGACGTTGACAATCTCGCCGAACAGATGGCCGGTGGCGGGATCATAGCTCAAAAGCCTGCACTCCAGGGATAAGGGCAGCTCGTCGATCAGCGGAGCGTCCACCAACTCGCTCTTGGTGGTGTGAAATCCGGCTCTGGCCAGCTTATCCGGCACGTCGTTGGCCGACACCAGCCCCAGGTAATCGCACTCCGTCACATGGGCCTCGTCCGCCATGCTGACCGTGAACGCGCCCCGGGCCAGGATATTTTTCACCGTCTTGTGGCCCTTGCTCAGGCACATGCCGATCTCCGTGGTGTCGCTGATCCCGCCCCAGGCCGCGTTCATGGCGTCCGGGGTTCCGTCCTCGCCGTAGGTGGCCACGATGAGCACCGGCTGCGGGTACAGATAGGGTTTTGCTCCGAAGTTCTTTCTCATTTTCAATACCTCCTCGTGTTGTTCAACTTTGCTTCTTACAATTCAGGTAATATGATACTTTGTCACCAGCCGCCAGGCTGATGATAAGGGATACGTTTCCTTAATTATACTACAAATCCATGGGGCGTACCACTGGTATTTGTCAGGTAGGAACTGAGGTGTGTGTCTACGCATTCCCTGATATCATTGGCAATTCTTTTTGCACGTGTTTCCTTGATCCCGATTTCTCCCGCAATCGCCAGTATCTCCCCCATTCCGGGATTTACCCCGTTTCCAAATACAGTCGTTGCATGCTCTCCTCCGATGGAGCTGCTGTATGTCAGATCGTAAGCCGGAGCCAAACGCCAGCGGCCTTCTCCCTCGCTGTACAGAAAGGAAAAGTTCCTGGAATGATCATCTCTGTTGTGCGCAAATATGTTGAAGCACATCAGGCGAAACAGCTTTTCTACTTCCCCAAAGTCTTTTGTCAGCTCCAAAGTCAGTTTCATTAGAATACTGTAATCCAGATTGGGAATCCGATGGGAAGTTTCCAGCAATCCGCTGACCGATATCATGGGGATTTTCTGAATCCCCCCATCTATTTCAGGAGTATCCGTCCTGTCAAAACGTTTCGTTCCAAAATATCCGGCACATTGCTTTGAAGAAAACAGCCGGGTCTCGGTCATTTCAATTCCACATTGCTTTGCACAGAGAGAGTAATCATATTCCTGCTTTCCCAGTTCCGGGTCATCTCTATGGGATGGAAATTTAATGATCCATTCTTCACCGTCTATCTGGGTAAATATCTTGGGCCTGGCGCCTCCCGAAGAGCCTCCCATCACAAACAGTTCATCCAGATAATCTGAGGACTGTCTTTTTAAAATTTTGGCGCACTCCTCCGCCATCCTGTCTAAATCCTGACAAACCTCGTCACTTTCAAAATGGTAATCCGGCTCGTATGACAGGGCACCCATTCCCGTCGCACCCACAATCGCCAAACGTTCTAAATTCCCTAATGTTTTGGGATCTACATGATTCTTCTGCATAAGGCGGTCAACCAACAGCCTTCCCCAGCCATCGGGCAGGCTGTCCGCAAATACTCCGAAAATCCCTTCAAACGGATCTATTTTCGGAATAAATACTTTCTGTTCCAAGGGCAGGGAAAATGGGCTGATTGCAAAACCATCAATCAGCCACTCTTTGTCATATTCGAACGCGGCAAACCGTTCTTTGTACAACGCCATGGTACCCACTTTTCGTCCCCGGCAATATACATTTAGATGATTAATTGTTCTCACGAATGATCTCCTCAATGGACGCCGGAGGAATATCCTCGAATAAGCACTCCAGCTGATCACTGATATCCAGCGCTATGGCAATTTTGATCAGAGACAGCAGCGATATCTCACCGCTCTGCTCAAACCGCTTCACAGACCCCAGGCTTACTCCTGACTTTTCGCTCAGTTTTATCTGTGACACTTTCTTTCTCTTGCGGATATCGCGGATCCGGCTCGACAGGAGACGTGCGGTCTCTGCGGGTGTTTTTTGTTTTAAAAAACGAT
>PVML01004925.1_pt1 | contig 15285 bp, 13 predicted proteins | sample 1853371 | NCBI WGS metagenome assembly PVML01 (sample SAMN08533508, study PRJNA380276) | Human gut metagenome, whole genome shotgun sequencing project. | isolation source: participant 1, chromium library | host: Homo sapiens | collected 2017 | reverse complement strand
CCAGGGGGCCGCCGATCCCACCGAAGCTGCCGGGGAGACAGGCGGCGCGGAGGCCGAAAAGGCCTCCGAGGGGGACGGCGCTATCACCCTCTATCTAGTGCGCCATGGAAAGACATTCCTAAACACCACGGACCAGGTGCAGGGCTGGATCGACAGCCCGCTGACGGAAAAAGGGGAGAGCCAGGCGGATGCCGTGGGCCGTGGGATGAAGGATATCAGGTTTGTTTCTGCTTTCAGCAGCGACTTAGGACGCCAGCGGGAGACCGCCCTGCGCATCCTGGCCCAGAACGCGGGACCGGCGCCGGAGCTTCGGGAGGTCATCGGGCTGCGGGAGTGGTTTTACGGCGGCTACGAGGGCAAAATGAACGCGGAGATGTGGGATCCCATCTTTGAGGCCCACGGGCTGAAATTCGACGCCGAGTGGTCCCAGTACGGGGAGCTGCTTAAGCAGATGACCGACGAGGACATCGCCAACGCCATCGCGGCCAACGACGCGTTAAAACAGGCGGAGACCTACGATCAGATCACCAAGCGGACCATCGAGGCCATGGATGAGATTATAAAGGTCACCCAGGAGGCGGGCGGCGGCAACGCGCTGGTGGTGTCCAGCGGAAGCGAGATCCCCACTATTTTAGAGCTGGTGGTACCCGGGCAGTACAAGGGCGAGGATATCAGCAACTGCAGCGTGTCCGTTCTGACCTACAAGGACGGCGTCTACACTCTGGAAACCTGCGGCGACACCAGTTATCTGGAAGCCGGAAAGACAGAGGAAGAGAAGAAACAGGAAGCCGAGGCCGCAAAAACGGCCGCGGCCGAGCCGGAGGAGGCCGGGAACGAGGCCCTCGCCACAGGCGAGATTCTGATCCCATCCGCAAGGGGCACAGAGATCCACGCCACTTTCACGGTGCCTGAGACCATCGGCGAAAACGGCTGCCCGCTGGTGCTGTTTGCCCACGGCTTCATGGGCAGCAGGGACGAGAGCGGCGAGTTTACGGCCGTGGCCGACGGTCTGGCAGAGCGGGGCATCGCTTCCATGCGAATCGATTTCCCCGGCTGCAATGAGAGCACGGAGAGCTTTCTGGAATACAACTTTAAGAACATGAGCGACGATCTGGACGCGGCCCTGTCTTACGCCCGGGAGGCGGTCAAGGTGGACGAGAGCCGTCTGGGAATCCTGGGATACAGCATGGGCGGGCGTTTGGCTTCGCTCTATCTGGACAAGGAGGCGTTCCACACCGCAGTGTTGTGGGCTCCCGCGGCTTCCAACGGATTCGACGCCGCTTCCGCCATGGGCACGGCCGCGGAAATGGAGGAGCAGCTGAAAAAGTCTCAGACCGAGGGCAAGGGCGTGATCCACATCTGGGACGAGGACATTGAGGTGGGAGCGGAGTACCTTCAGGAATTAAAGGAGGGCAAGCCCTTGGAGCAGCTGGCCGCCTACACCGGAAATCTGCTGGTGGTGACCGGCGGAATCGACGACACGGTGGTAAAATCCATCACGGATCAGGTATTGGAAACTGCAGTGAACACCAGCATCACCGCCAATCTCAACATTCCCCGCGCCGGTCACGGCCTGGGCGGGTACGAGGGCGACCAGGAGGTCGTAAAAGTGGTGGTCGACGCGACGGTGAATTTCTTTGACGACAATCTGAATTGAAAATAGGAGGCATGGCATATGAGCAGAGTACCGGCGGGATTTCCCGAGAACTTTATGTGGGGCGGCGCAGTTGCGGCCAACCAGCTTGAGGGCGCGTGGGACGAAGATGGAAAGGGGCTGTGCATTGCGGACATCAACGAGTTCCGCGACGACATCGCCATTGAGAAAAAAGGCAATGAAGAGTTGAACCGCGCCTACATAAAAGAGGCTGTGGACAGCAAGGAAAAGGTGTTCCCCAAGCGCCACGGAATCGATTTCTACCACACTTACAAAGAAGATTTGAAGCTGCTGGCGGGCCTGGGACTTAAGACCTTCCGCACCTCCATCAACTGGTCCAGAATCTTCCCAAACGGCGACGACAAAGAGCCCAACGAGGCCGGGCTTAAATTCTACGACGACCTCTTTGACGAGATTCTGAAAAACGGGATGGAGCCCATGATCACGGTGTCCCACTACGAGATGCCCCTGAACCTGACCCTGAGCTACAAGGGCTGGTATTCCAGAGAGGTCATTGACTTTTTTGTGAAATACTGCAATACTGTATTTGACCGCTACGCAGGAAAGGTGAAATACTGGATTCTGGTGAATCAGATCAACCTGATCGGCCATGAGTCCTTCAACCACCTGGGCGTGGCCGAGGACGTGGTGGAGGACCTGCGGTCCGCCAAATACCAGGCCGTGCACAATGAGATGGTGGCCTGCGCCAGAGCCACCCAATACGCCCACGAGCACCACCCGGAGATGCAGATCGGCATGATGCTTTGCGGCGGGCCGGACTACCCCGCCAGCTGCAAGCCCGAGGATATGCTGGCGACCTTAAAGCACAACCAGATGGAATACTTTTTCGCCGACGTGCTTCTGCGTGGAAAATATCCGGGCTACGCCTTCCGCTTCTTTGAGGATCAGGGCATCCACGTGGAGTTCGGGGAGCAGGACGAGGAGGACTTCAAAAATACCGCCGATTTCTTCTCCTTCTCCTACTATTACACCCAGGTCTGCTCCCAGGAGAGCTATGAGAAGGGCAACGATGTGTACCGCAACAAGGAGCTGCCCGCCAATCCCTGGGGCTGGACCATCGATCCCGTGGGCTTCCGGATTCTGCTCAACGAATTCTACGACCGCTACCAGAAGCCGATTTATGTCACGGAGAACGGCGTGGGCTATTACGACAAGCTGGAGGACGGCCAGGTCCACGACGATTACCGCGTGGACTACTACCGGGAGCACATCAGGCAGATGAAGGAGGCCATCCGGGACGGCGTGGACGTGAGAGGCTACTACGCCTGGGGTCCCATCGACATCATTTCCTGCTCCTCCAGCGAGATGAGCAAGCGCTACGGCTTTATCTACGTGGACCTGGACGACTACGGAAAAGGCACCGGCAAGCGCATTAAGAAAGACAGCTATGCCTGGATGCAGAAAGTGATCGCGTCCAATGGAGAGGATTTGAGCTAGGCGGTAAAACGGAAAAGGAGGCATTTCGTGAAACGCTTTCAATATACGGTAAAATCGCTGATCGGGCTTCATGCCAGGCCCGCCGGCCTGCTGATCCAGACCGCCCGCGCCTACCGGTCGGAAATCACCATCCAAAAGGGCGAAAAAACCGCCAACCCCAAGAGCCTGATGTCCGTCCTTGCCCTGAACGTGAACCAGAACGACGTGATCGTCGTGACGGCACAGGGGGAGGACGAGGAGGAAGCCATTGCGGGGATGGAAGGGTTTGTGAGGGAGAATTTGTAGCAGGATAAAATGAAGAATCATAGAGCGAGAAATTTCCTTTTTATAGGAAATTCTCGCTCTTTTAAATGAGATTTATTAAATATTCATCACCTTCGAAGACGAACCGCACTTTGGACAGATACTGGAATACGGGCCTTGGTGTCCACAGTGTCCGCAGTAGTATGGAATCTCGACTTTGAGATCGGCCTGACAGTTGCGGTTGATACATATTTTATTTTTAATGTCCTGCGCGGTCCCGCATTTGGGGCAGACGATTGCCCCACGCATGATGATCGGACGCTTATCGGAGTCGGGGGCTGAGGCTGCCGGACTTTGACCCGAGGGTTGACTGACCGGTAAGACCGGATGATCCGCAGTTGGTGCGGCGCCGGCTGTTTTGACCGGCGTCGAGGTCTGTTTTAACAATTCCTGATTTTCCAATATTTCGGCTAATGCGGCGAACACAACATAGGAAAGATAGCTGGAGACAGCTCCGGTTAAGAAAATGACAAAAGTAAGCGCCATATCCCGTGTATAACGAATGTGTGAGCCGCCGATGTCAAGTGTACTACCCAATTGATAGGCCAGGTAAGCGCTCCCGATTAGCCCGGCTACCAATATTATTTTTGCACAAAGTCTGCATTGATTTTTCATAAGTTTGTTCTCCTTTGCATTAGATATGCCTCGTACTGAATTATAGCTTCAACTGGTTGAAATCAATGATAAGATCTTCAAATATACCGGATTTGACGGAATCATTGAACCGGTAAATGACCGGTGGCGCCTCGTTCGCCAAATCATATACGATCACAACCTCTCTGGCCGGGTCTATTATCCAATATTCCCGAACTCCCGAACTTTGATAGAGGGATAGCTTTTTGTAATAATCTGTCTGGCGGCTGGAAGGGGAGACGATCTCCAGCGTCCAGTCCGGCGCTCCATGACAGCCTTTGCTATCTAGTTTATTTTTATCACAAATAACCAGCAGGTCCGGTTCCAGATAGTTGAGATCGTTCGTTTTATCCTCCGCCTGGAGGAATACGGCGAATGGTGCATGGAATACTTCACATGAACCGTTTTTGCTGTTGATGTAATTGAAAATGGTTCCGTGCAGGAACGTGGATATTCTTTGATGGGCCGTGCCTGGCGGAGCCATATAATAAATCTGTCCGTCAATCAGCTCGGCTCGTTGTCCTTCCGGCAAGCTGAAGATATCGTCAAGACAATAGATTTTTTCCTTTGACAATGGCATAGGATCACACTCCTTACAGTGGATGTTTGCAAGGCTTAAGGTCTGAAGTTTCTTTTATAATACAGATTATGGACAAAAGGCGCTTGAAAAAACAGATTTCTTTTATACATGAATACAGTATAACATAATAACGAAAAGATGTACAAGCTTTGCCCGCCACCTTTATGCCCGCCCTGCGATAGCCCATTTATTGAACTGAAAATCCCTCATAAGCTTCCCGCAGGATATCAGCGATTTCATTGTCGCTCAATTTACCGCGATTCGTATCATTCAAATCAAACCAGGAAAAACAGGCCGCCCTTTTATGAAAGTCCTCAAATATCGTTTCCTCAAACCAGTCATAGGCACGCTCGTCAATCTCGTTACCGTCTGCATCTTCACAGGTAATGACCGCAAATGAATCGGATCTGTCTTCATCATAGGTATTTTTGTATGCGAGGATACGCTCCGAGAGAGTTCCGTTTGCTAAAGAAATCGCCCGCTTGTTTTCGGAAGCGTAATGGATTCCGTCCGGAATTCGGTCCTGAAAAATATAATAATATATCTCATTATTTGGATCACAATATACCGGAACGCTGCTTACCATTATGTCGGCTTCGGATTCAAAGTTTCGATCCGGCCATTCACAGGGCGCCAAACCGTCCAGCGCCTTGTTTACCTCATAATAATCACTGTATGTGTAACGCCCCGATCCCTCAAGGCGGGAAATAATCAACTCCAATCTTCCGTTCTGATCCAGGTCAGTCACAGTAAACATGCGGCAGATATTGCCGGACGGCGGACAACTCCACTCATAGTTGTCTAACATCACCTGCAGCTGCCTTTCTATCGTTATGTCTGAAACTTCATTGTCTGAACGAATACTCCTATTTTGTATGTAAATTTGGCTGCTGAATCCCGCGAAAGCCAAAAGCAGGAACGCTATAAGGATTTTCGATCTGCTTTTCAAATGCATGGCCTCCTTTATAAAAAACGGTTGATGCGCATTGATTTTCACCTCAGTCTGAGATAAGTATAGCATATAATGTTACAGAAAAATGGGGACAAAACGATCTTTCTGTAAAAAATGCGCCGGGATATGCGGCCGGGATCTTTATCACCCTCATGTAGGCGCTGTTATGGGAATGTTTGTAGGCGCTGTTATGGGAATGTTCCACTTGATAAATCCCCCTCTTAATGCTATACTATACCGGTTCATATGCAGGCGGATAGCAGGCTGGTTTCAACTTTCTATTTGCAGCGCGCATATGTCCGCAATAAGGCCGTGAACCCCCTGGTAATACAGGGAATTTCACAAAACGACCGGTGTGTTCGAGACCTTCCACACCTAAAACAAAACTAAAGGAGAAAACCGAATATGAGAGAGAGCAACAAAAATGTGTACCTGATTGTCCACGGAGCCGCCATTGCGGCCATCTATGTGGCGCTGACCATGATATTCGCGCCCATCAGCTTTGGCCCTGTGCAGTTTCGGATCTCGGAGGCGCTGTGCATCCTGCCGTTCTTCACGCCGGCGGCTGTGCCCGGGCTGTTCATCGGCTGCCTGCTGTCCAACCTGTTCTGCGGTTCGGCCATGCTGGACGTGGTGTTCGGAAGCCTGGCCACCCTCATCGGGGCCGTGGGGTCCTGGCATCTGCGCCGCCACAAATGGCTGGTGTGCCTGCCCCCCATCATTGCCAACACCCTGATCGTCCCCTGGGTGCTGCGCTATGCCTACGGCGCGCCGGATTTGATCATCTATATGATCGGAACCGTGGGAATCGGCGAGATTCTGGCGATAGGCGTGCTGGGGAACACCCTGCTGGCGGCTCTGGACCGCTACAAAGGTATCATTTTCAGACATACGCCCCAGGCGGCGCGCTGACCTGGGACTGAAAAACGGACCAATGAAATTAAAAATGGAGAGTTCCCGATTCTGGGAATTCTCTTTTTTAATTTCCCCTCGTTTGTCCGCCCCGCTCATCCTGCAAGTTGTCGTTGAAACGCTCCGGAAATTCCCGTATAATGGGGGAAACAGAAAGGCCCGCTATGCGGCGGCCTTCTACAACAAGGGAGGGAACATTATGTTGGAATATCCGGAGATCGCAGTGATATCCCGCCAGCTTCAGAAGGAGACGGCGGGGAAAATGGTGACTGCGGTTTTGCCGCCCATGAAGCCCCACAAATTCTGCTGGTTTAACGGGGACCCCGCCGGCTACGAGGCGCAGCTTACGGGGAGCAGGATCACGGCGGCGGAAGGGTTTGGAATATTTGTAGAGCTGGTATTCGACAACGGCAGACGGCTCTGCTTTAACGACGGCGTGAACGTGCGCCTGACCGGTGGGGAAAAGCCGCCCGCCGCCTGCCAGTTATTGATCCGCCTGGACGACGGGACCGCCCTGGCCTTCACCGTGGCCATGTACGGCGGGATCTATCTGCATGACGGGAGCTACGGGGACGAATACTATGTGAAGAGCCGGGCCGCAGAGCCGCCCCTCTCCAAAGCGTTTGCGGCCCGCTATGAAAAAGCCCTGGGGGAAGCGGGGCCAAAGCTCACCGCCAAGGCGTTTTTGGCTACGGAGCAGCGTTTCCCCGGCATCGGAAACGGCGTGCTGCAGGACATCCTGTTTCGGGCGAACATTCATCCCAGGCGCAGGCTGGAGTCCATGAGCGGGGACGAAAAAGCCGGACTATTGGCGGCCGTGACGTCCGTGCTGGGGGAAATGGTGACGGCGGGTGGACGTGACACGGAGAAAGATATCTACGGCCAACCGGGCGGTTACCGCACCATCATGTCCAAAAACGGCATGAAATCCGGCTGTCCGGCCTGCGGAGGTTCCATTGTGAAGGCCGCCTATCTGGGCGGCTCCGTGTATTACTGTCCCGCCTGCCAGCCGGAAAAACCGGAGGCGTAAAGCGGCGGCCGGGATAAAGGAAAGGATTTAACGTATGTTGTATCAGATTTCGGACGGAACCGTGAGCGCCGGCGGGGAAGTGATTTTATCTCACATCGATTTTGAGGTCCGCGGTGCGGAAAAAATAGCGGTGGTGGGTAACAATGGAGCTGGAAAGACCACGCTCCTGCGCCTGATCGCCGGGGAAATGGACCTGGACCGCGACGACCGCCGCCAGGGGCCGGGAATTGTCCGGGCCAGGCAGGCGACCATCGGCATGCTGCGCCAACAGGCGTTTTCAGGGGACGACAGGACCGTGGAGGAAGAGATTTTGTCCGGCTGCCCGGAGCAGGATCCATTTTCCAGGGAACGGTTTGAGTACCAGCGGGAGTACGAGGCGCTGTTCACCGGCTTCGGTTTTCGCAAGGAGGACCGGGTGAAGCGGCTGTCCCGGTTTTCCGGCGGGGAGCGGACCAAAATCGCATTGATCCGCCTGCTGCTTGACAAACCGGACATTCTGCTGCTGGACGAGCCGACCAACCACCTGGACTTAGAGACGGTGAGGTGGCTGGAGCAGTATATGAGGCGCTATCCCGGAGCCGTGGTCATGGTGTCCCATGACCGCTTTTTTCTGGACCGGACAGCGGATATTGTCTATGAGCTGGAGGACCGGAAGCTGACGCGTTACGCCGGCAATTACACGGCCTACCGGGAGGAAAAGCGCAAGCGCCGGAAGCTGCAGGCCAAGGCCTACGAGCGCCAGCAGGAGGAGTTTAAGCGGCTGGAGGAGTTGGTGGAGCGCTTTAAGCACAAGCCCACCAAGGCGGCGTTTGCCAGGGCCAAGCGCAAGCAGATGGAGCGCATGGAGCGGGTGGAAAAGCCTGCGGAGGAGGAAGGCGGCTTTTTTACCGGGGATATCACGCCCCTGATTCCCGGCAGCAAGTGGGTGTTTGAGGCGGAGCACTTAAAGCTGGGGTATGACCGGCAGCTTCTGGAGCTGAGCCTGCGCATCCGCCGGGGCCAGAAAATCGGTCTGCTGGGGCCGAACGGCGCCGGAAAGACCACGTTTTTAAAGACCATTGCGGGATTTATTCCGCCGGTGGGAGGGGATTTCTCTCTGGGTGTGAACATCACCATCGGCTATTTTGACCAGCGCGCCGCTGAGATTGAGTCGGAGCTGTCCGTGGCGGAGCATTTCCACCGTCTGTTCCCTGTGATGACGGAGAAGGAGGTGCGTTCCACGCTGGGGGCTTACCTGTTCGGCGGCCGGGAGGCGTCAAAGCGGGTCAGCGACCTGTCGGGCGGGGAGAAGGCCAGGCTGGTGCTGGCGGAGCTTTTGCAGAGCCGTCCCAATTTCCTGATTCTGGACGAACCCACCAACCACATGGATATCCGGGCCAAGGAGACGCTGGAGAGCGCCTTTCAGGCATACCGGGGTACGATCCTGTTCGTGTCCCACGACCGGTATTTTATCCGGCAGGTGGCGGACGCGGTGCTGATTTTCGACAACCACAGCGCCATGTATTATCCCTTTGGCTACGAACATTATATCGAGCGCCTGGAAAAGGAGGAGTCCGGTCAGGATATCTCCGCTATGATTTCTGCCGAGGAACAGGCGCTGATTGCGGGACTTCGGGCCGTTCCCAAGGCGGAGCGCCACCGTTTGCGGGAGATTCCCACCGAGGAGGCTTACCGGGACTGGAGGCTGCGGCTGACAGCGGAGCAGATGGAGGCCGCGGGCGGGCGATTCGGGGAGCTGGAGCAGATGCGCCAGGCGCTGGAAAAACGGTGGATGGAATCAGAGGCGTTCTGGACCGGCGCGCGCTGGGACGGGGAGACGGAACATCAACAGGTTTTGAAGGAAATGGAAGAAACCGGGAACCGCTGGCGCGACCTGTGCCTGGAATGGTGGGACACGGAAAATGGAGTGGACACGCGATAGAAGAAGATGAGAAAATGACAGCGCCGCCGGGCGGGGATTATTTCCCCGGAAAACCGGCGGCGTTGTGAGTCTCCAAAAACCGCTCCAATTCCTTTCTGGTGACCGGAATGCCGTCGCGGGAACCGATCATAGGGCCGCGGCCTTTTAAATCAGGTCCTTCCGGGATGGCCAGATAGCTGGGAACGGCGATTAGCCGCAGGGTTTCCCAGGCGTAGCGGTTGCCCTCCTCCACCTTGCCGGCGTAGCGGTTTTGAGCCAGCGCTTCCTGAAAGGCTTTGGAATCCGCGCCACAGCGGCCGGCTAACCCGGCGAGAACAAAATGGTCGGAGATATCCAGGCCCTTTTCAAAGTGCGCCTCGTACACCAGCCGGTGATAGGAGGAGAGATCGCCGCCGCGCTCCTCCAGGTAATACATGCCCTGGATGGCCATGTCGCTGTGGCGGTAGGTATTTTCCGGGCGTGGGTGGGACTCACAGGGGCGCCAGACCACCTCCAGCCCTGGGTACAGGGGCAGCAGCTCCAGGAATATCCGGTGGCCGCGGTAGCAGTAGGGACAGATATAGTCGAAGAAAAGTTCCAGTTTCATGGGAGGACCTCCTTTGCGGTGATGGGTGAAATCGGGAAAGGCCGACGATAAGGTATGATGATTGAGTATAGCAGACAGGGACACGGGATTCAAGGGCCGGAATTTCTCTGTTTTTTGTGTGGAATTTACGTGGGTTTTTGGTATAATAGGCGTAGATGTGCCTTGGGAGGCAGTCAAAAGAGATTGACACAACATACTATAATTATATGCGCGGAAGAATTTTTCCAGTTTTTGTTAAACTGGCGATTTACGGGCAGGGAAAGGAAATGAATGATGTATCAGATAGATTTTAGCAAACGGTCACATGTGCATTTTATTGGAATCGGAGGCATCAGCATGAGCGGTCTGGCGGAGATTCTGCTGGACGAGGGATTTACGGTGTCGGGGTCGGATTCCCATGAGACGGAGCTGACCGACCGGCTGGAGGCCAAGGGCGCCAGAGTGTATTACGGACAGCGGGCCGGAAACATTGAACAGGAGCCGGGGATTCAGGCGGTGGTGTACACGGCCGCCATCCACGAGGATAATCCCGAGTTCATCGCCGCCAGGGAAAAGGGGCTTCCCATGCTGTCCAGGGCGGAATTTCTGGGCGAGATGATGCGCAACTACAAGCAGTCCATCGCCATTTCCGGCACCCACGGCAAGACCACAACCACCTCTATGGTTGCGGAAATGCTGTTGGCCGGTGACATGGACCCCACGGTGTCGGTGGGCGGAATTTTAAAAGATATCGGCGGAAATATCCGCGTGGGCAGCCCGGATTTGTTTGTCACCGAGGCCTGCGAGTACACCAACAGCTTTTTGTCCTTTTATCCCACGCTGGAGGTGGTTCTGAATATCGAGGCGGATCACCTGGATTTCTTCAAGGACCTGGAGGATATCCGGCACTCCTTCCGCCTTTTCGCGCAGAAGCTTCCGCAGGACGGCCTGCTGGTGATCAACAGCGGCATCGAGAATCTGCAGCAGATCACGGACGGCCTGAAATGCAGGATCGTCACCTTCGGATCGTCCCCGGACAGCCATTATACCGCGCAGAACATTACATACGATGAGTTCGCCCGCCCGTCGTATGATCTGATCGTGCAGGGGGAACTGGTGAACCGCGTTTCCCTGGGCGTCACGGGCGAGCACAATGTTTACAATTCCCTGGCCGCCATCGCAGTGGTGATGGAGTTGGGCGTGGGCTTTGAGGCGATTATGGCGGGGCTTAAGAATTTTTCCGGCACGGACCGCCGGTTTGAGAAGAAGGGGGAGATCGGCGGCGTGACAATTATCGACGATTACGCCCATCATCCCCAGGAGATAAAGGCGACTCTGGCCGCGGCTAAGAATTATCCCCACCGCAAGCTGTGGTGCGTGTTCCAGCCCCACACCTACACCCGCACCAAGGCGTTTCTGGACCAGTTTGCCGAGACGCTGGCCGCGGCGGACGAGGTGATTCTGGCCGACATCTACGCGGCCCGCGAGACGGACACATTGGGCGTCAGTTCCGCAGATATTGCCAGGAAAATCCAGGAATTGGGAACGCCCGTTCACTTTATCCCGTCCTTTGACGAGATCGAGACATTTATTTTGGAAAATTGTATGAACGGCGATTTGTTGATAACTATGGGGGCCGGAGATATCGTAAAAGTGGGAGAAAAGCTGCTTGGCATGTAGTTATCCACATTATCCACAGAGTTGTCAACATTTTATGTAAAGATACGATGTGGATTGTTAGATTGACATAAAAAAATGTCGCACGATTTTAAAAATCTTGGTTTTATATGGGGAATCCGGGCGTTTGAGCCGTTGGGTGCACAGCGGTCCACCGGATTTTCCACATTATCCACATTATCCACAGAGGGATGTGTGCATAACTACCCCCTATTTTCTTTTTTTGGGGGATGTGTTATGATGATGACAAGATTGACAGCCAATATCCCGCGCGGCGCGAGGCGAATTCACGGAACGCTCTTTTGAGCGGAGACTGGGATTGCAGCGCGGCGGCAGCAGCTTATCCGGAGGTATAAAGGATGACGTTTCAGGTGAAGGACAGGTGGAATATCCCCGTTACCGCAGTGGCGGACGAGTTTATCGATCAATATATGGCCGCGGCCAATGGAGAGTATGTGAAGGTTTATCTGTATCTGCTGCGCCATCAGAGCGAACCGGTCAGCGTGGACGCCATCGCGGATGCGCTGAATCATACGGAATCCGATGTACGCCGGGCCCTGGCCTATTGGGAAAAGGCCGGGGTCTTATTGCGGGAGGACCTGCTCTCACCGGACGGCGGGGAAAAGAACGCGGGAACGGCGGCGGACCGCCCAAGAGCCGGTACGGTTTTGGACCGGGAAATGTCCGGCGGCCGGGGAGCGGCGTTCAGCGCAGACCCGCAGGTCGCTCCAGACAGCCGCAGCACTGCGTATCATGGATCCACACAGGCCGGAGCGGACGGTTGGAGCGCGTCCTACAGCGGCCCCCCGCAGGCCGTAAACCAGACTGCGCCGGCTGCCGTCAAGCCCCAGGGTGCGGTTTCAGAGCCTGCGCCGGCAGCCGGACGGACGGACAGCGTTTCCTTTGGTGCCGCCCCCGCGGCCGCCGCTCCAAGCCCCAAGCCGGTTTACTCCGTGGCCCAGGTGAACCGCCTGTCCGGCGACGAGGAGTTTGCCCAGATTCTCTACATCGCCCAGAAGTACATGAACAAGGTGTTCACGCCCCGGGACTGCCAGGTGTTTGCCTACCTGTACGACACTCTGAAATTCAGCCCCGAGCTTTTGGAATATCTGGTGGAATACTGTGTCCAGAACGGCCATGTAAGCGTCCGCTACATGGAGACGGTGGCCATCAACTGGCATGAGCAGGGCTTCAGGACGCCGGACGAGGCGAAGGAGTACGCCGAAGGCTTTAACAATGACGCATTCAGCGTGATGAAGGCCTTTGGTCTGAACGATCGCAGGCCTGCCACGGAAGAGCAGAAGATGATTACCAAATGGTTCCGGGAATACGGATTTGGCCGGGAGCTGGTGCTGATGGCCTGCAACCGGACCATTTCCGCCATACATACCCCCAGCTTCCGCTATACGGACAAGATTCTGTCCGACTGGAAGCTGGCGGGAGTCCGCACCAAAGCGGACGTGGAAGCTCTGGACGAGAAGCGCTCCAAGTCCCGGGCTCAGGGCGCGGGCGGACAGGCCCAGGGAGGCAGAAGCTCCGGGGGCCAGGGCGCAGGCCAGGCAGACGGCGGCCGCCGCAAGTCCAACCAGTTCCACAACTTCAAGCAGCGCGACACGGACTACGACGCGCTGGTGTTAAAACAGCTCAAGGAGCGCGTAAACCAGCAGTAGCGATATGGAGATAGGGCGTCCGGAACCGCCCGGCGGTCCCGGAAAGCCCCAGCGATCCCGGCCCCCAGCGCCCCTCACCCCCTCTCACCTCAGCAAGGAGATACAACCATGGCACTAAGCAATTCCCAATATGACGCGATTATGCGGGAATACGGAAAACAGCAGATCGAGAACCGGCACCGCCAGGAGGAGCGCCGGGCACAGGTTTACAAGGCGGTTCCCGCGGTGCGTGAGCTGGAAGCCGAGATCGCGGGCCGGTCGGTGGCCTGCGCTAGGAAGCTTCTGGAGGGCGATCAAAGCGCCCTTGACAAGCTGCGGGCGGATTTGCAGGACTTAAAGGAACAGAAGGCCCTGTTAATCCGGGCGGCCGGATTCCCGGACGATTACCTGGAGCCCCATTACCGCTGCCCGGACTGTTGCGATACCGGCTATGTGGACGGGAAGAAATGCCACTGCTTCCTCCAGGCCCAGATGAAGCTTCTCTACGCCCAGTCCAATCTGGAGACCGTGCTGGACCGTGAGAATTTTTCCAACCTGTCCTTCTCATACTATGACGACTCGGAGTTGATTCCGCAGATCGGCATGACAAACGCCCGTTACATGCGGCAGGTGGTGGGCTGGTGCAGCGACTTTGTGCGGGATTTCGGCAAAAAACACGACAATCTGCTGTTCACCGGCAGCACCGGCGTGGGAAAAACCTTTCTGACCAACTGCATCGCCAGAGAGCTGATGGACAAGTATTATTCCGTGATCTACCTGTCCGCCTCGGACTTGTTCGAAGTGTTCTCACGCAACAAATTCGATTACCAGCCCGAGGACGACATGAAGGATATGTACCGCTATATCCTGGACTGTGATCTGCTGATCATCGACGACCTGGGCACGGAGCTGAACAACAGCTTTACCTCCTCCCAGCTCTTCTACTGCATCAACGAGCGGATGAACATGAAGCGCTCCACCATCATTTCCACCAATCTGTCCCTGGCCATGCTGCGGGACAGCTACACGGACCGGGTGACCTCCCGGATTATGAGCGGTTATACCATTATTCCCCTGTACGGCGGGGATATCCGCTTGCTGAAAAGCTAAAAAGTTTAAAAGGGCGGGAATGGCTTGACGAAAACACGCCCATGATGTATAAATGATATGTTCACAACAAACAGGAGGATAAAAACACATGCTGTACGAGGAAAAGATCATTGAAACCATACCGGTAGGACCGCTGGGACTGATTCCGCTTAAGGGTATTTCCGAGTGGGAGAAAAGGTGGACAGGTATCTGGTGGAATGGAGACATGAGCGGGAGAGCGAGCACAAATCGACCATCGCATTTTCCGGCTACCAGAGAGAGTCCTATATCATTGAGGCCAAGACGCCCCGGTTCGGTTCCGGTGAGGCCAAGGGGATTATCACGGAGTCGGTGCGCGGAGATGATCTGTATATTATGGTGGACGTGTGCAATTACAGTCTGACCTATTCCCTCTGCGGCATGATCAACCATATGTCGCCGGACGACCATTTCCAGGATTTGAAGCGCATCATCGCCGCCGCCGCAGGCAAAGCCCGCCGGATCAACGTGATTATGCCCTTCTTATATGAGAGCCGCCAGCACAAGCGCTCCGGCCGCGAGTCCCTGGATTGCGCCCTGGCCCTCAGGGAGCTGGTCAACATGGGCGTGGAGAACATCATCACCTTCGATGCCCACGACCCCAGAGTGCAGAACGCCATCCCGCTACGGGGATTTGAGACGGTACAGCCCATTTACCAGTTCTTAAAGTACCTGCTTAAGGTGGAGACCGACTTACAGATCGACAGCGACCACATGATGGTCATCAGCCCGGACGAGGGCGGAACCGGCCGCGCCGTGTACTTCGCCAACATGCTGGGACTGGATATGGGAATGTTTTACAAACGCCGGGACTACACCAAGA
>PVML01000630.1_pt1 | contig 15318 bp, 12 predicted proteins | sample 1853371 | NCBI WGS metagenome assembly PVML01 (sample SAMN08533508, study PRJNA380276) | Human gut metagenome, whole genome shotgun sequencing project. | isolation source: participant 1, chromium library | host: Homo sapiens | collected 2017 | reverse complement strand
ATCTGGACGGATTCTCATTCATTCTGCGGAAATACTCCTGGAAGGTGAAACGAATCCTGCTGTAATCGCCGCCGGCCGCCACGATCTTTGCAACGGAGGAAACCACTGCGTACACCGCGCCGTGGTATGGGCTCCAGCTGGAAAGCCTTGGGTCAAAGCCGTAACTCATCATGGTAACAGTATCTGTATGTCCCTTCAGCACGGGAAGTTTAGCCACCATAGCCTGGGTCTCGGTCAGCTGATACCTGCCGCCGTAAGGCATGAACACGGAGCCTGCACCGATGGAGCCGTCAAAACGCTCCACCAGCCCCTTCTGGGAGCACACGTTCAGATCGGAAAGCATGCCCAGCCATTTTTCCCTGACGTCAGCCACATCTGCCTTATCAAACAGGTTGCCTGCCCGGCCTGGAACCTCCAGGGTCACGTCCGCCTCCTGATGTGCCCCATTGGTGTCCAAGAAAGCCCTGCTCAGATCCACAATGGTCTTGCCGCGCCAGTCCATCTTAAGCCTTGGCTCCTCTGTCACCACTGCCACGGTCACTGCCTCCAGGTTTTCCTCTGCAGCATACCCAAGGAACTGGTCCACATCCTTTGGATCCACCACCACTGCCATACGCTCCTGGGACTCGGAAATGGCGATCTCCGTGCCGTCCAGCCCCGCATATTTCTTGGGAACCTTGTCCAAATCAATCTTAAGGCCGGCAGCCAGCTCTCCAATGGCTACTGATACGCCGCCTGCGCCGAAGTCATTGCACTTCTTGATGATTCTGCTGACCTCAGGCCTGCGGAACATCCTCTGAATCTTGCGCTCTGTGGGCGCATTTCCCTTCTGTACCTCAGCCCCGCATACCTCGATGGAGGAAGTGGTGTGAACCTTGGAAGAACCGGTAGCGCCGCCGATTCCGTCGCGGCCCGTACGCCCGCCCAAAAGAATGATGATATCCCCCGGATCAGAGGTCTCGCGGATAACATCCTTTCTGGGAGCAGCGCCCATAACAGCGCCGATCTCCATTCTCTTTGCAACATAGCCGGGATGATAGATCTCCTTCACATAACCGGTTGCCAGACCGATCTGGTTGCCGTAGGAGGAATATCCCTGGGCTGCGCTGTTAACAATCTTTCTCTGGGGCAGCTTGCCTTTAAGCGTCTCCCCAAGAGGCCTGGTGGGGTCGGCCGCGCCGGTAACGCGCATAGCCTGGTACACATAGGTACGCCCTGACAGCGGATCGCGGATCGCTCCTCCCAGACAGGTGGCAGCGCCGCCGAAGGTTCAATCTCAGTGGGATGGTTGTGTGTCTCATTCTTAAAATTCACCAGCCACTCTTCTGTCGCACCGTCAATCTCCACCGGAACCACGATGCTGCATGCATTGATTTCATCAGAAACTTCCATGTCCTGAAGCTTTCCCTCGCTCCTCAGCTTCTTCATAGCCATAAGAGCCAGGTCCATAAGGCACACGTACTTATCGTCCCTTCCCTTATAAATCACTTCCCGGTCAGCCAGGTACTGCTTATAGGTTTCCTCCATGGGCTCTCTGTAATCGCCGTCCGTAAAGCTTACATTTTTAAGCTCTGTGGAAAAGGTGGTATGGCGGCAGTGATCCGACCAATAGGTATCCAGCACACGGATCTCCGTAACAGACGGATCCCTGTGCTCTTCCTTCTTATAATAATTCTGGATATGAAGGAAGTCCTTAAAGGTCATGGCCAGGTTCAGGGTGCCGTAAAGAGCTTTCAGCTCCTCCTCTGAAGAATCCGCAAATCCATCAAAATACAGTATATCCTCCGGAACCTCGAATTCCGTCACCAGGGTTTCCGGCTTCTCCTCATCCGCCTGACGGCTGTCCACCGGATTGATGCAGAAGCTCTTGATCGCCTCCTCCTGTTCTGCGGTCAGGGGCGCCGTAACCACATAGGTGGTGGCGGACCGGATAACCGGCTCCTCATCCTCCTTCAGAAGCTTCACGCACTGCTCTGCCGAATCCGCCCTCTGGTCAAACTGTCCCGGCAGATATTCCACGGAAAACACCAGGTCTCCCGGATTCCTGGTAAATTCTTCCTCGTAAACCAAGTCCACCGGCGGTTCTGAGAAAATGGTCACCAGCGCCTTTTTATAGGTCTCCTCTGACAAATTCTCAATATCATAGCGGATTAAAACCCGCACATTTTTCACATTATGGATGCCCAGATAATTTTCCAGTTCTTCACGAAGCTCCCCTGCCTTTACTGCATAAGCTGGCTTCTTCTCCACAAATATTCGCCTTACGCTCATTTAGCAACATACTACTCTCATCATGACATATTCATTAATACACAACACAAAAAGGACCCTTGCCCTTTTATCTGTTCCTATCATAACACAAAAATAATAAATTAGTAAAATTAATATATTTAATCATTGATATATTCATCACTTATAAATATTCAAATAATCCCCTCAAAACTCCTTGTAGCGAAGGCCTGAAAGTTGTGCTATACTAAAAAAGTATGTGATTATAAAAAACCGGGAGATTACAGAAGAAATGAAAATCGGATTTGATAATGAAAAATACCTAACCATGCAGTCAGAACACATCAAACAGCGTATTGGGGAATTCGGAGACAAGCTGTATCTGGAATTCGGAGGAAAGCTTTTTGACGACTACCACGCCTCCAGGGTCCTGCCCGGCTTTGCACCGGACAGCAAGCTTCGTATGCTCCTTCAAATGGCTGACCAGGCCGAAATCCTCATTGCCATCAATGCGGCTGACATTGAAAAGAACAAGGTCCGCCACGACCTGGGCATCACTTACGACGAGGATGTCCTCCGTCTGATTCAGGAATTCAGGGACAAGGGTCTCTATGTGGGAAGCGTTGTCATCACCCAGTACAGCGGCCAGAGCGGCGCCGACCAGTTCAAAACCAAGCTGGAGCACCGTGACATCAAAGTATACCGCCATTACTGTATCGAAGGCTACCCCAGCAATGTGCCCCTCATTGTCAGCGACGAAGGCTACGGCAAGAACGATTACATTGAGACCACCCGCCCCCTGGTAATCATCACGGCTCCGGGTCCGGGCAGCGGCAAGATGGCCACCTGTCTCTCCCAGCTGTACCATGAGAATAAACGCGGCATCAAGGCCGGCTACGCCAAATTTGAGACTTTCCCCATCTGGAATCTTCCTTTAAAGCATCCGGTAAACCTGGCCTACGAGGCAGCCACCGCTGATTTAAACGATGTGAATATGATAGACCCCTACCATCTGGAAGCCTACGGCATAACCACGGTGAACTACAACCGGGATGTGGACATTTTCCCTGTATTAAACGCCATCTTTGAAGGCATATACGGAGAAAGCCCCTACAAATCTCCCACAGACATGGGTGTGAACATGGCCGGCTTCTGCATCATGGACGACGAAGCCTGCTGCGAAGCATCCAAACAGGAAATCATCCGCCGCTACTACCATGCCCTCAACCGTCTGGCCAAGGAGGAAGGGACTTCCGACGAAGTTTATAAAATCAACCTTTTAATGAATAAGGCAAAAATTGACTCCACCATGCGCGCGGTGATTGCGCCCTGTCTGGAGCGGGCCAAGGTATCCGGCGGCCCGGCAGCAGCCATGGAATTAAATGACGGCACCATTGTCACAGGCAAGACCAGCAGCCTGTTGGGAGCCTCTGCCGCTCTCCTGTTAAACGCCATTAAGGTCCTGGGAGACATCCCCCACAATATACACCTTATTGCCCCATCGGCTATTGAGCCCATCCAGACCCTAAAGACCCAATACATGGGAAGCAAAAACCCCCGCCTCCACACCGACGAGGTACTCATCGCCCTGAGCATGAGCGCGGCCACGGATGAAACCGCAAAAAAAGCCCTGGCACAGCTTCCGAAACTCCGGGGCTGCCAGGTCCACACATCCGTCATGTTGTCCGACGTAGATATTAAGGTATTCAGCAAGCTGGGCGTCCAGCTAACGTCTGAGCCGGTATATGAGCATAAGAAGCTATACCACTGATGATTCCGCTGCCGGCAGCCGCTCCCTATCAGCCCTGCTGCCGGCGGCCAACTCCCCAGTCCCCGGAGAGGCGGGGGACAGCGCAGGCACTGCCCCCCGCCTCTTCATGAACGTACTCTTCCCCCATTCCCCCTCAGCTCAGACTTCTAATCCCTACTTTCTCTCCACATCCGTATAATACAAATGCCGTGGCAGGCCATCCGTCATAATGGGCGTCAGCTCCGCCTGAATCAATGGACGGATATAGTTCACAAATTCCTCGGTCACATAATCCCCCGCCTCATTAATCCACTCTCTGGGAACCTTTTTCTCCACGTTGGCCACCTTATGTACATCGTATATATCCGTTACACAGACGTAAGGATCGTCGGACACCCTCTTGAGAATAACCATCTTGCCGGTCTCGCCCTCAAATGCCTCCTTCACGGCAGCACCGCCTACCTGGAAGGCTTCCGTAATATCCACCCTTGACACGATATGGGAGGCGCAGCGCTGAAGGGAATTGAACTCAATGGCCCTTGTCTTGCATCCCACTTCCCGGTTGACTTTTTCTGCCAGGAACCGGGCTGTGCCGGTAAGCTGCTTATGTCCGAACGCGTCCACAAACTCAATGCCGTCTGTCAGCTCGCACACATACCGGCCGTCTGCCAGCTTCACGCCCTCGGATACAGCCACCACCACCGATGCTTTCTTCTTATGGAGCTCCTCCACCTTCTTCATAAAGGAATCCACGTCAAAGGTTACCTCGGGAAGGAACAGCATGTCCGGCCCCTCGCAGTCCTCTCCCTTTGCCAGGGCAGCAGCCCCTGTGAGCCAGCCCGCGTTCCGGCCCATGATCTCCAGGATGGTCACGTTCTGCTGGTCATATACAAGGCCGTCCCGGATAACCTCTTTTGTAATAGCGCCGATATACTTGGCCGCGCTTCCGTATCCCGGGGTATGGTCCGTGGCTGCCAGGTCATTGTCAATGGTCTTGGGCACGCCCATGAAGCGAATCTTACTGCCGTTTAACAGGGAATAGTCAGAAAGCTTCTTGATGGTGTCCATGGAATCATTGCCGCCGATATAGAAGAAGTATTCCACCTCCAGCTTGTCCAGGATGGAGAATATCTTATCATATATCTCCCGGTCGTCACATATCTCCGGCAGCTTGAAACGGCAGGAACCCAGATACGCGGAGGGCGTTCTCTTCAAAAGCTCAATATCCAGATCAGACTTGATGTGCTCCTCCAGATCCACATACCGCTCCTGCAGAAGTCCCTGTATGCCATGAAGCATGCCGTATACCTTCCTGGCTCCCCTGTCCTTGGCTGTCTTAAACACCCCGGCCAGGCTGGAATTAATCACCGCGGTGGGGCCGCCGGACTGCCCTACGATTACATTACCTCTTACCTCTGTCATAGAAATACCTCCTTTTAAATTGTAAGCGCTTACAAAACTGCTCTCATTTTAATATATTCCCCCATGGAACGCAAGTGTTTTGAACATTGTTCCCCTAAAAATTATGTCAATGTTTTCACAATAAATGGCTGCAGTCATTTAACCCTTCCAGACTGCACTGTCCGGTAACCGGGTCATACTCTATGGTGGTGATGCTGGCATTTCCCACAACAATTTCAGCTGCATCCGGCTGGCCCTCCAGAAGATGGACAATAAAATGGGCCAGCGTTCCCCCGTGGGCCACCACAGCCGTGTCCCCTTTTATCTCCCCCTTTATCCGCTCCCAGGCTTTTTTGCACCTGGCATCCACCTGGTTCAGTGTCTCTCCGCCGGGAGGCGCCACCGTGGCCGGATGCTGCCACCATTCTTCATACAGCTTTCGTTCCTTTGTCAATATATCCGAAGCAGTCCTTCCCTCCCAGTCGCCGTATCCAATCTCCACCAGCTCCGGCAGGGGTATGACCTCCACCCCCTGGTTCCCGGCAAGGGCCATTGCAGTCTCCATGGCCCGCAGCTGGGGGCTGGAGTAAATGGCTGTCACAGGCCGTTTCTCCATTCCCTTTGCCAGCATCTGAGCCTGGCTGCGGCCGGCTGCGTTTAACGGGATATCCTGCCTTCCCTGTATCCTTCCCTGTACATTCCAGTCGGTCTGTCCATGGCGTATGATATAGAGTTTCATCTGTTTTTACCTCCTGCCGTCCTGCGTCCTACAGGCCTTCCTCCAAATTCCAGCCGTTTCTCACAGGATTTGGGCTTTCTTCCTCATCCTGGCCGGAAGCCGCCGCCTGGCCTTCTCCATTGACGGTCAGCGCATCCAGGGCCAGCTTCATGATGTCCCTGACCTCATCCTCACTCATCTTCATTTTAGCGGAAAGCTCCTCCAGGGTCGCCTCCCTGCCAAGCTCCTTTGACAGCACCTGGGACACGGTCTGAAGCACATTGACCCTGGCAGCCATGGTCTCCTCAATCTGGTTCTCCGTCCTCTGCTCCTCCAGGGCCAGCTCCACGCTTTCCTTTACCCGGCGTGTCATAAGTTCATTCCAGGGTTCGCTGCCATCGTACTCTATGGCGGCCAGCATCAGGGCTGTATTGGCCTCCTGGACCAAATCTGATAAGGGAAGCTCGCTGTCCCCGTATTCCCTCACCATCTCCAGCACTTCCCCCAGGCAGCCCTCCACCAGGCGGCTGCGGGCCCCTGCGTCGCCCCTGGCTGTTCCCTCAAGGACAGAAACCATTTCATCCCTTTCAAGCGGTGTAATGCTTCTCATCTCTTCCAAATACATATCAAAAAAATCGTGTTCCATCATGCTTCTATCCTTTCAACTCTCCAGAATTTCATGTTCCTTTTATAATCCTTAATAGGATAATCCATGGCAGACCATAAGTCAAGTTTCCCTCTTTACAAAGTCCCGGCAATCGTGATAAGATATGCTTAGTTTATAAGGAGGACTTAATAATGGATATTAACTATGAACTTTATAAGGTATTTTACCATGTAGCGGTGACGCTGAGCTTTTCCGAGGCTTCCAAGCAGCTCTTTATCTCCCAGTCTGCCGTAAGCCAGTCCATTAAAGTCCTGGAGAAAAAGCTTAACCAGCCCCTGTTCATCCGAAGCACAAAAAAAGTACAGCTCACCCCGGAAGGGGAGATTCTGTTAAAACATATTGAACCTGCCATGAATCTCATAAAAAAGGGAGAGAACCAGCTGCTGGAGGCCCATACCCTAAACGGCGGACAGCTGCGTATCGGAGCCAGCGACACCATATGCCGTTACTACCTGGTCCCCTATCTGAACCGCTTCCACAAGGAATTTCCAAACATCCATATCAAGGTCATTAACCAGACCTCCATTGAATGTGCAAGGTTCCTGGAAAACGGGCAGGCCGACTTCATCATTGCAAACTATCCTAATTCCGCCCTGGCCGGCAGCATGAATACCAGGGTTATCAATGAATTCCATGATGTGTTCGTGGCCAGCCGCAGCGCATTTCCCCTGAAGGGATCTAAACTGGCCCTGGAGGAGCTGCTGCGGTATCCCATTATGATGCTGGACCGCAAGAGCACCACCAGCGAATTCCTTCATCAGGTATTCCAGAAAAGCCAGCTGGACCTGGTGCCGGAAATCGAATTGTCCAGCAACGACCTGCTCATCGACCTGGCCCGCATTGGCCTGGGAATTGCCTTTGTCCCTGACTTTTGCATCCCTAAAAATGACGAGGACCTGTTCATCCTGGATTTGAAGGAACAGCTCCCCTCCCGCCAGATGATGGTGGCCTACAACGAAAGTCTTCCCGTATCCCAGGCAGCCAGACAGTTCATGGATATGTTATAGGAAACAGCCGTCTGCCATGGTCCCCAGGGATACCGCCAAGGCCGGCTATACCGCCCCGTCCCAAAACGCCCTCACAGCCTGGTCTACGTTGTACCGGTTGACCACGGTGTAGGTCCCCCATTCCCTTGGGAACAGGGCCACGTACTCCGGGCGGAGGAACCGGTCGTCTAACAGGGCGATGATTCCCCTGTCATGGACAGTCCTTATGACCCGGCCGGCTGCCTGCATCACCTTGTTCATACCCGGATACTGGTATGCGTAGTCAAAGCCGTGTTCCCCATGTTCATCAAAATATTCCTTTAGAATCTCCTGCTCCGTGTTCACCTGGGGCAGACCGGTTCCAATAATCACAGCGCCGATAAGGCGCTCTTCTTTTAGGTCGATTCCCTCCGAAAATATCCCTCCCATGACGCATAAGGCTGCCATGGAGCAATCCCGCTCCTCCTCAAAGCTATGCAGAAATGTCTCTCTGTCCTCCTCAGTCATATGGTTTGTCTGGGCGTTCCAGATAAAAGAAAGGGCTCCCGACGCCTCCCTGGCAGCCAGAATATCCTCTATGGCATGGAGATACTGGTAGGAAGGACAGAATACCATATAATTTCCTTTTTTTCCCTCCACCACCCGGCATATATAGTCCACAATCTTCTCATACTCGGAAGGCCCCCTGCGGCTGTAACGGCTGCTGACATCACTGGCAGCCAGCACCATGCGGTTTTCCTCTGGAAAAGGAGACTTTGCATAGACAGCGTATTCCTCCTGGCTGCCGCTTAAAAGTTCCTTATAGTACTGGATGGGTAGCAGGGTGGCCGAGAAAAACAGGGTGCTGACGCCCTTGTCCAGGCACTCCTTCAGGTTCACGGCCGGGTTAATGCACAGCAGCTTTACCATAAAACTGCCGTCCGCGAGAATCTGGTCATATATCCTGTAGCTCTCATCCAGCCTGTCATACACATACAGAAAATCCCGGACTGCAAAGTAGAACTCCAGCACCAGGTCCCGGTCGGGAAATTCTATGTTTTCATTCATAAAGGTTTCCAGCTCCCCGAACATGGTCATCAGGTTCAGGGCCAGAACATTCACATCCGGCAGCAGCTCGTAGGTGCTCCCCAGCACGGTCCTGCGCTCTCCCTCATCCCCGCCGTAGGAACGCTTTAATTCCAGGAACCGCTGGTTGCACTTATCCAGCTGGGCAATGACCTTTGCCGCTCCGGGCTGTGTCTTTAAAATGCGTTTTGTCAGAAGCACATCCTCCTTTATAAGGCTGGCGCTGTACATCTCCCTGGCCCTGGGCACCAGATTATGGGCCTCATCCACCAGAAACAGGTACCCCTGGCCCGGCTCCCCCTGGTCAAAATACCGCTTCAGCTTTACATTGGGATCAAAGACATAATTGTAATCGCATATGATGCCGTCCACCCAGTTGCTGATATCCAGACAGAATTCAAAGGGACATATCTCAAATCTTTCGGCATACTCCAGCACCTTGTCCCTGGTGATGCCGTCCACCTCCTGGATGATTTCGTAGACAGCGTCATTGACCCGGTCGTAGTGGCCCTTGGCCCTGGGACATGCCTGGGGATTGCAGTCCGGCTTTTCCATGACGCAGAGCTTTTCCTTTGCTGTGATGGTAACCGTATTAAAATAGAGATTCCCCTCCCGCCTTAAAATGGAAAAGGCTTCCTCCGCCACGCTCCTGGTAATGGTCTTGGCAGTCAGGTAAAACAGCTTCTCTCCGTGGCCCTCGCCCATGGCCTTCAGACTGGGGTAGATGGTGGACAGGGTCTTTCCCACCCCGGTAGGCGCCTGGATGAACAGGTTGCGTTTTCTGGCAATGGAGCGGTACACATTCCCGGCCAGCTCCTTCTGCCCTTCCCTGTAGGGATAAGGAAAAGGCAGTTCCTTTAAGCACTCCTGGCGGCGGATCCCATGGTGGTACAGATATCTGGCCCATTTGACATACTCATGAATCAGCCCCTCAAACCATGCCTTCAGCTCCTCAAAGCTCCTGGCCTCCTTAAACCGGCGGATTTCTTCTGTCTCTATGTTACAGTAGGTAATCTGGATGCCGATGGTTTCCAGCTCATTCTGGGTGCTGTAAAACCAGCCATAGCACAGAGCCTGGGCCAGATGGACCGGATCCGGTTCTTCCAGCCTGGATACATCCATATAGATGCACTTAATCTCATCAATGGTGACTCCGGCAGGCTCGGTGATGATTCCGTCCGCTCTTCCCTCCACCAGGATATCAAACATGTCCTCCTGTACCTGATGCCGCAGCATCACCTCGGAACGGTAGGAGGTTCCCATACGTTTCTGAATCTTCCGGTGCAGTCTGCTGCCGGCCTGCATGGCCTCCTTCTTGGCCCCAGCTGTCCTCCGGTTGTCCAGATCCCCGCTTCTCATTACAAACTCCACCAGGTTCCGCACCGAAATGCGTATCTGGGGCTGCGAATGATTCCCCAACTCTTTCTTCCTCCCCTGTCCACTCCATATATAATATAGGATATCATACCATAAAAAGAGGCGGATTGCAAACAGGTGTTCGCAATCCGCCTCTTAATCCGCGCCCCTATCAGGCAGCGCTTGCATTGGCTTCCGGGGAAATAGTTTCCAGATACTCCTCAAATCCCTGGTTCTCACCGTTAAACTGAACGGTCAGAATCCGGGTCAGGTCCAGGCTCAGCACCCCGAGAATGGACTTTGCATCAATGGTTACATGATTATAGAATACATCAATATCAAAGTCACACTTCGTAGCTTCATCAACGAACCTCTTTGCCTCAGCCATTGTCGGTAACATGATTTTCTTTTCTTTCATAGTCAAAACTCCTTTTTTGTGACATCCCTGTCCTGTCAGGTTACAGGAAGGAACCGTCCAACAGATACCAATTGAAAGTGGTTGAAATATATATATCACTATTATATTCAATTGTCAAATTTCTTTTCATGTCTTGTACTTGAAAAAATACAAGTTTTCGTTGTGCAATTATCCCATTATTTGCCTTTTGGACTCTTTTACTTTATCAAAACTTAAGGGCAGTTCCCCATTTTTCTGGGAACCGCCCTGATTCTTTTCCGTTGCAGCAGGTATTTTTTATGTGATTTTTAACTGTTTCATAGAAAATATAAGCCCCCTCTGCCTTCTACCGCTTAAGAACAAGGTGCTGGGGAAGGCCGTTTACCATAAACGGCTGGTAGTCTCCCTGGATTAAAGGCTCCACATAATTGACAAATTCCTGGGTCACATAACTTCCATCCTTGTTGACCCAGCTTCTGGGAACTGTCTTCTCATTATTGGCAATCTTGTGTACGTCATATATGCCGGCCGCGCTCATATAGGGGTCGTCGGAAACCCGGTCAATGACCACCATCTTGCCTGTATCCCCCTCGTCCGCCGCCTTGACAGCCGCGCCTCCTACCATGAACGCCTCGTTGATATCCACCCTTGAAGCCACATGGGAAGCGCTCCTCTGCAGGGTGGACAGTTCCACGGACCTGGTCTTGCACCCCAGCTCACCTGCCAGGAAACCTGCCAGGTAATCCGCTGTCCCGGCCAGCTGCTTGTGTCCGAAGGCGTCCACGTAATCGCTGCCTCCTGACAGCTGGCATACATACCGTCCGTCCGGCACCTTGATTCCCTCGGACACAGCAATGACAATGGACGGCTTCTTCTGAATCAGATCCTTACATTTTTTAAGGAATTTATCAATGTCAAAGGGGATCTCCGGAAGATAAATCAAATCCGGTCCGCAGCAGTCCTCTGTCCTGGCCAGGGCCGTGGAGCCGGTGAGCCAGCCCGCGTTCCTTCCCATGCACTCCATAATGGTAATGGTCTTGCGGCGGTAGGATAAGCCCATGGCATCCCGGATCACTTCCTTGGTGGAGGTGGCTATGTACTTTGCCGCGCTTCCGAAACCAGGCGTATGGTCCGTAAGGGCCAGGTCATTGTCAATGGTTTTGGGAACACCCAGGAACTTCTGGCCATGTCCCTTGACAATGGCATAATCAGACAGCTTCTTGATGGTATCCATGGAATCATTGCCTCCGATATAGATAAAGACCTCAATATCCAGCTTATCCAGTATGGCAAATATTTTTTCATAAAATGCAGGATTCTCATGGATATCCGGCAGCTTATAACGGCAGGAACCCAGGAATGCAGACGGCGTTCTCTTTAGAAGCTCAATATCCATGTCCGAATGGATTTGCGTGGACAGATCCACATACATCTCATCCAGCAGACCCTCAATGCCGTGGAGCATGCCGTATACTTTGTGGAATCCTCTCTCCTTCGCCGTCTTATAGACCCCTGCCAGGCTGGAATTAATAACCGAGGTAGGTCCCCCTGACTGTCCCACTATGATATTGCGTTTTTTCCCCATACAAAGTCCCCTTTCTTATAATAAAATAACATGGATTACATTCTAATAAGGACTGTCCTCCTCATCAAACCCATGGTCCTCATCGTCCCCGTATCCTCCGATGAATTCCCTGGACGATACCCTCTTATTATCCCTCTCCTGCTCCACCAGCCGGGACAGCTGCTCCTTCACATCCTCACAATTTCTTATATTGCTGATGTCAAAGGCCTTCATGGTCTTATCGCTGCTGTCCACATGGATGGTGCCCAATCCCACCATCCTCTGCCACAGGGTTTTCCTCAGGGACAGATCCAGTATCCGGTACAGGCGCACCTCATCTTCATGTATGTTAAGGACCCCTGTCTTAATGAACAGCCGGTCCTCTGTCAGTCCATATACAGTAAATGTCCATGGCAGCCCCAGCCAGTTCCTTTTCCGGTCACTCCAAACCAAATCGTCACGTTTCATACAGCGTCCTCCTCTGTCTTAGGGATACAACCCCTCTTATTCATTATTGTACTATAAACTCATGCAAATTTCCAGAAATATCTTGCAAATATAATCAAATTTCTGCGTTTTTTTCTTTTATTTACAGACTTTCCGAACATACCGCCATACAGTCTGCCAAAACAAAAAAACAGTCCCCACTGCACGGACTGTTTTTAATCCTGTTTCTTCTATAACTATTATAATGCAGAGGCCTTACTGCTCCTGAACCTGCATATCATCTTCCATCTTCTCTTCCCATATGTAGCCTCCTGCCGTCTTCTGGGCACCGCTGAGCGCACATGAAAGGCTTCTCCGGCTGATTTTAAGACTCCGGCTGGCATGGGCAATGGAAAGGAATTCCCCAACGATTTCTCCATCCAGATTTTTCTGGACCAGAGGACGTTTATCATGGTTGCCGATTTTACTAATCAAATCTATCTCAATACTTTCCTTTGGCGAATCCGCCAGTACTTTTCTCCAGACATAACCGCCTCCGGTCCTGCGTTCACCATGAGCAGCTCTTGCGATGGAACCAATGGAAACTCCTGTTGCCTCATGGGCAGCCCTGGAGCTTTTATAATCCGCAATATAAACACCTTCGGTAGAATATTGACGCTATACATAACCTGCACTAATTGTCCGACTCATCTGTATCTTCATCCTCCCATTATCTTATGATTGCCACGCGTACATGGTCATTATATCAACTATTGACTTTTTTGTCCAGACAACTTCTTACACGTATAACCACCCCTACATTAAGTGTATTCGGAGAGTCGAAGATATAGCTGAACAGGTTTCAATCCTGATGAATTCTTCCACGAATTCAGTAATTTGTTCTTCTTGTTGCAAAAGTCATAGTATTTTCTCATTATATGTGCTAAATTATATATATCGGACATTTATTATATATATCAAACATTCAGGAGGTATTGGACTATGTACGCAGAATTTACAGACGACCTGGTAACAGGCAATGAGATGATTGATACCCAGCACAAGGAGCTGATTTGCAAGATCAATGATTTATTAAAGAGCTGTGAGGAGCGCTCCAACCAGAGCGGTGCAGCCAGGATGTTAAACTTTCTGGCAGATTATACCGAGTATCATTTTAATGAAGAGGAAGCTCTCCAGGAATCCATAAATTATCCAGGCATCAAAGAGCACAAGGAAAAGCATGAGGAGCTGAGAAGGACTGTCCAGGAGCTTCATGAGATGCTGACAGAGGAAGAAGGCCCCACAGACGCATTCGTGGAAAAGGTCTCCGAGAAAGTCAGGGACTGGCTGTACTACCACATCCAGACCTTTGACCGCTCCGTGGCGGAATTCAAATTCATGCGCGATAATGCAGAGCGTATCTGATGCCTGAAACAGCGGTCCGGACACTGTATCGGCAGGAAAATCATGCCGTTATAGCGCCCTGGCCCAGGGGCAGAAAACTGCCCAGACAGGAATCTTTCTTAATACAAAAATCCAGACAGCGGCCGTCTCTGGCCTCTGTCTGGATTTTTTTGTATACTTTGAAACACTCTTCTGTCAGTTTTCAGGTTATATTGATATGCTCACATGACATATTCCTGCCCCTTAACTAAAGTTCTCCCATCACGTTCTGTTTATCATGGTCCTTTTCAAGCCGTTCGCTGACATCCACAAAATCCTCGTCCTCATATATTTTATCAATATGGAATTTAGTGATTGAATATATAATGACTACAACCGGCGTAATGTAAAGCAGCGGAATATATGGAATAAACGACACTACAGATACACCCAGTGCGCCGGCGCAGAATAATGCATTTGTGTTCCATGGGATGAATAATGCTCCGTATGTTCCCCCTGCTTCCAAATCACGGGAACAATTTTTTGGAAGCATATTATACCGCTTATACAAAGGAGCCATAAGGGTTCCGGACATTACAATGGCAAAGTTTTGGCTCATTGCAACAGCATTTCCGACAAATCCAAACAATATAGTCAGGAAGGTAACGCCCGCTGTACCATGTATATGTTTTACTGTGGAATCTGCGATGCATTTCAGAACATCCATATGGTCCAGCATACCAGCTACCGTAAATCCAAACAATGTAACTCCAACCAGACTCCACATGCTTGAAATACCTCCGCGGTTCAGCAGCGTAAACAGCATCTCATTCTCTGTTTCAAGTGTAAACCCGCTGTAAAATGTATTGAATGCAGCCGCCACATCCATTCCCTGATAAAAAACAGCCACTGCAATCCCCATAACCGACCCGATAATGATACATAAGGTGGCCGATACCTTCTTAAGCAGCAGAACAATGGTCACAAGTAATGGTAAAAATGCCATAATACCCAGCTTAAAGTTTCCCTGAAGACCTTCCATCATGGCGTTTACTTCCGGCGAATCAATGTTTCCTCCGTATTTAAATCCCAGCACAAAAAAGAATATCAATGTGATTAAATAGGATGGCACCTGGTCATATACCATATGTCTGATATGTTTAAAAATATTGACTCCGCATATTGAGGAAGCCAAGATGGTGGTATCTGACATGGGAGACATTTTGTCGCCAAAAAAAGCGCCGCAGATACATGCGCCTGCTGTGACAGGCGCCGGAATGCCAAGGCTGTTTCCAATGCCCATCATTGCAACCCCCGCGGTTCCTACAGAGCCAAGGGAGGTACCGCTAAGCAGTGATATGATAGAGCATAAAATA
>PVML01006581.1_pt1 | contig 15393 bp, 17 predicted proteins | sample 1853371 | NCBI WGS metagenome assembly PVML01 (sample SAMN08533508, study PRJNA380276) | Human gut metagenome, whole genome shotgun sequencing project. | isolation source: participant 1, chromium library | host: Homo sapiens | collected 2017 | reverse complement strand
GACATCCCTTCCGAACAATATGAAGGTGCATTAAAATATGCCCAGAAGAGGAAGGCTGAATACCAAAAACAGGCTGAAGCTTGCCGGAAAAATGGCAATACGGAACTTGCCGCCCAGTATGATAATATGGCCGCTCAATATGATAATGCTGGAAAAAAAGTCAGAAAATCCAATTTGACTACAGATGAAGCTATGGAAGCAAGGTTAAATCCAAAAAAGTTTGTTTCCAAAGAGCTGTGTAAAGATATGCATAAGGCAGGTAAAGAAGCTGCCGTAGGTATGGCAATAATTTCAGGAGCTTTTTCCATTATACAAAACACTTATGAAGTTCTTACTGAAAGAAAAGATATAAAAACGGCTAGTAAAGATATTGCCTCTACTACTGTTACCAGCTCTGCCTATGCTTACGGAACAGAATTCATTGGCACTGGCGTTAAGGCTGCTTTGCACTCTTCCAGCAATGAAATGGCGCGAAGAATTGGAAGAACAAATGCCGCTACAACCATGCTTACAACGGCAATTGACTTAGGTCAGGTGATAAAATCCTATGCTTCAGGAGAACTCGACGAAACAGAAGCCTTAGAATCCATGGGTATTGAAGGTGTTAATATTCTTGCCGTAGGGTTAGGCGGCACACTTGGAGCCGTTGGCGGACCTGTGGGTTCATTTCTTGGCGCAACCTTTGCTTCCATAATCGCTAACACTATTTATGATAATAGTATTCAGATTTTAAAAGATGAAAAAATATCCGCAGAGCGTAGATCCGTCATAGAAGCTATGTGCCAAACAGCATTAAAGGAATTGGACGCTTATCAAGCTGAAATTGAAAAATATATTTCCCAAAGAAATGAATACCGCAAAGATCGCTACGATATGCTTTTTGATAATATCCAAGGCTCTCTGATATCCCGGGATATTAACAATTTCATAAAAGCAATCAATGACTTTGGTCTTGAATTCAATGCAAAACTTAATTTTGAAACATTTGAAGAAATTGACCAGTTTATGTCAGACGATTCAACTGTTTTCATATTATAACTAAGGAGGAACGAATATGGCAATACCAATTATTGCCGGAGCAATTGCTCTGGGAACCGCAGCACTTGGTGGAAAAGGTGTCATCAAGGGATCGATTGATACGCACAAAGCAAATCAGGTACAATCTGATGCAAAAGGAATCATTTCTGATGCCCGTAACAGTCTTGAGTCCGCCAGAAACAGCTGTAAAGAATCTATTGAGCTGCTTGGAAAAACAAAATTACAATCAGCCTCTACATCTATGCAAAATTTTGTTACGTTTTTTTCATTAATTAAAAATGTGCAAATAGAAAATTCCGTAGGTTTAGACGAGTTAAAGTTATTTAAAGAAATGGAAACGATTGATTTTTCAGATATGCAGAAAACTGTTTTAGCTGCTACTGATATTGTTGGAAGTGGCATTGCTGGTGTTGGTGCCGGTGCACTATTAAGCTGGGGTACTTATGGAGGTGTAATGGCATTGGGTACCGCAAGTACGGGTACAGCTATTGGAACACTTTCAGGAGCAGCAGCGACAAATGCGACTCTGGCTTGGCTTGGAGGCGGTGCAATTGCTGCCGGCGGCGGTGGCATGGCTTTAGGTACGATCGTGCTTGGCGGTATTCTTGCAGGACCTGCACTGATGGTTGCTGGAGGACTATTCGAAAAAAAGGCCAGCACAAACCTTAATAACGCCTATAGTAATTTAGAAGAAGCCAAAAAGGTTTCTAAAGAAATGGAAATCGCCAGAGTACAGGTTCGTGGTATCAGAGAACACGCGATAATTCTAATAGCCGTGATAGAAAAAATAGATAGTATGTTAAGAATAGCAAATATTGATTTAAAACAGGTTATCCATGACTCTGGTACTGACTGGAATCAATACAACGTCTCTCAAAAAAAGCAGGTTGCCGCCTCTTTAAAAATTGCTCAACTGGCGAAAGCGATCATTGATACACCTATGCTGACCAAGGATGGTGTTCTTACTGATGATATTAAAAACATCGCTGCTAAAAAAAGCAAATATGATGATTTAATACTAAATGATTTTTATTAAACGTGAGGAGGAATCATATGAATATTATAAAACTGCCTAAAGTGCCAAAAGCACCAAAGCCATCGCCCCGCAAACTTCCTACTAAAGGATCAAAACTTCCTAAACTGCCTTCAAAGCCTCCTATAAAATACTGATATTTAACTATCTTTCGTAAACATTAATTACATATATGCAGATGTGGCTAATCCAGCACATCTGCATATTGTTATCCTGTTGGCTATTTAAATAGTCCTCCTGAATAATTTCTGACTGCTCACAGGGAAATTACAAATCTGGTAACTGGTGGTGCCTTTGCATGTTTGTTTGCCATGTTCTACTACGCCCATGTCAATGAGTAATTTGGCACCACAGTATTATCCATCATTCTCGATATTTTTCAGTCATTTTCAACAAACCGATACAAATTAGTTAAATAAGTCAGCTAAAAAACCATAACGGCCATACTCTTTAGACTTCGTGAATTCAATTACTTTCACATCATCATAACCGATAGATGGTATTTCATTTTCTACTACTATTATTTGCAACTCTTTCTGATGTTGTTTTAGTTCCTCAAATAAGCCGGAACGCATAGGTGAGGAAACTTTTTCATCGCTCTGCAATTTTTCTTTAAGCGACAGGATAGGTGAATCCACTATTAAAAGTGATGGGCTATATTTGCCCTGAGTTTTTAGGTAAAGTATCATCCCCAAAGCATTCAAAGTATTTAGGTAAGCTCGATATCCTTTTCCAAAATCAGCTTTCATTTGCCCGTTAACAACAACGTCCATATAACGCTTATCGAAATATGCGCTTTGAAAATCATCAAATTTACATCTAGTTAAGACTTCTGACCAGTATTTGTCCAACCATTCTAGCATATTGGAGGGAATATGCTCTTTCGCTTTAAATGTTAAGGTTGATTCATCATTATTTGCTATTTCAAAAACTTTTTCCGTCATTCTACTTGATTGAAAACTTAAAGCATCAATTTCTGCACTAATTTTCATTGCACTACGATAATCTCGCAATTTTTCCTTAAGTTGTTCTGCATAGGGCTGCAATTCTTGTTCAATAAGTTTATTGGTATCTCTATAATTCTGCATTGCATCCTGCAAGGATTTTTCTAATGTTAAAATCTCGTTATCTAAAGAAGTTATGGTCCTCTCTAAATCTTTTAATTGCAGTTGAATTTTCTTGTATTCAGATTGTGCAGACGTAATATAGTCTGTTGAATCCTTAATTTTAACTGTAGAACTACAAAAGGGACAACTTCTTGTATGCTCTGGCGAACTATTCACTGCCGAATCAACAATAAAATTTAATCTGTTCAGATCAGACAAATATTGCGACTTTAGCGCTTGATATCTTTTTTCCATTATGGTACATTCGGCCAACTGTTCATTTAGCTTGGTTGTCTCTCCAAGCAATTTTTGATTACCTTTTAAAGAATCAGATATCCTGCTTTGTATTTGCAGCAATTCCTGTGTAATCTTATCAATTTCCGATTCAAAATCTGTTGAAGATATTTCACTTACCTCATTCTTCAATTCAGATTGCCGTTCAGAAATTTGCCTTAGTTCATCACGGATATAAATTTCAACTGCTTCCTTTTTAGCCTTAATAATCGCGGGAGACTCTTGCGGCATCGATTTTTTGAAATCTTGCCCCGTAGCCAAATAGGTTAAGGCTGTTACTGTAGAAGTTTCCGCGGTTTTCTGCTCTGGCATCAAAATCGATGGTTTTCTAATAATACGTTCTTCAGATATCAAAGACATATGCAGAATATTTCGCCACGATAATTTTTGAGTTTTAAATTCTTTCGAACTTATAACTGATGGAACATCCTCAATTCCAATCAATTTTAATAAAACTGCACCTAACGTCTGTTTTCCGGTTAGTTTATATATGCCTGATTCGATATTGGAATTATCACAACTTACTTCCACGCTATTCTCATTCAGCTTTCTTGTAAGTGTTATAGCGCCATATTCCGAATTTATATGAAGCGCAATGGTGTCATATCCCGTGTTTACAGAAAAGGGTAAGGTCTTGCTGCCAAAAACATAATCAATACAAGAAACAATGTATGTCTTTCCTGTATTAGACGGGCCGTAAATAATATTCATACCCCTAGCAAATGTAATGGCCGAAGAAGTTCTGCCATTACCAGTAACAATCAATTTATTTATCCAGAACAAATCTTAACCCTCCTTTGCTACAGCGATTGAATAATCATTAATTGTTTGCGTCAACTCTCTATCTGAATATTCTTTTGAAAACAATATGGCATTTATAGCGTTTTTAGTATACTGGGTAGCGTAATCATCATTAAGCATTTGGCAGAGTCTTTTTCCTTCTTGCGTAATGCTATATAAAAAACCTTTTTTCAGCGGATGAAACTGCACGTAACCTAAAACTACAAGCAATTTAATAGAATCGTTAATACCGCGCCGACGACCTGCATATTCACTGAATCTAAATCTGTTAATACCATGAAGGTTTTCCTCTGATATGTTAAAATCCATACCATACACAGAAATAAAATCCAATGCCGCCAATCTGTCCACAGATACCTTAGCGTTTCCATGTGCGTTAAACAAGAGCAGCACTCGATATGAAAGTTCGTGGGGAGAATTAAATAAAGTATTTTTCATTTTACATCCCACCCCCCTAATCGTTTTTCATTAATCAACATATGACAAGCCCCTTTTTTCTCACTTGGACCTATCCAATTTAATTTGCTTGCCAATAAACTTTTTTGAATAGACGTATTACTGGCCTGTGTCAAAACCGCTCTTAACTTCTCAAGTCCAGTAGCATACTTTGCCTCATAAATATCTATTACTCCCTCAAATACCTCATCCTCGAAAGTTTTAAATTCATCATCGTCTGTAAATGCATCTCGCAATGTTCTGCGAATAGCCTCCGCAGAAAAATAATTTTTGCGCTGGCGCTCTAAATGAGAAAACCAATCATCAAATATCTCCAAATCCGTTAAGGAGTTAATTGGTTGCCCAACTTCCTTAGAATACAATTTGAATAACTCTGTCACATAGATTTGCTCGTCAACCTCCAGTATGCAAGGTGGTACAAGTGGCTTCGGTCTTACTATTGTTGGTGTGCCAAACCTCAAGCTTCCATATTGAGTAGGTAAGTATTCATCAATTATCATCTGCATTGGGCAATGTTGCACTATTGAAAAATCGAATTGCTGTATATATGTCAACAAAACACTATCTAATGGTACTTCGGTAAAAGTAATTTTATCTTTACACCGTTTATCCCAATTACTAATTAATTCGGTTTTGAGCTTTATTGGATTATCAAGCATATCTTTTAGCGAAGGGCCAATATCATTTGACGCCACAATATAGTAATTCATAGGAATCCTGTATTCTTTAGTGTATGTGTAAAAACAAAGCTTCCCCATTTCAATTGTAAACTCACTTGGGGCGAGTGCAGATTGATAGTGCTTACATTGATAATAATCTAAGCTTCCATCTTTATATGTGCCTATTACATCTCTACCTTTATCGCCAGCACCACCGATACGTTCAAGTTTTACGTATTTTTGTTTCTTCGTTGCGTATAGCCACTCAGTAATAAAATCTTCGAAGGCCGAATCTTCCATAATTCTTACCTGATCTATTGCAGATATTCCTTTAGGATTATAGTTGCGCAAATCCATTTTGGGAAGATTCAATGGAGAAGTTTTCATATTTGCACCTTCTTTCAGTCAGAAATTTAAACCTAATGAACACTTGTATATGGATTCAATTGATATTGCTAAGCACTCTCCTTTGCTGTTGAGGTGGTATAAAGTCCTTACTTCTACGCGCGCCTTTTTTCTGACACTTTTTTATTTTTATTCTACCATAAAACATATGAAAAAGATAGAAAAAGCGCTAATGGCCTGTACGAATAGTCATCAGCACTTTTATATGGACTCTTTTTGACTTCTATTGCCAATTTTTCTTTCCTGCTAAAAGCTGTATGCCAGCAAACCTGCATGGTGACTGGGTTTCGTGTGTCTTTCTCATACCCTACACTAACTACCTGTGTTCTTGAACACGATTCGTAATGTCTAAAACCCATAGTAGTCATCACATCTCTGAAGTGCTCTATAATCACTAAATAAATACTCATCCCGTTTTCTCATCCAACTGTCAACCATTGCCCAAAGCCATTTCAATTCATAACTAATATTGAACCGGCTTCCATCCTTCCAGCTAATTGTATCAATTGCCAGATGAATATGAATATTATTTGTATCCATGTGAATACCGTAGGCCGTTATATAATTTTCTCCATATGCTTTAGCAATATAGGCTGCCAGATTAAATGCTTCGTTTGGCATAACAGAATCCAGTTCCCGAAAACTGATAACTCTATGTTTCATTAAATTTCCCTGCCATTTTCCATATGCTCTGTTATTTGCCAGCATCTGCAACGCAACCAGTTCCGGATCTAATGCCTGTGCCTCTGTTCCAAAAAAATGCGCGCAGCCTCTAAAGTCTCCCAGCATATGTCCCGGTCTTATTTTATCATATGACGTTTTACAAATATCAAAAATGTAGTATAAAAGGTTTATTACACTTTCTTCCGTATCGTAACTTATATTTTTTTCTTCATTTACAAGCTTAATTCTCGACATGCAGACAACACCTCTTTTCGTATAATATCACAGTCTAGTTTTGTGTGCTTGTTTTCTACCTCGCATATAGCTTCGTCTATTTTAACAAGGCTTTGGTAAAACTTCTTTCCCTTATCAATGACCTGAACCGAATTACCTGATAGCACATTATATCGGATATACTCACTTCTGCTTAAATTGGCTTTTTTAGCTTTCTGATCTACTTCTGCTAACTCCTCTTCCGTAAATCTAATACTTATCGGTTTCATTTATAACAATCCTCCTTACGGTATTTTAGCAAGTAGGTGGCTGCGTATTACGCAATCCAATCTACTTTAATTTAATGTTAGATAACGCTGTAAAATATTATTTAATATGTTTTATCTTCACTTTTTCTGTTTATGACTAACTAGAAATCAAAAAAATAAACCTGTCAGGATTTCTACATCCTGACAGGCCAAATATTACAGTAACATGAATAAATCTATCAACAATTATGCATCTATACACCCAAGTTAAAGACAATCCTGTCTGCCAAATAAAGGGGAATCGTCTGAATCTTCCCATCTTCTGTCTTTCCGCCGTAAGTATCCCCTTTCAAATAATAAATATAGTCGATCTTGCCATCCTTTAATAAGCGTGTCACAGTGTTACCAGAGTTACTGCCTGCCTTTACCTCTATTCCATAGTTTTTATAATCCAAAAGACTTCTGACATAAAAATCCAACTCACCTTTTGTCTTCCCATAAGTTGCAAACCATGGCGCATTCCCTGCTATGTCACCTGCAATTTGCCTAAGCAGCGTCAGATAAACAAAATTCTCAGCCACAATGCCTCTGATTGTCGCTTCATCCGCACCTGCCCTGGCAACAAAATAGTGCGCGATCCCTACATCAAGAAAATAAAATCTGTCGTTCTCTTTTATATTTAAATAATCACAGTCAATGCTTTTACTTGCATACCCGATAATATGTGAAGACCGCAGCCAGCTGATTGCGTGGTTAATCATCTTTTTCGTGAATCTGCCACTTTCCTGCTTATAGACAATTTTACTCAAATCTTCCACCAAATCACCGGCGCCTTGCTTCTCCCGAATCAATGTAACCGCGATTCCATGGAACAGTTTTTCAAAGGTATCGGTTTCCATCACATCATCAAAATATCGCTTTGATTCATTGGTAAAAATACTCATTAACCGGCCCAGTTCTGCATCACAGCGCTCCAGGCTTTTGTGTTCCAAATACATATTTACCACAGAGGGGTAACCGCCGATTCTCTGATAGAGTTTAAAGCATTCTTTTAATTCTTCATATTGTTCTGGAGCAGACTCACCGAACAAATCTATGGATTCATACAACTCCCGTTTGCCAAATACTTCCGCAAATTCCGGAAATGTCAATGTTTCCAGTGTCAAATCCTCAAAATCGCCCGCAGGTAGGAAAAATTCCTTTGACAACAGTCTGCCCAGATAACTGCCCGTAATAATCGCATAGCAATCAAACTCTCTGGCAAGCGTTCGTACGAGATTGAAAACTCTTGAGGATTCCTGTATCTCATCTATGATAATAACAGTATCCTTTGTATCCCTAAATTCTCTGTCAAAAAGTTCAAATGCTTTATGAATCGGTTTTTCTTCTCGTGGCGTTCCTGGTTCCCATTCATTCACTTTATCTAAGCACTGTAAAAACTGCTCTCCTGAGGGTTCCGCCATGCTGATATAAATCACATGTCGGAAGTTCTCATATGCAAATTTTTTCAATATATACGTTTTTCCTACCTGTCTGGCACCAGAGACCTGAAGCACCTGGCCGGAATCGTCTTTTTTCCACTGCAATAATTTTTTATAAATATCTCTTTTTAGTTCCATTCTACTCCCATCCAACCTTTCTTATTATGTTCCTATTTTAACCACAGTCCTCATGTATACATATAGATATCTTAAAATGAATACCTATAAAAGACTATTCAGGAACATTTCAATCCACACAGCCTTCGCAGACTGTGACTCCCATGTGCTGTCACAATGCACCTCCTCAAAACATTTCAATCCACACAGTCCTTGCAGACTGTGACCCAAAAGTATTGGATAGTTTAATTCTGATTTTTTTTAACACTATAAATCCTTGCAAGCTATGATTAAAGAAATTCAAACCATAGCTTTTATACCTCTCTATATTATAGCAGTTACCAGATAAACAAAACAAGCATAACCTTTCTTTTCGCACCTCTTACTTAGACAAAAATCGCCTTCCTACCCCAGTCACACCTGAAATTAGTATCCTTCGTTCAATCCCATCCAAAAAGGCATGGATTACGTCAACTCCCACTCCGCCGAGGAGATCGCAAAGACCATCCAGCCCCAGTTCCAGGAGACGCCCCTGGATAAGCTAACCATCATCGTGGACCGCTACAAATCCCAGGACACCTGGAAGGACGACACCATCTTTGAGAAAGAAAGCTTCGAGCTGCTGCAGAACATCCTGGAGGAAGCCGGAGAGCTGCCCCAGCGGGTACCCTATGAAGATTTGGTGACGACGCAGTTTTCGGAGGCTGCGAAGTAAAACCTGATATTTATGCCGGATCATTCTCAAATTCCCCGGGCCAATCGATGGCCCGGGGAAATTTAGTTATATAACAGTCAAAATAAACCCGGCAGAACTTTTACATTCAGCCGGGTCGACCATCCGATGCCACTGGATATCTTATTTTGTTTGCGCCTCAACTCTTTATCAAATGAATAGAGCGTGTCGCAAAATTCTGTTTTATTGCACAGAAAAGGTGCTGCTGCTCCAGTAGATGATTGATCTACCGGAGCAGCACCCCCTACCATATTTAATCCTCTGCCTTATAGGAAAAGGGCAGCAGCTTCTCTGCTCTAAGATTCATCGTTCCTTCCAGAATTTCTGCAATATAGGCGCTGCCATACTGAAACACGCCCCGCGGATATTCATTTCCTGAAAAGTCTGTTTTTGACAGTTTTATCTCATCAAGAATACTGCAATTATACTCTCTGATAAATTTCAGTTCTTCCTCTGAATAATTTACGTCTAATTTAAATACCATGACTGCTCCTGTAGCCGGTTTTACCACATATGCTCCCTTTCACAGGCTTTCCTTTTTCTGATTCAAAAGTCGGGTTTCCATCCGATTTTTTATTTCCCTTAATTACCTTACATATGTTTATAACAAATAGTTATTTTCCCGGTTTGCGATTTGTAAGGTGACTAATTTGTACGTCGCATATCCTCCCACTACCAAAGGCTCCATTCTGCAAATTTCTTCCGCTTCTTCCCGGCTATTTGTTTTCAGAATATACATACCGGCCATCCCCGGATAACCTTTAAACACACCGCAAATTTCCAATTTCCCCTCGTCATCCAGTTTTCTTATATTTTCAACATGTTCTATTACGATTTTCTTTGTTAACTTATTATAGGTCTTACTCTTCTCAATCATCATCATGTACATCAACGGTTCCATTCCCTCTCCCTTCGCACATCCTGCTTTATTCAACAGAATCACACCCTCCTGCTCCCATTTGCGTTTTCGCCGAAATCAAACGAGCCCGGCCTTCCACTTTCACCAAATTCTCCAACTCTTTAATGGCATCTTTCGCAACCCAAATCTGCGCTTTATTTCCGCCATGCAACATTTCATGAGCTGTTAAAAGAGCCTTTTCATTAAAGCCAAAATCTCTCTTTCCAATTTCTCTTAGCGCCCAGGACACGGCTTTTTTTACTTGATCCTGTTCAATATCTGAATCGCGCTTGATTCGTTCCAAATACCCGTCCAGAGTGTCGTCGGAAAGCTTTTTGTTGTGAACAGCTGCTGTGGCGATGAGCGTGTAGGCAGCACGTTTTTTGTAAGTATGAGTCGATTTGCTCCATTTATCGATAAACTCCTCGTAGTCATTCATTTTGGCGATCAGATTTTTACACAGATGATCGCACAAATCCCATGACACCACCTCATCCATTAGTTTTTCAATATCGGCGTGCGTGATGTGCTTCTTGTCAAATACAAGAACCGCCAGCAATTTTGCCTCATGATAACCCGTGTTCCACAATTCAAACGCCAGTTCATTGCACTTTCCGACTTTTTTTGCAATCGCCCGAACCTCACCCGTTGACACGCCTATACAATGTTCCTCCGGTATTCCCATTCTCACAACATTGGCTTTATATTTTTCAGAAGCCCGCGACTGTAATTCCTCCATAATTTCTTTACGATCCATAAACTCCCTCCAAGTTTCAAATCCGCTCAGACCGGCAGCGTCAGCCACCACCGCGAGATAAAGAACACCAACACCAGTGCCGGTACCATGTTGATCACGCGGAAATAGCGGATCTTTGCGATTTTCAGCCCCACTGCCAGGGTAATGATTCCCCCCACCGCTTTGAAATCGCTGACCATCTGTTGGTTCAGCAGCGGCATGAGCAGGCTGCCCAGGAAAAACAACAGCGTGCCGATACACATCTGCGGTACAGCGATCACCCCCACCAGATAACCGCTGGTGGCCCCGAATATGATAGCGGTAAAGAAATCCATGATCGCCTTGGAAATCAGGATAGAGTGATCCCCGGAAAGGCCGGAGTTCATGGCTCCGAACAGGCCCGTCCCGCTGAAGCAGAACAGGATGATCATGCTGATAATGTTGTCCAGCTGTTCCTCGGACAGCGAGTCCCCTGGCAGTCTGGAAGCCAGGCGGGAGAGCCCGCGGCTCAGGCCGTGCTCGATATTAAAGCACTCCCCGATCAAAGTTCCCAGAATAATGGACATGACCACCGCCGACAGGGCCGAGAGCTGGATGATCAGGTAAATGCCCATGGTGATGGCGGAAAGCCCGAACACTCCGGTAAGAGCGTCGTTGATCCGCTGTGGGATGCGTCCGCCCACCAGGGCCCCCACGATGCCGCCCAGAAAAATGGCGGCGGTGTTGATCAGTACGCCGACTGGCATATGTTAACCTCCTTTGCCGGCTTTTCACCGGTATGTAAAATTTTCCCTGTTAAAAAGCTTAACATATGCGCTCCAAAAATGCAATGGCCTGCAAACTCCAACCGCCGCCACTGCGACAAAAAGCCGCCGGTCCGCCATGTTTCACGGCAGCCCGACGGCTTTTCCCATTTACTCATTTTCCGATCGATCTGTTCCATCTACCCGTTTTGGACCTCTGGGTTCTCCAATACCCGCAGCCTGCTTTTCAGGAGCTGCCTGTTCCTCTCCCGCTCCAGATATCCCAGACCGGGGAGCACGTTCTGCGGCATGTCGTAGACCACCAGATCCGCCTTCTCATCCAGGGGCCTTGGAAGGCGGTGGATCATAATCAAACTGCTTCCCTTAAAATAGCGGATGTACTGGCTGTAGACGTCGGACCGCAGGGAGGTGCCCAGCAGAAGCAGCAGGTCGGCACGGGATATCTCCTGGGCGGTGCGGCTCATGCTGTGGCTGTCCACCATCTCGCCGAACAAGGAGACGCCGGGACGGATAACCGCATGACAGTCCTGGCACAGCGGCACGGGTACGGAGTTTATCATATAATCCACGCCGTACTGCCTGCCGCAGCGCGGGCAGCGGTTGTGGTACACGCTGCCGTGGAGACAGATCGCATGTTTGACCCCGGCCTTTATGGGGGCGTCGTGCAGGTTGATGGTCACCAGGCACTGCAGCTTTCCGGCCCGCTCCATGGCCGCCAGCTCGTACACTGCTGGGGAAATCTGCATTTCCTGCTTCAGTATCTCCTCCCTGTAGAACTGGAAGAACCGCTCCGGGTGCCTGGAGTAACAGGCAATATTGAAGAGCTCCTCCGGGGAGGCTCCATATTTCTCCTCAATCTCGTAAGCCCTGTCCTCCCGCTTTAACCCCTTTAATCCCACTTCCTCCATCATGCCGGAACCGCAGAGCGCCACCGTATAGCGGCTCTCCTCCACCATGGTTTTCATGCGCTCCAGTATTTCTCTGTCCATATGGTCTCCTTTCCAGTGATCCCCGTTCACGTCTTCGCCCCAAGACATTGGTCACATCCGGTACATCCCATATAGCGTTATTATACTGCGTTTATCGGTGCTTTACCAGCCAATAGCGCATAAATATTATGTAAATATTATATTAATTCACTCACACAGACCGCTCCGTAAGGCCGGATGCTCATCCGGTAGGCGCTGCCCTTGCCCGTGGCCTTCTCGATACAGGAAATATACTCGTCCACCAGATCGTTGGGCAGCATGGCCATGATCACGCCCGCAAATCCGCCGCCGTGAACCCGGCAGGCGCCCCGCTGTTTTTCCGCGATAAACAGCTCGGTCAGAGCCAGAGCCACCGTGATGCCCTGCTCCTGAAGGCTGGCGGTGGTGTAGCAGTTCTGCAGCCATTTCCAGGAGGAATTCCCGGAAGCGGTGATGTTGGTCAGGAAATCTTCAAATCGGTTCTCCTTTAACGCCGCCACCTCGGCCTCCACCCGTTTATTCTCCTCAAAGAAATGCAGGGCCCGCAGCACGGACCGGTCTCCGGCGAACTCCCGGATCTCGGCGATGTGTTCCAGCACCTCGGCCTCGCTGACCTGGGCCAGCACCTCTTTGCCGAAGAATTGCGCCACCTTCTTCATCTCGTTGGGAACAGAGGAATAATCCGCGCTGAGATCCGCGTGGCCCTTGCCCGTCTGCACGATGATCAGACTGTGGTTCTGGGATCCAAAGTCAAAGTCAATCTTCTCCACCACTGGATCCGAGGGCTCTAAGAAGTCGATGGTGATCAGACCGCCTACCGCGCAGGCCATCTGGTCCAGCAGCCCGGAAGCCTTGGCCCAGTATTTGTTCTCCGCAAACTTTCCGATGTGAGCGTAGGCCACGGTGTCCATGCGGCCCTCGTTGAAAAAGGTATTCAGAATGGAGCAGAGAAGCATCTCAAAGGAGGCGGAGGAGCTGACGCCCGCGGCGCTGATCACGTTGCTTGTGATGTACGCGTTGAAGCCGCCCACCGTATAGCCGGACTCCTCAAATCCCTTTAACAGGCCCTTGACCAGGTCCACGGTGCCCGCCAGTTTGGGGCTGGGCTCCAGCTGATTTAAGTCAATGGTAAAGTCCTGGTTGTAGGTCTCGCTGACGATGCGCACCTGGCTGGAGTTGTTCTTAGCAGCCACGCCCACACAATCCAGGTTAATGCTGCCGGCCAGAACCTTGCCGTGGTTGTGGTCCGTGTGGTTGCCGCTGATCTCCGTGCGCCCCGGCGAGGAGAAAAGCTTTACATCCTTGTACTCCCCGAAGGTCTTCTCAAATCCTGCCAGAAGTTCCTGATAGCGCTTCACCTGTTCCTCAACCGCTTCTTTTCCGTAAAGCGCCCCCAAAAGCTTACCGGCCGGTTCGCTCTCCATCAGACGGATCGTTTCCTTCACATTCATGACTTGCCTCTCCTTTTATGTAAAATTTTCGGGCAGGCTCCCTGTCCTCATTGTGACCATTTTAACACAGCCGCTTGCCGGGCTTCAATAGAATATTTTCTTAATATATAGCAAAATTTATCAGTCCGGATTTGCCTCCCCTGCATTTTCTGCTATAATCAATTTCAAAGCCCTGCCCCGCCGGGCCAAACTGCAGGAGGTCAAACATGGACTGGAACCAGAAACCCTATCACTCCCTGGACTATGAGCTGAAACGCCGGTTCGGGCGCAAGATCTACAAGCTGTCTCTGGACGGAGGCATGACCTGTCCCAACCGGGACGGTACTTTGGGAAACCGGGGATGCATTTTTTGCAGCAGCGGCGGTTCCGGGGATTTTGCCGCCCAATCCTGCCCGGACGTGTGGGAGCAGATCGAGGCCGCCAAGGCCCGTGTGCGCCGGAAAATGCCCCCCGAAAGCAGCGCCATGGCGCCCTCTGCCCCCTCCTACATCGCCTACTTCCAGTCTTACACAGGCACCTACGCCCCTCTCCCCCGGCTGCGCAGCCTCTTTGAGCGGGCCGTCTCCCACCCGGACGTCGCCCTGCTCTCCGTAGCCACCAGGCCGGACTGCCTCCCCGACGAGACCGTCTCCCTGCTGGCCGGTTTGAGCCGCAGGAAGCCGGTGTGGGTGGAGCTGGGACTTCAGACCGTACACGAGGACACCGCCCGGTTCATCCGGCGCGGGTACGGCTTTCCCGTGTTTGAGGATGCCTGCCGCCGCCTGAAGGCGGCCGGCATCACCGTGGTGGTTCACGTGATTCTCGGCCTGCCGGGCGAGGATCGGGAACGGATGCTTGAAACCATAACCCGCATGGCGGATTTCTCCCGGGCCGGGCTCATCGACGGCCTCAAGCTGCAGCTTCTGCACGTGCTAAAAGGGACGGACCTGGCGGATTATTACCAGAACCATCCCTTTCCCATCTTTTCCATGGAGGAATACATTGATTTTGTCATTGACTGCGCCGAGCTTCTGCCCCCTGAGCTGGTGATCCACCGCCTCACCGGCGACGGACCCAAGTCCCAGCTCATCGCGCCCTCATGGAGCGGCAACAAACGGTTGGTGTTAAACACGCTGGCCAGGCGCTTTAAGGAGCGGAATACCTGGCAGGGGCGTTTATCCGGCTGAATCCGGCCATACCGCGCGTATTCGCCGGTCCGGGCTGCCTTCCCGGCTGCCCGGCCGCTCCGCCTAGCCGAACGTACCTCACCGCCTTACCGCAAATCGCCGGTCGTCTCCCTGTACGCGGAGGTGGATGACATCAAGAGCG
>PVML01001709.1_pt1 | contig 15396 bp, 12 predicted proteins | sample 1853371 | NCBI WGS metagenome assembly PVML01 (sample SAMN08533508, study PRJNA380276) | Human gut metagenome, whole genome shotgun sequencing project. | isolation source: participant 1, chromium library | host: Homo sapiens | collected 2017 | reverse complement strand
ATAGTGTGGAAGTGAGAGGATTTGAAAAATGGAAAATGCTTTTTATATCGCAACATGTCGGTTTCATGTAAAAGAAAAAGACAGATTACTTATTACGGGATATTTTCTGGATAACAGACCAGATGGAAACCGGATTGAAATCCGGCTGGATGGAAAGGAACTATTTTATACAACGGATGGAATCCGTCTTCATCCGTTGAAGTTCCGTAAGATAAGAAAAAGACTTATAACCAAACAGTTTTTTCTTTGGATACATCTTCCGAAAGACTGGAGAGAAGCGTCCAGACTGGAAGTATTGCAGTCGTATCGTGGAAAAGAAGAATTGATGAAGACCTTTGCAGTCAGTGAATTGAAGAACCTGGAGAAATGGCTGGCAAACAGCATAGATAAGGTGAATACTGAAGAAAAAGGATTTTCAGTCGAGGGATGGTATTATAGCAGGAAAAATGCATCGATTCGGTTTCTGGATGAGAATCAGAATGAACTGGAGATGAAAGAAGAAAAAATCCGGCGTCTGGATGTGCTGCGAGAGTATCCGGAATGTAAAAAGGAAGAGATTGCCGGGTTTAAGGCATTTTATGAGGAAGGTATTCCGCGAAAACTGGAAGTATGCTTTGAAGAAGAAGAGAAAAATGCGGAAGAGATCATAAATCTCAAAAGAAAACTGCGACGTCAGAAAATGCTGGATGATTTTCGCAAAGTCAGAATCTATTATCGTCAGTTTGGAATCTGTGCAGCGTTTATCAGGGCAGGTGACAAATTGAGTGGGAAAAAACGGTACAGAGTATGAAGAATGGCTGCGAAGACATGAGCCGTCCAGGATCAGACTGTACCGGCAGAAGAGAAAGCAATTTACCCGGATGCCGAAGATTTCGATTGTTGTTCCTCTTTACCGGACACCGGAAAGATATCTGCGGGAAATGCTGGATTCTGTAAGAGGACAGTCCTATCAGAACTGGGAGCTCTGTCTTTCAGATGGAAGCGGGGAAGATTCGTCGATTGCAGGGATTCTGGAAGAATACACAAAGAAGGATAGCCGAATCCGGGTGAAGGACAATAAAAAACAACTGCATATTTCGGATAATACAAATGTGGCACTGGATATGGCAACGGGAGATTATATCGCTTTTATGGATCATGATGATCTGCTGACACCGGACGCATTGTATGAGTGTGTGGCAGAATTGAATGAATATCCGGATACAGAGCTTATTTATACGGATGAAGATAAGATTACGATGGATGGAGAAGAGTATTTCTTCCCTCATTTCAAATCGGATTTTAATCCAGATATGCTTTGTACAACAAATTATTTCTGTCATCTGGTGGTTGTTAAAAAGGAATTATATCAGGCGGCAGGAAAGTTGAACGGCGAATACGATGGTGCACAGGACTATGATTTTGTACTCCGGTGTGTTGAGAAGACCGATAAGATCCGGCATATACCGAAAATCCTATATCACTGGCGAGCATGCGAAGGATCTACAGCAGGCAGTGCAGACAATAAATCCTATATTGTGGATGCAGGTGCAAAAGCGGTAAGAGCGCATTACAGAAGAATGGGAATTGAAGCAGAAGTCATTCCAACGAAGTATCCGGGAATGTACCGGACGAAATATCCGGTAAAACAAACACCTAAGATATCGGTTATTATTCCAAACAAAGATCACACAGATGATCTGATCAAATGCCTGCGATCGATCCGGGAAAAAAATACCTATGAGAATATAGAAATTCTTGTTATAGAAAATAACAGCCAGAAAAAGAAAACGTTTAAAGATTATAGAAGGATCATGCATGAGTATCCAAAAGTTAAGGTTCTGTACTGGAAAGGAGAAGGATTCAATTATCCGGAGATCAATCAGTATGGAATTGATCATGCGACCGGCGAATATCTGCTGTTTCTGAACAACGATACAGAAATGATCGGCAATGACTGTATTAAAGAAATGTTGAGCTATTGTATGCGGGAGGATGTAGGTGCTGTCGGAGCGAGAATGTATTACGAAGATGGAACGCTTCAGCATGGAGGAGTGATCATCGGACTTGGAGGAGTGGCAGGACATGCATTCCTTGGCATAGACGGAGATTCGCCGGGATACTTTGCGAGGGCGCAGGTGGTCCATGATCTGAGTGCGGTGACCGCAGCCTGTATGATGATGAAAAAACGGGTGTATGAAGAAGTTGGAGGATTTGACTCGAAGTTTGCGGTGGCATTTAATGATGTAGATCTGTGCCTGAAAATACGAAAAGCCGGATATCTGATCGTATATGATCCATATGCGGAACTGATTCATTATGAATCCAAGTCAAGAGGATATGAAGATACGGAAGAGAAAATCGAACGTTTCCACGGAGAAGTAAATCTGTTTCAGACAAGGTGGAAAGATTTCCTGAAAAAGGGTGATCCATATTACAGTCCGAATCTGACACTGGATCATAATGATTTTGGACTGAATCATCTGGCAAAAGTGGAGAGGAGATAGGAGATGTTCAATAAAATGTCTCTGTATCGGGTAAAAAAAGGATTCGTATATCTGCGGTACTTTGGACCAAAAGAATTTCTGATACGATTAAAAGAAAGAATCCGTATTCAGAAGATTGATTATGAAAAATGGTATGAGAATCACAGACGAACAGAAGAGGAATTGGAAAGTCAAAGGCAGGAAGCATTTGCGTATGCACCTCTGATCAGTATTGTTGTTCCGGTATATCAGGCGCCGGAGGAATTTTTGAGACAGATGCTTTTGTCAGTATGCCGGCAGACTTATAAAAACTGGGAACTCTGTATGGCTGTTTCGGATGAAGAGAGACACAGAATAGAAGAAATTCTCGAAGAGGATGTGTTTAAAGGAAAAACTGTCCGTCTGATCGGAATGCGTGAAAACAGAGGAATTTCTGAAAATACAAATGCAGCGATCAAGGAAGCTGCCGGAACCTATATTGGTTTTCTGGATCAGGATGATCTGCTTGCGCCGGATGCGCTGTATGAGATGGTAAAAAAACTGAATGAATATCCGGAGGCCGGACTTCTTTATTCAGATGAGGACAAAGTGACGGCAGATCTGAAAAAACATTTTCAGCCGCATTTTAAACCGGATTTCAATCTGGATCTGTTGCGGGCGAATAATTATATCTGTCATTTTTGTGTGATAAAAAAAAGTCTGATTGAAGAAATGGGCGGTCTGAGAAGTGAATTTGACGGAGCGCAGGATTACGATTTGGTTTTCAGGTGTGTGGAAAAAACGATAACGGCGCATGTGCCGAGGATTCTTTATCATTGGAGGGTACATCAGGTTTCTACTGCGGACAATCCAATCAGTAAAACTTATGCATTTGAAGCTGGACAGCGTGCCATAGAAGCACATCTGCTAAGATGTGGTGAACATGCAGAAGTTTTACCGGAACTGGATAGAGGGTTTTATCGTGTCCGGTATAAGGTGCAGGGGAATCCGAAGATTTCCATTCTGATTCCCAATAAAGATCATGTGAAAGATCTGGAAAAATGTCTGCAGTCCATTTCCAAATCGATTTATAAGAATTATGAGATTACGATTATTGAAAATAACAGTAAAAAGGCAGAGACGTTTGCTTACTATGATAAAATAGAATCGGACCATATCCGAATTCTGAGATGGGATGGGCCATTTAATTATTCGGCGATCAACAACTACGCAGTAAGCGAGACTGATGGAGAATATCTGGTACTTCTGAATAATGATACAGAAGTGATTGGAAAGGACTGGCTAGGAGAAATGCTTGCGAACTGCCAGAGAAAAGAAGTCGGGATTGTCGGAGCAAAGCTTTATTATCCAAATGGTCAGGTGCAGCATGCTGGAGTCATTGTTGGGATTCGGGGAATTGCTGGTAATATGTTCCGGGGACTTCCAAAAGGTTATTCCGGGTATCTGCACAAAGCAAGTACTCAGCAGGATTTGTCAGCGGTGACCGCAGCATGTATGATGGTAAAGCGTTCTGTATATGAAGAAGTGGGTGGATTTGAGGAGCAACTTGCAGTGGCGTTCAATGATATTGATTTCTGTCTGAAGGTACGCAGATGTGGATATCTTGTAGTGTATGATCCTTATGTGAAACTGTATCATTATGAATCCAGATCGAGAGGGGCAGAAGATAATGAGGAAAAGATCAGAAGATATCAGTGTGAGATTGATTATGTACGCCGGAACTGGTCTGAAATCATGGAAAAAGGAGATCCGATGTACAATCCTAATCTTACGCTGGTGAAGTGTGATTATTCTTTGCGTGAAAAAGAAGATGGATAGAGAAAAGATGGTGGTATTTTGATAAAGAACAATCAGCGGATGTTAAATAAAGCGCAGGTATGTATGGATGCGGGAATCATTGGTGCTGCATATTTTTTCTCATGGTATCTGAGATTTAAAAGTGGTTTTTTTGTGCAGGACGTAGGGGTTCTTCCGGCAAAAACGTATTTTTCAGCTTTGTTTTTAATAATCCCTGGATATCTGCTTTTGTATAGTATTTTTCAGCTTTATATGCCAAGGAGGGTAAAAAGTTACCGTAAGGAGCTGATGGATATCATCCGTGCCAATGGAATTGGATTTATGATCTTTATCCTGGTACTTTATTTTATAAAGCAGGAGCATTTTTCAAGACAGATGCTGTGTATTTTCTTCTTTATAAACATCTCGCTGGAATTTGCTTCGAGATATCTGATTCGCACAATTTTGTGGAAAATGCGAAAGCAGGGACTGAATCAGAAACATATCCTGATGATTGGAGAGAGTCAGATGGCAGAACAGTATATGGACAGGCTGAGAGAGAATCCAAAGTGGGGATATCAAGTGTTTGCCCATCTGAAAGATGAAGAAAAACTGGAAAGAATACTGGAGGGGAATGAACTGGATGAGGTTGTGATTGCGCTTCGTGCGGAGGATTATGGAAAACTGGAGCGGATTGTGGATGTCTGTGAGAAGGCAGGGGTACACACGAAAATGATTCCTGATTTTGGAAATGTGATTTCTACCAGGCCTTATATTGAGGATGTGCAGGGGATTCCGGTGATTCATGTCCGCAGAGTTCCACTGAATATCATGCGGAACAGGGCGGCAAAGAGGGCAGTTGATCTGATTGGGGCAACGGTTGCAATCATTCTTTTTTCACCGGTCATGCTGCTTACTGCGCTAGTGGTTGCCTTTACAGAGGAAGGAAGTGTGATCTACCGGCAGGAAAGAGTTGGACTGCATAACCAGGTATTTTATATGTACAAATTTCGATCTATGATCATGCAGGATGAAGAAGAGGAAAAAACAGAATGGTCTACCAGGAATGATCCGAGGATTACACCGGTTGGAAAGCTGATCCGCAGGACGAGTATTGATGAACTGCCGCAGCTTTTTAATGTGCTGAAAGGAGAGATGAGTCTGGTAGGACCAAGACCGGAAAGGCCACAGTTTGTGCAAAAGTTCCGGGATGAAATTCCACGTTATATGGTAAAACATCAGGTGCGTCCGGGAATGACTGGCTGGGCGCAGATTAATGGATATCGTGGAGACACTTCCATTGAGAAGCGGATCGAATATGATCTTTACTATATTGAGAACTGGACAATGGTATTTGATATGAAAATATTGATTCTGACAATTTTTAAAGGATTTTTTGACGGAAGATGAAGATAGATGTGATCATACCGGTCTACAGACCGACAGAAAAACTGCATAAAGTATTGTATAGGCTCTGCAGACAGACGCACCTTCCGGAGCAAATCATTCTGTTACACACCAGGGATGGGATAAAGCTGGATGTTTCGGTTTGTAAAGACCGGGTTTCTGTTACAGAGATTCCGATTTTGGAAAAAGAATTTGATCATGGAAGAACCAGAGAGCAGGGAATCTGGATGTCAGATGCAGATATTGTGGTCATGATGACCCAGGATGCAGTTCCGGCAGATCCGTTTCTTTTGGAAAAGCTTTCAGAAGTATTAAATGAGCATCCGGATGCTGTGGCAGCTTATGCCAGACAGATACCGGATCAGAACTGTGGTCTGTTGGAAAAATATACGAGAGTTTTCAATTATCCCCCAAAAAGCCAGATTAAATCGCAGAAGGATTTGCCAAAACTGGGAATAAAAACTTATTTTTGCTCCAATGTGTGTGCTGCCTATCGGAGAGGAGTCTATCTGGAACTGGGAGGATTTCCGCATCCGGTCATCTTCAATGAAGATTTGGTCTTTGCAGCAGGAGCAATCCAAAATGGATGGAAGATTATTTATAAAGCAGATGCACGGGTGATTCATTCTCATGAGTATACTTACAGAGAGCTGATAAGGAGAAATTTTGACCAGGGTGTATCGCAGGCATGTCATCCAGAAATATTTGAAAAAGTAAAGTCAGAGAAAGAAGGCATACACCTGATTTGCACACTTGTGAAAAAGCTTTTAAAAGAAAGAAAATATTTGCAGATTATACAGCTGTTTGTGGAAAGCGGGTGCAAATATCTGGGCTACCAGATGGGAAAACATTACCGACAATTACCGGAAAGTTTCATCATGAAACTGACAATGAATCATAATTACTGGAGAGGAAGGAATGATGAGGATGCTTAAAAAAATAGCAGGATGGTCGTGGAAGAAAAAGATTATTGGGATTATTTGCATGATGCTGATTCTTGTTCTGGGGATGGCAGGTGCCGTATTTGGTTATGCTGCCAGCAAAGTGAACAAAATCCAGAAAATCGAAGTAAAAAAAGAAACACTGAAGGAATCGATTACAGAAGAGGTGGAACATAAGAGTGGATACCTGAATGTGGCAGTATTCGGGCTGGATTCCAGGGACGGTTCGCTGGATAAAGGAAATCGAAGTGATACGATCATGATCGTAAGTTTGAATCAGGAAACTTATGAAGTGAAAATGGTATCGGTGTACCGTGATACTTTTATGCGGCTGAAAGATGGAAGTTATAATAAGGCGAATGCAGCTTATTCTTATTTCGGACCGGATGGGGGTGTTGCTCTTTTGAATGAGAACATGGATATGAACATTGAGAAGTATGTATCTGTGAACTTTAATGCCTTAGTCGATGTAATTGATGCGGTGGGAGGAATGGATCTGGAGCTGACTGATGCAGAAGTAGTCCACATGAATAATTATTGTGTGGAGACTTCTGAAGTAACCGGAAAAAGTTATAAGAAGATTGAGCCGGAAGTCGGAGGTAGCTATCATCTGAATGGAGTACAGGCGGTTTCTTATGCGAGAATCCGTTATACAGATGGTGGAGACGCGCAGCGTACAGTGCGTCAGAGAATCGTCCTTCTGAATATCATGCAGAAGCTGCAGCAGATGGATCTGACGACGATCAATAAGATTGCTGACAGTGTTTTTCCACAGATTGCAACCAATTTTTCTTTTACTGAAATTCTGAATTATGCGAAAGATTTTCAAAAATATAAAGTAGGTGAAACACTTGGATTTCCAAATACAAGGTATTCCAAAATGCTTTCTGGTGTAGGAAGTACAGAAATCGCAGATACACTGGCATCCAATGTTGCCGAAGTACATCAGTTCCTGTTTGGAGATACAGATTATCAGGTATCAGGGACAGTAAAAGGAATTGATGATGAAATAAAAGATGCGCTTTCCAGTGGAAAATATGAGGAAACAGACGAGACGGAAAAAGAGAATGAAAAGTCGGAAGACAAGACATCTGAGGAAACGAATCATACAGAAAGTAATATAGAAGTGACGGAAGATGGAAATGCCGGAACGGATTCTGGCAATTCATCAGCCGACAGTGGATCTGGTTCATCAGCAGTGACAGAACCACAGCAGCCGGATACAGAAACACCGCCGGATTATTATGAGGAAGATTACTATTATGGTGATGATTAAAGGAGGAAAAAGGAATGAGAAAAATAACAAAGTGGTTATGCAGTGTATTGCTTGTAGCAGCAATTGGTCTGACAGGATGTGGACAGAAACAGAAGACGGAAAGTACGGCAGAGAAATCCAATGAAAATCATTTTGTGGGAGAGTGGATCGTTGAGCCGGAGTATGCAATCAGCAAGGTTGGAGATGAAAATACGCTGTTTGTAGATGGAAGGGGAGAAAAAAAGGCAATCCTTGGAACTGTAAAAGGTGCAATTGCTACAGTATGGCAGGACTGGAGTATTACAGAAGGAAAACAGGGAGATGAGAAATGGGGGTGCATCCAGGAGCCGGAACAGCTGGAAGAGACTCTTGGCAATCTTGGAATTACAAAGGATAAAGAAATTATTCTGATCGGTGAGACCCTAGATGGATGGGGAGATGATGCGAGACTTCTCTGGGAACTCCGGGCAGCCGGATATGAAGATGTGAAGATGGTAGATGGCGGATGGAAGGCGTTGAAAGACAGTGGAATCAAGACACAGTTCCTCGCATCCAAACCGGAACCGGCAGAAGTAAAAATCGATGAAATTGATTATTCCCATGTGATGACAACCGAAGAATTACAGAAGAATTATGACGAGTACAAAATTGTGGATGTGCGTACCGATGAAGAATATGAAGGAGCAATCCTGTATGATGAGGCAAAGGGAGGACATCTTCCGGGAGCAATTCATATCCGGTACACGGATCTGTTCGATGATGCGGGATATCTGAAATCCAATGAAGAACTGACAAAAATGTTTGAGGATGCCGGACTGTCTAAAGATGATGAGATCGTCACTTATTGTACAGGAGGAATCCGTTCGGCATATACACAGCTGGTAATGGAAATGTGTGGATTTGAACATACATACAATTATGATCAGTCATTCTGGAGATGGGCTGTTGTTGGAGATGTAGAATAATGGTTAGCGTTTTGATGTGTACTTATAACCGGAGATTTTGTTTGAAACAGGCGATTGACAGCGTACTTTGTCAGACGTATCCGGATTTTGAATTTGTCATCGTAGATGACGGATCGACCGACGGAACAGAAGAACTGATTAAAAGCTATCAGGATCCACGGATCAGATATTTTAAACTGAATCGGAATTCGTTTTACTGTTATGCAGCAAATCAGGGGCTTGATCACTGCCAAGGAGACTATGTGGCATTTATGAACAGCGATGATGCATGGTTGCCGGACAAGCTGGAAAAGCAAGTGACGGTTATGGAAGAGGATCGGATGCTCGGGGCATGTTTTACGAGAGTATATCTGGTTGATGAAAGTGGCAATGATCTGTCAGAAGAATGCAGGGATATGGCAGAGCTTTTTGACAGGAAGTGTTCGACACAGAAAGAATATCTGCATACGCTTCTGCAATCTGGGAATTTTCTTTGTCATCCCTCAGCTCTGGTCAGAAAATCTGTATTGGATAAGATCGGATATTTCAATCTTTTGTATCGCCAGCTGGCAGATTATGATCTGTGGCTTCGGATTGTAAGTGAAGCAGAGATCACGGTTCTGGAAGAGAGACTGATCCGCTTTCAATGGGATATAAAAGGAAAGAAACAGATCAGTATGTCAACAAGAGAAAATTCAGTCCGCGCATTTAATGAATCTGTCATGATCCGGAAAAATTGTGTTGAATCGATGACGGATGAAAAATTTTGTCAGTTTTTCCGGGAAGATTTCCGGAATCCGGATTCTACATCACATTTACAACTGGAATTTGAAAAGGCATTCTGGCTGATGAAATGTACAACTAAAGAGCCAGGACTGAAAGCGGCAGGGATGGAAATGCTGGAGAGGGCTATGAGAGAAGAGAATGCAATGGAAACTTTAAGAGCGCATTTTCATATGGATATTTTTGATTTGTATCAGTGGACTGGAGAGCATATGTATAAGACGCCATGGCTGATAAGTGAAATTGAAGAAGGAAGCCAGCAACTGGCGTATTATAAAGATATTCTCAAACAGAAAGATGAGTATATCGGGCAGCAGAAAGAACAGCTTGAAAAACAAAATGCAGCGATTGAACAGCAGCAGGAATATATAGAAGGACAGCGAAGGCAGGCCGCGCATTATGAAGAACAGCTGGATGAACTTGGCAGACGGATGGAACAGAAAACAGGGCAGCTTAAGAAATATGAGGATAAGATCAGGGAGCAGGATGAAATGATCCAGACATATGCAAATTCAACCAGCTGGAAAATAACAGAACCGATGAGAAAAATCATGCGTCTGCTGAAAAAGTGATTTATAGAAAAGATGAATATACTTAATCCGGGATAAGGACAATCAATTAGTGAATAGATTGAAGATATGCTATAGTTAGAAGAAAGAAGATTAGACGAGGAGAAAAGATTATGAAAAGAACAGCATTATTTCTTGCAGGAATTCTTGCGATTTCATCACTTTCAGGATGTGGTGCAAAGAATTCGGAATCAGACAGCAGTGAACCATTTGAAGGAAAGTATGTAGTAACCGCCGACTATGTGAAAGAAAATCTGGACGATATCATCGTAGTGGATGCAAGAGGTGAAGATGAGGCGAAAAAAGGTACTGTAAAAGGTGCAGTGGCAACGACATGGCAGTATCTGGCAACCTGCGAAGACGGGGAAGCGGGGGATGCAAACTGGGGATGTATTCTTGATACAAAGCGCCTGAGCGAAAGATTAGGAGAGCTTGGGCTGGCAAAAGATAAGGAAATCGTGCTTTTTTCAAATGCGGAGAAAGGTTGGGGAGAAGATGGCAGGATTGCATGGGAGCTGATCGCGGCAGGCTATGAGGATGTGAAAATCGTAGATGGCGGGATCAAAGCACTGAAAGCAGCAGGAGTTGAGACTGTCAAAGGAGTAGCAGAGCCGAAACCGGTATCGGTAGAAATTGATTCGATTGATGAAACGCATGTGATCAATACGGATGAGCTGAAAGAGATTTATGACGACTGTAAAATTGTGGATACCCGTACAGATAAAGAATATAATGGAAAGACAATGTATGGGGAGGAAAATGGGGGACATCTTCCAGGGGCAATCCAGATCCGTTATACGGATTTGTTTAACAGTGACAGTACATTAAAGAGTAATGAAGATCTGACCAAGATGTTTGAAGATGCAGGACTTTCAAAAGAGGATCATATTATTACTTACTGTACCGGAGGAATCCGTTCAGCTTATATGCAGCTTGTAATGGAAATGTGTGGCTTTGAAAATTCAGAGAACTATGACGAATCTTTTTACAGATGGTGTGTGGAAGGAGATCTGGAGAAATAAAAGAGAAGCAGATCAACGAGATCTGAACATCGTATGAATATGAATGGATTTGAAAAAGCGGGACGTTGGCAATTTAGTCAACGTCCCGCTTTTGTAACCTTTTTGGGAATAATTATTATTTTACAATTTTTTTCTTACCGAATGCAATGATTGCGCCAAGAGCAGCGAGCATTGCAACTGCGAGAGCAGCGATAGGAGCGGTATCTCCTGTCTTTGTTGTAGCAGCAGTAGTGGTTTTACCGTTATTCAGGTTTTTATTGTTATCTTTGCCATTGTTGTCTTTCTTTGTATCAGGATCAGCGACAGGATCTGTTACAAAATGCTTCTGGATCACTTCACTTTTTGCACCGTTTTCGATGGTGAATACGTTGGTGATTCCGGCTTCTTTGAGAAGCTGAGTTGCTTTTGCAGCACCTCTTGCACCACTGTTGCAAAGAACGTAAATTGTTTTTCCTTCAAAATCTGCTTTGTGAGCAGCTACATATTCTGTAAATGCTTTTGCGAGATCATCCGGAAGTTTGTTATCTTTGTCAAAAAGTGGAAGGGAAAGAGATCCCTTTAAGTGTCCTTTTGTGTAAGAAGCTGTAGAACGTACATCAAGAATCAGGTAGTTCTTTGTATCTGCCATTTTATTGATTACATGAGTGTCAGAAACATAGATTGCAGCAGCTTTTACATCAGCATCTTTTGCACCACCAGTGATAGTATGCACTTTTGCAAGATCATATCCGGCAGATTTTAATAAAGCAGTAGCTGCTCTTGCACCACTTGCACCACTGTTGCAGAGAAGATAGAGTTCTTTTTTCTCAAGAGTGGCTTTGTTGTCTGTTACATATTTTGTGAAATCTTTGGAAAGCTGGTCATCTGTAGTTTTGGCAACTCCGTTTGCATTGAATACAGGTGTTGACATAGAGCCTTTTAAGTGTCCACTTCCATAGTTACCTGTCGCACGGACGTCAAGGATTACTACGTCGTCTTTTCCGACAGCAGCAACAGCTGTTTTTCCGTCTACGGCATTTCCGTCTGTTCCAGACATTGCGTACAGAAGTTCCAGACCTTTTGCACCGTTTTCAATGGTGTATACTTTACCATCTTCTTTGATGCTTGTGTTATAGCCAAGTTTGCTAAGAAGCAGAGTTGCTTTCTGCGCACCTCTTGCACCACTGTTGCAGATAATGTAGATTGGTTTGTCTTCTGTTATTTTTGAAGGAATTTCTTTTATGAAAGCTTTTTCAAGCGCTTCCGCTTCAGCAGTGTCAAGTTTGTTGTTATCATCAAACAGAGACTGAGAAATAGATCCCTTCAAAGTACCTGTCTTTGTCTGTGCTTTTGAAGAACGTACATCAATAATGTATGCACTTCCGTCTTTTGCAGCGGCAATAGCATCAGTTCCGCTTACGAATTTGTAGCCGTCTACAGTTACAAAAGCACTTTGTACTGTTTTATCGCCTGCACCACCGGTAATGGTGTAGATTGTATTCGGGTCAACACCGTTGTCTGCAAGTAATGCAGTGGCGGCTCTTGCACCTCTTTGGCCGCTGTTACAGAGGACGTATACTTTTTTGCCTGAGAAGGTAGAAAGATTAGCCTGCACATATTCAGCAAAGGTTTTTGCATATGGATCTTGGTTGGTTTCTGCTACAACCTGTTTTCCTTCTTCATTCAGATAGAAAACAGGAAGAGAAAGAGAGTTTTTCAAATGACCGTTTGCAAAGTTCTCTTTTGTACGTACATCTACGATAACCACGTCATTTGAATCAACAGCAGCTACAGCTTCAGCACCGGTTACAGCGTTGTTTGTTCCAAGGAATGCGTAACGAACTTCAAGACCTGTTGCTCCGCCTGTAATGGTATGAATACGACTGGTATCATATCCAGCACGTTGTAATAAAACAGCAGCAGCACGAACCCCTCTTGCACCACTGTTGCAAAGAAGGTAAAGCTCTTTGTTCTGGAAAATTTGCGTTATTAGTTACAGTTTTTGTGAAAGCTTTTGCAGTAGCATCTTCAGAAGTTTGGATGATACTGCCATCCTCATTAAATACAGGTGTTGAGAAAGAACCCTCTAAGTGAGAAAGCTCATAGTTTGCAGAAGAACGAACGTCTAAAACAGCAACAGTATTTTTATCGGCTGAAATAGCATCTGGGCCGCTTACATTTGCACCAAAAGTATATGCTTTATATGCAGTTTCGAAATCTGTGATAGCATCAGATTCATTAGCTGGAACTGCTTCGTCTTCAGAAACTGCTTCGTCTTCAGAAACTTCTTCCTGAGTAGTTTCTTCTGGATTCCCCTGATCTTCAGAAACAGTAGTCTGCACATCACTTTCTGTAACGGCATCAGCAACCGGATCAGCGGCAAAAGCTGTCAGAGAGCCGTTCGCAAGTAATGCGAAAGACAGAAATACTGGTAATAATTTTCTTTTCATTTTTCCTCCTTACTCTCAAAATTAGGTTACGATTACATTGTAACAGTTTTCACAAAAATTTCATAATTGTTTTAATCTATATATAAAAATGAAATAGATAAAATCTATAGGTATAATTGAGAGATTTTATTAAACTAACTGCTGTTTCGTGGTAGAATAAAAAGATAAAAATGAAAAACGGGGATATGAAAATGAAAGGAATTATTTTGGCAGGCGGATCAGGAACCCGGCTCTATCCACTTACGATGGTGACATCCAAGCAGCTTTTACCTGTGTATGACAAGCCGATGATCTACTATCCGTTGTCAGTTCTTATGAGTGCAGGAATTCGGGAGATCCTGATTATCAGTACACCACAGGATACACCGAGATTTGAAGAACTTTTCGGGGACGGGCATCAGTTCGGCATCGAATTAACCTATGCGGTGCAGGAAAGACCGGAAGGTCTTGCGCAGGCGTTCATAATAGGAAAAGAATTTATTGGCAATGATGCGGCGGCAATGATCCTGGGGGATAATCTGTTTGCCGGGCATGGGCTTAAGAAACGTCTTTTAGAAGCGGTAAAAGCAGCGGAGAGAGGAGACGGTGCAACCATATTTGGATATTATGTGGATGATCCGGAACGGTTTGGTATCGTGGAATTTGATGAAAAGGGCAAGGCGGTTTCCATTGAGGAAAAACCCGAACATCCGAAAAGTAATTACTGTGTGACAGGTCTGTATTTTTATGATAACCGGGTGAGCGATTATGCAGGACAGTTAAAACCAAGCAGACGCGGGGAGCTGGAGATCACGGATCTTAACCGGATCTATCTGGAACAGGGAAGACTTCGGGTAGAGCTTCTGGGTCAGGGCTTTACCTGGCTGGATGCGGGCACCCATGAGAGTCTGACAGATGCGACCAATTTTGTGAAGACGGTAGAGACTCATCAGCACCGGAAAATTGGATGTCTGGAAGAAATTGCCTATATGAATGGCTGGATTTCCAGAAACGCACTGCTGGAAGTCTGTGAAAAATACAGACAGAATCAGTATGGACAATATTTGCATGACGTAGCAGAAGGAAAGTTCAGAGAGAATCTGTTTTAGACAGGGGAGAGAGTTTATGAAAATCATTGTTACCGGCGGCGCCGGATTTATTGGCAGCAACTTTATTTATTATATGATGGAAAAGCATTCGGAGGATCAAATCATCTGTCTGGATGCACTGACTTATGCAGGGCATATGTCAACCCTGGAAGTAGCAATGAAAAATCCAGCGTTCCGTTTTGTGAAAGCATCTGTGACGGATCGGGTGACTGTATACCGGCTGTTTGAGGAAGAACACCCGGATATAGTAGTTAACTTTGCAGCGGAAAGTCATGTGGACCGGTCGATTGAAAATCCGGAAGTCTTTCTGGATACCAATATAAAGGGAACGGCAGTGTTGATGGATGCGTGCCGGAAATATGGAATCTGGCGTTATCATCAGGTTTCTACGGATGAGGTGTATGGGGATCTTCCGCTTGAACGGCCGGATCTGTTTTTTACAGAAGAGACGCCGATCCATACGAGCAGTCCGTACAGTGCATCCAAGGCAGCGGCAGATCTTCTGGTACAGTCCTATCACAGAACGTATGGACTTCCGGTTACAATCAGCCGTTGTTCCAACAACTATGGACCATATCATCTGCCGGAAAAGCTGATTCCGCTGATGATCGTCGAAGCGCTTCATGACCGGCCGCTTCCGGTCTATGGTGATGGGAAAAATGTCCGTGACGCAGGATCAGATCGATTGCTCGGCAGTGATCCTTTACATAAAGCCAG
>PVML01017994.1_pt1 | contig 15401 bp, 10 predicted proteins | sample 1853371 | NCBI WGS metagenome assembly PVML01 (sample SAMN08533508, study PRJNA380276) | Human gut metagenome, whole genome shotgun sequencing project. | isolation source: participant 1, chromium library | host: Homo sapiens | collected 2017 | reverse complement strand
CTTGACGGGTAGCACACCAAATATAAGGGGTTGCGGCTTTCTTGGTTTTTACGTGAAATGCGTAATGCTTTTACAAGCCTTTTGATCTGCGAATAATACCGGCGGCTACCTTTTGAGATAGTATTTCATAATCGGTTCGAAATCCAGCATTTTCATGAAGTGCATCAGTTATGGAAGTTCTTGTATAACAAGGGATGCAGCCATGTACACCGATTTTACGCATGTTCATTTCATGTAGAGTATTTATTAGGTCTTCACATGTAAATTTCTCATTTAACTGTTTTTCGAGTATCCGATAAATCATGAGAGAGATAAAGCATGTGAGAAAATGTGCCTTGATTCTGTCGTCTCTTTGCAGATATACCGGCCAGGCATCAAATTCTGATTTCATGATTCTGAAAGATTCTTCGATTTCCCATCTGTCGTGATTTATTTTTGCAATTTCAGATGGATCATCATCAAGATTTGTACATACAGCATAAAAGCCATCATACTTTGATTCCTCTGCGATTGCAGCTTTATCAAGGTCGTAAGCTGTGTTCTCGGCTATCTCACCATCTTTGGTTATAGGAGTTTTTTTGATAAAACGTTTTGCATCGGTTTTTGAGCATCTGTCGGATTCTGACGGATGCTCAAGATATTTTTTTGCTCGCTCTATCTGGCGGTTGCGGACTGTCTGCTGGTATAGTTTGTATTTCAATGAATATGTGACTATAAGAGTCTGGTCAAAAGTTATATCCCTTTCTTCATCATATCCTTCGATTAGTTTCTGCTTGTAAAAAATCTTTTTCCGGTTTTCAGGAGTATCTTCGAGTTCTGAAATGTTAAAGGTTCCTTTTTTACCTTCCAGATGCCATCCGTCAGGATTAATACTCCAGTCTTTCAAATCTGCAGTGAGTTTTTTTATTGACTGTGTTGTAATAAAACTGCGTTCACCGTAGTTGTTAAATCGGAGGTTTGCATCAGAGGACAGACCGGCATCTGTGCAGACTACAAATTTTGAATGCTCAAAATCACGCATTATCTGTTGCTCCAATGGCTGTAATGATAACTGTTCATTCTGGTTTCCGTCATTGATACAGAATGCGAGAGGAATACCCGATTTGTCCATAAACAATCCCATCTGTACTATTGGATTTGGACGGTGTTCCTTGCTTATTCCGTACTGTTTTAATCCTGATGCCTGCTCTAACTCGAAAAAGTAATTCGTGCAATCGTAGAAAAGAATCCCGGTGTTGCGTTTTATGACTTTTTTAGAACGTTTATAAAGTTCTGCCTGTACAAAATCCATGTTATCTGCAAGGACTGACAAAGCACGGTAGATCTGGTGAAGTTCAAAATGCGGCTGTTCCAGAAGCTTTTTTGACTGCTCATAACAGGAGAGATTAGATGACGGATAAAGGATTCTTCCATAAACAAGCCTTGAAAGTATTTCATCAAGATCATATGAAAATCCATTCTCTTTCTTTATCTTCCGGCAGATGGACGGGAGACCAAGCTGAAAATAAATTTTCTGAAGGAAAAGGTATCCGGCGTTGAAAGACAGCTGCTCATCGTATTGAATGATTTCATCAGAGTTAAAAGGGATTAACACTTTGTGTTTTTTTGACAATTCTTCATCGTTTATTTTTTTAAGCTGTTCTTTAGCCCATTCATCCACATCATCGACACCGTAAGTTTCTCTTATTGATTTTTCTGTACCGAGTTTTCTTACTATTTCTGAATAATTTTTACCGTTACGGCGTACTGACCTTATGATGTAATAGGATGTTGCATTCTTTGACTTTACTTTGTTTAACCGCATATTAACACCTCCGCATATAATTATGTTATAGCACAATGCGGCATTACGGTATACAAGAAAATAAAAATTTACAAAAAAATAAAGCTGGGCAAGGCTTTCAGCGATTTGAGGTGTCAAACATCCGAGGGTACTGAACAGTTACGATATTCTGAACTTTATTATACACGGATACCGGTACTTGACGAGGAAAGGAAAAACGAAATCCACCATACTATAAAAGAAATGAACGAAAAGATAAAATATTTTGAAAATATTGAGTTTTTATTGCAAAATTAATATAATACAAAAAAAGAAGCAAAGGTGAAAAAACATATCGAAGGTATGACAATGGAAGAATATAGTAAAAAACAAAAGAGAGAACATCTGTTGACAAGACTCAGAAAGTACTATCAGTCCCATCTTTGGTGTGCGTTCGGTACAGAGATCCTGTTGGCGCTGGGTGTGATTATTCTGTTCATGAGCAGTTATATGAAAAATGAGTATTATGAGTATCTGGTGGAAACGACGATGACGACAGAGCGGGTGCTGCTGGATTCGGTCAGCAGAAATATCCGGACGCAGATGGAGGATTTTGTAAATATCGGTTCCGGCATCGCAGTGGATGAAAATCTGATCGAAGAAATCGAACAGTGCCTGGAAAAAGAGTCTGAGGCCAGCAAAAATAAGAGAATGAAAAATGCACTGGAATCTGCCGCCAGTCGGTCTAATCATATCGTAGGTATGGCACTGGCCGACAGCGACGGGGTGCTGTGTCAGTACGATAAGCTGGAAAAGTGCGGAAATGATGATGAGATCTGGACGAAAAACAGCCAGAAAGAAGTACAAGCAGCGTTTCAGTCCGTCAAAGAAAAAAGTGCCAGCAAATCGGTGCCACGTTACGAGACCATCCTGTATCCGACGATGCATCCCAATGATAAAAAAAGTGGACTGATTAATCTGGCTTTTCCGGTAAAAAACGAGAGCGTTTACCGGGAAATCGAGTATATGCTGATTATTACTTACCGAAATGACGGACTGCAGGATCTGCTGGAACAGCTGAAGCAGGGCGGAGAAAATTATATTCAGGGATATCTGGAAAACAGAGGGGATATCCTGTTTCATACCCGTGGAAGCCGTTATGTAGGGAGAAAGACAAACATCTATGCCAATCAGCCGTCTCTGACAAATCTGGAGGCTACCTGTGGAAAATATGGATGGAGACTGCATGCGGTTGTGGATGATAACCTGATCAAGGAGAAAGTGAATGCCATCTATATGAAGGTTGTTTATCTGTATATTGTGGCGATCGTGGTGGTGCTTGCCATTCTGTTTCTCTTTACCAATCACACGATGCGGCCGGTGAAGATGATCGGACAGTCGATTCAAAAAGTAAAAAACGGGGATATCCGGGAGCAGCTGCCGATCGAGGGTGAGAATGAAATCTGGCAGCTGGCGCAGGAATACAACGAGATGCTCAAAGCGATCCAAGAAGCCCAAAAAGAAGTAGAGCGTCAGCATGATGAAATCGTGGAATCCCTGAAGATGAAACGAAGAGCGGAGCGGGAAGCCCTGGAGTCCCAGATCAATGCGCATTTTATCTGTAATACGCTGAATGCGATCAATTATGAAGCTATTGACAACGGGGATCTGAAAGTTTCGATTCTGTTAAAAAAACTGTCCAATATTTTACGGTATACATTTGACCAGAAACATCAGAATGTCTATATTTTCCAGGAAATTTCTTGGGTAGAGCAATATTTGTTTTTGCAGAAAGAACGGATGGATGGAGTATTTGACTATGAAATCCGGTTTGATCAGGATTATAACGACTGGCCATGCCGAAAGCTGATGCTGCAGCCCTTTGTGGAGAATTCGATCCTGCATGGATTTGAAGGACTGGAAGAAGGAGGAAAGATCCGGATTATCGGGGAAGGGTATCAGGACTGCCTGAAGATCGTGATCGAGGATAACGGCTGCGGGATGGTTTCACGAATGGCGCAGATCCTCCAGGAGATCTTGGATAACCCGATGCTTGCAAAATCACGGACGGTGGGGATTGGCATATCCAACGTGATAATCCGTATGAAGATGTATTATGGGGAGAAGTTCAGGATTTCCATGGAGACGGAAGAAGGGAAAGGAACCCGGTTTACTCTGATCTTACCGGGATCGGAAAAGTAGGGATAAGGAGAGAGAAAACAGTATGAGAATATTGATTGCGGAAGATGAAAAAAGAGCGAGGCGCGGGCTGAAGTCTGTGATTTCCTTCCTGTCGGAAGACTATGAGGTGGTTGCGGAAGCATCCGATGGAAAACAGGCCCTGGAACTGATCCAGATCGTGCAGCCGGATGTGGTGTTCACAGATTTGAAGATGCCGTATATGGATGGAATGTCACTGATCAAGGCTGCGCAGAATGCGGGAAGTAAAGCGAAATATGTGATCGTAAGCGCTTATGAAGAGTTTGAGATGGCCAGGCAGGCCATCAGTCTCGGGGTGGTGGAGTATCTGGTAAAACCCATCACGGTAGATGAGGTACAAGAGCTGATGAAACGTCTGGAAAAAGAAATCCTGGCAGATGAAAAAGAAGAAGCGTGGGAGGGGGAGCTGCGGGAACAGTACAAGGATGTGCATCCGCTGGTGCGGAAAGCCCTGAAATATATCCAGAAGGAATATGCGTCAAAGATCAATCAGGGAGAACTTGCGGAGAGTTTTGGAATCTCTCAGGAGTATTTTTCTTCGTTATTTACCAGGGATATTGGCGAACCATTTTCCAAGTTTGTGAAGCGTTATCGAATCGAGGCGGCCAAACGGCTCTTAAAGGGAAGCGAAAGATCCAAAGAGGAGATCGCAGAAGAAGTGGGATTTTCCGACAGCAAATATTTTAACCGGGTATTCAAGGAAATCACGGGAATGAGCGTGACGGAATACCTTCGGAAAGCATAAGAGAGATATTCATAAAAACGTGGGTATCTCTTTTTTTAGATCTTAAAATTGTGTCCGAATCTTAAAATCTTCTCCTAAAATCATCCCCAAATCTTAAAAACGGCGGTTTCGTGCAATTTAACGAAAAGATATAATAAAACCATCTTAAATACAGATAAGTTTTCAAGGAGGAACGAAGTATGAAAAGAAGATTTCAGCAACTTGCATCACTTTTGATGGTTGGTGCACTGACAACTACCATGTTATACGGATGCGGCAGCGCAGGAAGCAGTACAGATTCCACATCCGATGACACAAACACAACAACAGAGAATACTTCTGCAGGAAAAGAAGCAAGTACCGCAGATATCGGAGAACCAAACGGCGGGGATGAAGTAACACTGTGGCATTATTTTGAACATGAGGCAGATGCCCTGAACAAGATGGTAAAACAGTACAACGAATCACAGAGTGATATCTACATTGTACCGACGTATGTATCCAGAGATGAGCTGATGAAACAGTATACCATCGGTGCAGTATCAGGAGAACTGCCGGACATCGGAATGGTAGATTCCCCGGATATGGCTTCCTATATTTCCATGGGTGTCTTCGAAGACATCACCGATTATCTGAGTGACTGGGAAGGACTGGATCAGTTTTATCCGGGACCTCTGGTCAGCACACAGGATGCGGACGGACATTACTACGGACTGCCGAACAACTCCAACTGTCTGGCGATTCTGTGTAACATGGATATCCTGAATGCCGCTGGTATCGAGAATCCACCGACTACCTGGGAAGAGTTCAAAGAAGTATGTGAGAAGACGACAAACGCAGATGACGGTGTTTACGGATTTGCAATGTCTGCAATCTCCAACGAAGAAGGTACCTTCCAGTATATCCCGTGGATGTACGGTGCAGGTGCGGATGTATCTGATGTAGATTCCGATGCCAACGTAGAAGCACTGACATTCTTAAGTGATCTGGTACAGAACGGTTATATGAGTAAAGAAGTTGTCAACTGGGGACAGGGCGATGCCTACAACGCATTCCTGGCAGGGAAAGCGGCCATGCTGGAATCCGGTACTTGGCAGATCGCAACTCTGGACGGACAGGATAAAGATAAAGTCAACTTTAAGTATAAGTACGTAGAAATGCCGAAAAACGGTGACAACCAGGCAACCTGCATCGGAGGTGAAAACTTCGGTGTATGCGCAGGCAGTACACATGTAAAAGAATGTGCAGAGTTCTTAAAGAGCATGATGTCTGCAGAAAATAACGCAGACTGGTGTGAAATCGCAGGTAAACTGCCAGTACGTGCCGATGCGGTAGAACTGAAAGACTTCTGGACTGCAGACGAGAGATACAAAGTATTTAACGATTCCATGGACTTTGCAGTAGCAAGGGGGCCTCACGAATCTTGGCCGACCATCTCCGAAGCAATCTACAAAGCAGAGCAGGCAGCGATCCTGGGAGAAAAAACTCCGGCAGATGCTCTGGCTGAGGCAGCGGCAACGATCGACCCGATTCTGGAAGAAACACCAATTGCTTCACAGAACTAAAAATCAGTAAAGAATACATAGAGACATACGGGACAAAATCTCATCGATGAAGGTGTGCTTCTCATAGATTTTGTCCCATAGTAGGTTAAAAGAAAGGGAGTGGAATCATGAAATTATCAATGGCCGGTAAGAAACGGGTGGAAGGGTATACGTTCATCCTTCCGGGTTTCATCTACATGCTTGTGATTCTGGGATATCCGCTGGTATATAACGTTATCCTGAGTTTTAAAAATGTAAATGTTAAAACATTTGCAGCGGGTACCTCAAAATTTGTAGGACTTCAGAACTATATTGATCTGTTCCATAATGAGACGTTTTTGCTGGTATTAAAGAACACATTTGTATTTACCATCTGTTGTCTGGTGTTCCAGTTTACCATCGGTTTTATTTTCGCATTATTTTTCAGTAAAAAATTCGCTTTTGCAGGACCGATCCGTGGCATGATCCTGGTAGGTTATATGATGCCGATGTCTGTTACCGCCCTGCTTGGAAAGAACATGTTCGACGTATCCAGCGGTGTGATCAATGACCTGCTGATGAAGATCGGACTGATCCATGCACCGGTAGAATGGCTGTTAAACGGCGGAACAGCTATGGCGGCTGTTATTGCGGTAAACTGCTGGGTAGGTATCCCGTTTAATATGTTGCTTCTGACTTCCGGACTGACCGGAATCTCTCAGGAAGTGTATGAGAGTGCAGAAGTGGATGGAGCCAATCCTATGGAAAAATTCCTGTATATCACCCTGCCGCTGATGAAACCGGCGATTATGTCGGTACTGATGTTAGGTTTTATCTACACCTTCAAGGCCTTCGACTTGATGTTTGTCATGACAAGCGGCGGACCGCTGAATGCAACCGATGTTTTGGGTACATATTCGTATACATTATCCTTTAAACAGTATGAATTTTCACTTGGTTCTGCAACTGCGATGGTACTGTTCTGCTGTCTGTTTGTTGTAGGCTTGTTCTATCTGCGAATGATTTCAAAGGAGGATGATTAGTAATGGAAAAAGAAACGAAGAAAAAAGTACTCAGCTCGAAAGAAAAACGGAAAAATGTGATCAACTGTGTGATCGCGGTACTGGTAGCTGTTATTTTCCTGTTTCCAATCTATTGGATTCTGGCGATGTCTTTCAAGTCAGATGCAGAGTCTTTCGGAAAAATCGTGACTTATTATCCGCACAACTTTACTATTGATCCATGGGTGAAAAACTTTACGGATGCAGACTTCCTGTCTTCTCTGAAAAACAGTATCATGATTGCACTGATTTCCATGGTGTTCTCGATGGTTTTCGGTGTACCGGCTGCTTACGGTATGGGACGGTATAAAGTTCCGGGAGGAAAAGGATTTCTGCTGACCTTCCTGGTAACCCAGATGCTGCCGGCATCCCTGATGCTGACACCGATGTATCTGATTTTTAACAAATTACACCTGTTAGGTACGTATATCGGACCGGCACTGGCTATTTCATCCGGTACGATCCCGTTTATTGTAGTAACACTTCGCCCGTACTTCAAAGGAGTTCCGACTTCTCTGGATGATGCGGCCCGAATCGATGGCTGTGGAGTTTACCGGTCGTTCTTCAAGATCATGCTGCCGGCGATCAAAACAGGTATCATTACCGTAGTGGTTATCTCCTTCCTGAACGGATGGAATGACCTTGCGTACTCCATGACCTTTAATGTAAAACCGGATATGCGTCCGCTGACTGCAAATATTTACAAATTCCAGAGCAAATATGGAACAAAATGGAACTGTATCATGGCATATGGTGCTATACTGGTATTACCGGTAATTATCCTGTTCGTATTCCTGCAAAAATACATTGTAGGCGGTCTGACAGCAGGTTCTGTAAAGGAATAATCTATAACCATCAGGAGGAAAGGAATCATGACAGATATCGTAAAGAGAGAGGGCGAACCAAGCGGTGATTTTCGCTCCGACAACAATTTTTTACTAGGATTTTTCAAAGAAAAGGATGGTGCACTGCACTATCGCTATGATGCAGAGCGTGTGATCGTGGAGCCATGGGGGGCCAACAGTCTCCGTGTACGGGCTTCCAAGATGCCGCAGATGCCGGAAGAGTTATGGGCCCTGGACGAAAAGCCGGAAGGGGATCATGCGCAGATCACGATCCATGAATATTCCGCAGAGATCGTAAACGGAAAGATCAAAGCAGTGATCAATAACATTGGAAAACTGACATTCTATAACCAGAAAGGTGAAGTCCTTCTGGAAGAATATGTAAGAAACAGAGAAGATATGTTTGCAGATACCTGCAGTTCGCTGGAAGTGGAAGCGAGAGAGTTCAAACCGATTATCGGTGGCGATTATGCACTGACCATGCGTTTTGAGTCGAATCCGGATGAAAAACTTTACGGTATGGGTCAGTATCAGCAGAAATTTCTGAATGTCAAAGGGGCTGAACTGGAACTGGCGCACCGGAATTCGCAGGCCAGTGTCCCGTTTGCACTGTCCTCTCTGGGTTACGGCTTCCTGTGGAATAATCCGGCGATCGGCCGTGTAAATTTTAACAAAAACATCACTACCTGGCAGGTGGCCTCAACGAAGAAACTGGACTACTGGATCACTGCGGGAGATACACCGGCAGAGATTGAAGAGGCGTATGCAGATGCCACCGGTAAAGTGCCGATGATGCCGGAGTACGGTATGGGTTTCTGGCAGTGCAAACTGCGTTATCAGACCCAGGACGAGCTTCTGGAAGTAGCAAGAGAATATAAGAGAAGAGGCATTCCGATCGATGTGATCGTGGTAGACTTCTTTCACTGGCCAAAACAGGGCGACTGGAGATTTGATCCTACGTACTGGCCGGATCCAGATGCGATGATTAAAGAACTGCAGGAGATGGGCATTGAGCTGATGGTTTCCGTATGGCCGATGGTAGACTACAAGAGCGAAAACTTCGAGGAGATGAAAGCAAAAGGCCTGCTGACCCGGGTAGAAAAAGGTGTCCGCATCGACAACACCTATATGGGAAATACGATTCAGTATGACCCGACCAACCCGGAAGCCCGCGAATATGTATGGAGCAAAGCAAAGAAGAACTATTACGACAAAGGTGTAAAGATCTTCTGGCTGGATGAGGCCGAACCGGAATATACCGTATACGATTTTGAAAACTACCGATATCATCTGGGACCGAACGTACAGATCGGAAATATCTATCCGGTGATGTATGCAAAAACATTCTTTGACGGCATGAAAGCAGAAGGACAGGAAAATATCGTAAACCTGCTTCGCTGTGCATGGGCCGGCAGTCAGAAATACGGTGCACTGGTATGGTCCGGGGATATTCATTCCACGTTTGAAAGTCTGCAGAACCAGTTCGCAGCAGGTCTGAATATGGGGCTGTCCGGTATCACCTGGTGGACGACCGATATCGGTGGTTTCTTCGGGGCTAATATTTACGATGAGGACTATCACGAAGTATTTGTCCGTTGGTTTGAATATGGAACTTTCTGTCCGGTCATGCGACTGCATGGTTACCGGATGCCGTATCAGCCGCAGCTCGGAACGACTGGTGGTGCAGAATGTGTATCCGGAGCACCGAATGAAATCTGGAGTTATGGCGACAAGGTCTATGAGATCTGTAAAAAATACATTAATATTCGTGAAGCAATGCGTCCGTATGTGCGGACCCTGATGGAAGCAGCACACGAAAAAGGAACGCCGGTGATGCGTCCGATGTTCTATGATTTCCCGGAAGACGCGGTATGCTGGGAGAATGAAAAACAGTATATGTTCGGACCGGATGTACTGGTAGCACCGGTGCTGAACAGAGGTGAGATCAAAAAGGATGTTTACCTGCCGAAGGGCGCAACATGGACGGAGGTATGGACAAAAGAAGTGTATGAAGGCGGACAGACCGTGACCGTAGACACACCGATCGATCAGATTCCGTTGTTTACGAGAGAAGGATTTGTACTGGAAGTATAAAAGTGCTACCCGGAGGCTTCCGGAAAGACTGGAAATCTCCGGGTGGTTTACAGACAGGGGTGTCTGAAACTGAAGAGTCGGGAGGAATTTGCAATGATAAGACAAGAAGGAAATAAGGTCTATCGAAGATTTGACAAAGAACTGTTATGTATCGAGCCGTGGGGAAAGAACAGTTTCCGCGTGCGGGCAACCCAGAGATATGGATTTCTTGAAGATGAGGAACTGTCAGCTTTGCTTCCGCAGGATGAATATGAGATCAAAGTATATTCGCAGGGCACAGATACCGTGATTGAAAACGGAAAGATCTGCTGTGAGATCACCCGCACCGGAAAGTTGCGTTTCCTGAACCAGGATGGAAAACTGCTTCTGGAAGAGTACGAACGGAACCGCGGAATGGCAGAAGAGGGAAGAAAAGAGTTCAACAGTGCACTGGAGATCGTACCACGGACTTTTGAGCCGCATCTGAGTACTGATAATTTTGCACTTACGGTACGTTTTGAACCGGTTGCGGGAGAAAAACTGTATGGTATGGGACAGTACCAGGAACCGTATCTGGATGTCAAGGGCTGCACGCTGGAACTGGCACACCGTAATTCACAGGCCAGTGTACCATTTGTCCTGTCCAGTAATGGATATGGATTCCTGTGGAACAATCCGGCCATCGGAAGTGTGACCTTCGGTAAAAATGTCACCGAATGGCGTGCAAAATCCACGAAACAGATGGACTACTGGATCACGGCAGGGGACACCCCGGCAGAGATTGAAGAAGCATATGCGAACGCCACCGGAAAAGTACCGATGATGCCGGAGTATGGTATGGGTTTCTGGCAGTGCAAACTGCGTTACCAGACCCAGGATGAGATCCTGGAGGTGGCAAGAGAATATAAAAGAAGAAATCTTCCGATCGATGTGATCGTTGCCGATTATTTTCACTGGCCACATCAGGGGGACTGGAAGTTTGATAAAGATTACTGGCCGGATCCGGCTGCGATGGTACACGAATTAAAAGAGATGGGGATTCATCTGATGGTTTCCATCTGGCCGACGGTAGACGCAGAGAGTGAAAACTACGAGGAGATGGAAGAACTGGGATATCTGACCAGGTCTGAGACCGGAAAACGGATCGGACAGCTGGGCGATGCCTGCTTTATCGATGTGACGAATCCGGCCGGACGGGAATATGTATGGGAGAAGATCAAAAAGAACTATTACGAGAATGGTATCAAGATATTCTGGTTGGATGAGGCCGAACCGGAATTTACCGCTTATGAATATGAACATTACCGGTATTTCCGTGGAGCTGATATGGAAGTAGGTAATATTTACCCGAGAGATTATGCGAGAATGGCTTACGAAGGCATGGAAAAAGAAGGACAGGAAAATATCGTCAATCTGATTCGCTGTGCATGGGCCGGAAGCCAGCGATACGGTGCACTGGTATGGTCCGGAGATATTGACTCTTCCTTCCGTTCCCTGAGAAATCAGCTGGCCGCAGGTCTGAACATGGGAATCGCAGGACTTGCGTGGTGGACGACCGATATCGGAGGTTTCCACGGTGGTAATATCCACGATGAAAAGTTCCATGAAGTTCTGGTGCGCTGGTTCGAGTTCGGAGCTTTCTGTCCGGTGATGCGGCTGCATGGATTCCGTGAGCCATTCAAAGAGCCGTTAAGCAGCACCGGAGGTGGAAAGTGCATCAGCGGTGCAGAAAATGAAGTATGGAGCTACGGAGAAGAAGTTTACGAGATCTGTAAGAAATACATGCTGCTTCGTGAAAAGATGCGTCCGTATGTAAAACAGCTGATGATGGAAGCACATGAGAAAGGAACACCGATCATGCGTCCGTTGTTCTATGATTTCCCACAGGATTCGAAAGCATGGGAGATTGAGGATCAGTACATGTTTGGCCCGGATCTTTTAGTTTCTCCGATCCTGGAGGCAGGAATGACAGAGAGAACGCTGTATCTGCCGGAGGGAAGCTGGAGAAATATCAATGATGGAACGATCTTTGAAGGCAGCCGGATGGTAACGGTGGCAGCTCCAATTGATGAACTTCCGGTATTTGCAAAAGCCGGAACAAGAGAAGAATTATAAGAAAGAAGGGCAACGGGTGGAACCTGCTGTCCTTACTGGAAACAGGAGGCAGGCAGAATGAAGAAAAAAAGCACAGGAAGAAATATCTTTGGATTTGACGGTGGTTTTGTCAGTGTATTTGAACGGATTTTTGACGGTTTTGTGCTGGGAATCTTATGGCTTTTGTGCAGTTTGCCGGTAGTCACAGCAGGAGCTTCTACTACCGCACTGTATTATAGTATGGTAAAATGTGTAAAGAACCGTGAAGGATATATGAGCAGAGAATTTTTCCATGCGTTTAAGAAAAACTTTGTGCCTGCTACGATCCTGTGGGTGATCTTTGCAGGAGTAACGTTTGTGTTACAGTTAAATATAGGAATCCTGATGAATAAGATGAATAACAGGGTGGGGCTGTTCTTTATCTGCCTGTATATCATAGCTGCAGTGTATGTGGCACTGGCAGCCTGCTATGCTTTCCCTGCCCTGTCAAGATTCGAGATGCCGGTGGGATGGTTTGTGAAGCTGTCTCTGTATATGGTAGTCCGGTATTTTATCAGTACACTGGGGATGGCCCTGCTGCTTGTATGTGTGGCAGCCGTTGTCTATCGCTTCCCGATCCTGATCTTTTTTGTGCCGGGTCTTGTGGCTTATATTTCCTGCGATTTTATCGAACCTGCACTGAAGAAACATACACCAGATGTGACAACTCCGTAAGCGGATAGCGATGCGGGAAAATGAAAAGGAGAATGAATCATGAAATTTACCAATGGTTACTGGCTACTTCGGGATGAGATGAGAGCTGCCTATGCAGTGGAATATGGAACCCACCGGGTATATGGACAGGAACTGACGCTGTATCTTCCGTGTTCCCATATCGTGGACCGGGGAAGCTGTCTGAACATCTCGCTTCTGACTGTGACACTTTCCAGCCCGATGGACGGGGTAATCAAAGTGTCTGCAGTCCATCATGACGGTGCGGTCTATAACGGCCCGTTTGCAAAGATTTGTACCGGAGATGCAAAGGTACAGATCGAGGAGAACGAAGACCGGTTGATCTATCAGACCGGTTCCTTAAAAGCAGTTATCGACAAAGCAGCGAATGCCTATAAGATGGCTTTTTATGAGGGAGATACCTTCCTGACCGAATCGAGCTTCCGGAATCTTGCGTACATGCAGAACACGCAGACCGGAAAAAACTATATGCTGGATCAGCTGTTTCTGGATGTGGATGAATACGTCTATGGCCTTGGCGAGCGTTTCACCCCATTTATGAAAAACGGACAGATCGTGGAGATGTGGAACGAGGACGGCGGTACAGCCAGCGAGATCGCTTATAAGAATATTCCGTTTTATGTGACAAACAAAGGATACGGTGTCCTGGTGGACAACGAAGGCGATGTGGCGTATGAGATTGCCAGCGAGAAAGTAGAGCGGATCCAGTTCTCGGTAGAGGGAGAACGCCTTGATTACTATGTGATCAGCGGTAAGACTCCGATGGGAACCGTAGAAAAATACACGGATCTGACTGGAAAACCGGCCCTGCCGCCGGCGTGGTCTTTCGGATTGTGGTTGACGACTTCTTTTACTACGAATTATGATGAGGCGACCACTTCCGCTTTTATTCAGGGCATGGCAGACCGGGAGATTCCGCTGCATGTGTTCCATTTTGACTGCTACTGGATGGATGCCTATGAATGGTGTAACTTTGAATGGGATCCTGCGACATTCCGGGATCCGAAAGGCATGCTGAAACGGTATCATGATCGCGGGCTTCACATCTGTGTATGGATCAATCCGTATATCGGACAGAAATCCTGTCTGTTCAAAGAGGGAAAGGATCATGGTTATCTGGTTAAGAAAACAGACGGAAGCGTATGGCAGACGGATCTGTGGCAGCCTGGTATGGCACTGGTTGATTTTACAAATCCGGATGCTGTGGCATGGTATCAGGGAAAGTTAAAGACGCTGCTAGATATGGGCGTGGATTGCTTTAAAACTGATTTTGGTGAGAGAATCCCGGTGAAAGAAATCGAGTATTTTGACCATTCCGATCCGGTGAAAATGCATAATTACTATACTTATCTGTATAATCAGGCAGTTTTCGAATTACTGGAGCGTGAGAGAGGAACCGGCGAAGCTGTACTGTTCGCACGTTCTGCCACCGTCGGTGGTCAGCAGTTCCCGGCACACTGGGGCGGTGACTGTTCTGCAAGCTATGTTTCCATGGCAGAGACTCTTCGTGGAGGACTTTCTCTGTCTCTGGGTGGATTTGGTTTCTGGAGTCATGATATCAGTGGATTCGAGAGCACCGCACCGGCGGACATCTACAAACGCTGGTGCCAGTTTGGCCTGTTAAGTTCTCACAGCCGGTTGCACGGTTCGTCTTCTTACCGTGTGCCATGGTTGTTTGATGAAGAGGCATGTGATATTCTGCGGGAGTTTGTCAATCTGAAATGTCGTCTTATGCCATACCTGTACGGGCAGGCTGTGCGCTCACACAAAGAAGGCCGTCCGGTACTGCGCCCGATGTTCCTGGATTTCCCGGAGGATCGTGCATGTGATACCCTGGATCGGCAGTATATGTTCGGCGATTCTCTGCTGGTGGCTCCGATCTTTAAAGAGAACGGTGAAGTGCAGTATTATCTGCCGGAGGGAACCTGGTATAATCTGATCACCGGAGCAGATGTGAGCGGAGGAAAATGGCAGAAAGAGACGCATGATTATCACAGTCTGCCACTGATGATCCGTCCAAATACAGTGCTTGCTTTGGGCAATAATGACCAGAAACCGGATTATGATTATGCGGATGGTGTTAGCCTTCTTGTATCCGCATTTGATGAGGGAGCCGAAGCGAAAACTGAGATACCGGATCTGAAAGGAGAGACGGTGATGACGGTGACTGCGAAACGTGTGGGAGATGAGATTCACCTGCATGTGGAAGGCGGAAACGGAAATTATACGGTGAAGAGCCTTTCGGGTTGCAAGGTAGTTGTGGAAGCGTAAGAATCTGCGGGGACAGAGAAGAAATACCGAAGCGTATCCGTAGAAATGTCAGAAAAGCCATAATGCGAAAATAAAATTGTAAAATTATATCACCAC
>PVML01021961.1_pt1 | contig 15460 bp, 7 predicted proteins | sample 1853371 | NCBI WGS metagenome assembly PVML01 (sample SAMN08533508, study PRJNA380276) | Human gut metagenome, whole genome shotgun sequencing project. | isolation source: participant 1, chromium library | host: Homo sapiens | collected 2017 | reverse complement strand
AGAAGAAGTACCACCAAATTTGACGAAGAACCCTTTTTCATTTTATATGAAGAGATATTTTGTTCATTTCCGCATCAGTTTTGCTCATTTCTAATGCAGTTTTGAACCATTATTTTTCTTCTTGCCAACGTATTTCAAAATAAAATCCGTGATAAAAAAGAGATAAGTCTTTTAAAGAACGCCCAGCACAGCCACCTCATATAAATACTTATTAATCAAGAAATTAACGCCACACCAGTACAAATAAGCTAGAGAATTGTACAATAGAGCTAATGCTTTGTATGGTATTTCTAGCACTTTGAACAATATATTCTTCCTCATCTACACATACAATGTACATTTGCTCCAGAATTGTATAACCTATAAAAAATAAGAAAATGAAAAAGATGCTATTTAGCTTGATGATTGCGTATGCAAGCGTAGCTTTCGCAGAAAACTACACAGTGAGCTCTCCGAACAACCACCTCTTGGTAAATGTGGAAACCGGAACTAAGACTATTTATTCTGTCAGTTTCAATGGCAAGATGATTTTAGCCCCCTCTCCTATTTCTATGACGTTTAGTAATGGCATAGTTATCGGTAGAAATATGAAAGTGAATAAAGTGGAACATTTCAGCGAAAACAATGTATTAAAACCAGTAGTACATCAAAAGAGTAATCAGATTGTCGATCATTATAATGAAATGATACTAAAGGCCGACAACTATCAATTACATTTCCGTGTTTATGATGACGGATTAGCATACCGTTTCCACACCGACTTTCCTGATTCACTAAACGTCCTGAGTGAAGAAGTCACTTATTGTTTTCCCGAAGACTATAACACTCTATTTCCGGAAGAGCGTACTATGCTATCTGCACAACAACCGATATTCAAACCAATGAAACTGTCGGAAATCCGCACAGATCAATTCTGTAGTACACCTATATTAATAAAGCTAGATGACAATGCACGTATTTTTATCAGTGAATCTGATTTAGAAAGCTATCCAGGTATGTTTCTACGCAAACAGGGTAAAAACGAACTGGCTGGTAAATTTGCTGCAGTATCACTAGAAGACTATAGAACAGACGACCGTCAAATATTCCCGACCAAACGTGCTGATTATATTGCTAGCGTGAATGGTACACGCAATTATCCTTGGCGTGCTATGATTGTCTCTGCAAATGATGCCGACTTAATGACTAACCAACTGATTTACAAATTAGCTCCCGAATCAAAAGGAGACTTCTCATGGGTACGTCCCGGCAAGATTGCATGGGATTGGTATAATGCATTGATTCTGACCGGCGTGGACTTCAAATGTGGTATCAATAATGAAACTTATAAATATTACATTGATTTTGCTTCTCGATATGGTATTGAATACGTGGTGATTGACGACGGATGGTCTGAAGCATGGGACGTCACCAAAACTATTCCTGAAATAAATATGGAAGAACTGGTGGCTTATGGAAAGAAAAAGAATGTAGATCTTATTTTGTGGGTTTCATGGGCTCCTTTCCGTGAAAAGATGGATGAAGCATTTGATAAATTCAGCGAATGGGGTATTAAAGGTATCAAAATGGACTTTATGAACCGTGACGACCAAGAAATGGTAGACTTCTATTATGAAGTGGCGCATAAGGCTGTAGAGCATAAAATGTTGGTGGACTTCCATGGAGCCTACAAACCTACCGGCTGGTTACGCACCTTCCCCAATGTCTTGACATCAGAAGGCGTAGCCGGATTGGAAAATCATAAATGGGGAAGTTTTGTCACTCCAAAACATAACGTAACACTCCCGTTCACCCGTATGGTAGCTGGTCCTATGGACTACACCCCTGGAGCCATGATCAACTTCCATGAAAAAGATCACAAAATTTGGTTTAACCTGCCTGCATCCATAGGTACGCGCTGTCACCAGTTAGGAATGTATGTGGTATATGAAAGCCCGTTGCAAATGCTCGCAGATTCTCCTTCCAATTATTACCGCGAATCGGAATGTATGGAATTCTTATCACAAGTGCCGGTAGTATGGGACGAAACCCGTGTACTGAAAGCTTCTGTAGGTGAGTATGTGGTAGTTGCCCGTCGCAACGGAGACACATGGTATATCGGCGGTATGGCAGGTGAAAAAGGACATCAGTTTGAAATAGAACTCGATTTCATAAAAGGTAATAAGACATTGACATATTGGGAAGATGGAGTAAATGTAGATAAGAATGCCAATGACTTCAGCCGTCGTATGAAAAAAGTAAAAAAAGGAGATAAGATTACTGTTACGATGTATGACGGTGGTGGCTATGCTGCAATTATAAAATAACAATTTCGTTAAACTTAATATTTCTAATCTAAATGAACACTTTAAATTCCAAATCAAGAGCCAAGTATATCCTGTTGGCAGGTATGCTTAGTTTGGGAAACATAACAGTTTCAGCTGTTTCATCCCCAAGGAGTGAAGTTTCGGCTTCATATGCTGTTACTCAGCAAAATCAGACTGTGAAAGGCGTTGTGATTGATAAAAGCACAGGCGAACCTATCATCGGTGCAAACATCATTGTGAAAGGAACCACCCAGGGAGTCATTACGGATTTCGATGGAAATTATGAATTAGAGGCGCCCGTGGGCTCCACACTTGTCATTTCATATATCGGTTATGAACCTGTGGAAATAAAAGCGACTGCCGGTAACCAGCGAATTGAATTAGGCGAAGATTCTCAGGCGTTAGATGAAGTTGTAGTAGTGGGCTATGGGGTGCAGAAGAAAGCAACGGTAACCGGATCGGTATCTACGGTGAAAGGTAGTGACTTGAAAACAACGGGTACAGCCAATATTACTAACACATTTGCCGGTAAGTTGCCGGGAGTTATCGCTACCAACCGTTCGGGTGAACCGGGAAATGACTATTCGGACATTCTAATCCGTGGTAAAGGCTCTTTGAATAACAATTCTCCTTTAATTGTTATTGACGGAGTGGCTAACCGTGGAGGATTAGAACGACTGAACCCCCAGCGATATTGGGTCCGTCAATATACTGAAAGACGCATCAGCTGCCATATATGGTGCACAAGCAGCAAACGGCGTAATTCTCGTAACGACCAAACGCGGTACATCAGATAAACCGGTCATTACTTACAACGGTTCGTTCACTTTGTCACAAAACACTCGTACACCTAATTTGATGAATGCCTACGAGAATATGACTTGGACAGACGAAATCCGCAAAGGAAATGGTCAAGCTCCTCTTTATGAGAATATCAAGGGCGGATATTTGGATGGAACCATCAATCGTGACCAGTATGGTGATACAAATTGGATGGATGTTGTGTTCCGCAAAGCGGCTCCTCAAACCCGTCATTCAGTGAGCATCAGTGGTGGGTCAGAAAAGGTGAAGTTCTATGTATCCGGCGACTACTCTTATCAAGAGCCTAATTACAGAAATACATCAATAGATTTTCAGACAGGACAGGTACGTTCTAATATTGATGCGCAGATTTCGAACAACTTAAAAATCAGCGTGGATTTGGCCGCCCGCAGGGAAAAGCGTAATAATTCGGTTATCGCTACCCAAAATATCTTTTGGGAAGCATTTATGGCATATCCATGGTTGTATGATTATTACCCGAATGGACTTCCGGGTCCGGGTCTGACAAACGGCAACAATCTGGCTATCTTAGTGAAAGGAGATGAAACCGGCTATAATCGTATAAACGATACTTTTGTTGATTCCAAATTCTCTTTCGACTTAAAATTACCTTGGGTCACAGAAGGACTGTCATTATCTGGTTATGCAGCAATTGACTATCATGCCCGTGAGCAGAAACAATTATGGGATGTATGGGATACGTATGATTACAATGCATCCACCGGAGAATACGTTAAGAAGACTACCAATATGAATGGCAATAACATCAGTCTCCGTCAAGACCATGATGACAATACAAGCAAGACTTTCCACCTGAAACTGGATTATCAACGCGTGTTTGGCGACCACCGTATTGGTGCATTCATTGCTTATGAGCAAAGCAAATATGAAGGAGAAAAGTTCTATGGATGGCGTGGATACTATTTGAGTGATAGACCCGATTATCTGGATTTTGGTGCCGACAAGGAGAAGACAAACGGAGGTAGCGGTTATGTTTCGGCACGCCAGAATTTCTTCGGACGTTTGAATTATACCTATAAAGACAGATACATGTTTGAGTTCACGCTACGTCGTGACGGTTCTATGAACTTTGCTTCCAACAAGCGTTGGGGTACATTCCCGGGATTGTCTGCCGGTTGGCGTTTAAGCGAAGAAAACTTTATCAAAAATAATTTCTCGTTCATCAACGATTTAAAGCTGCGCGCATCTTGGGGAAAACTGGGTAATGACCGTGTAGATGCCTTCCAGTATCTGAGCACTTATAATATGGAAAATGGGGCTATTTTGGGCGAAACACCGAACATTAACAAAGGCTTTATTCCAGGGCGTATCGGTAATCCGGACATCACTTGGGAAAAAGTTGATTCCAAGAACATTGCTATTGATGGTAATTTTTGGAACAGTCTCTTAGGATTCACTGTAGAATACTTCTATCAGAACCGCACAGACATCCTTACCCCGAAACAAGCCTCCATTCCTTCTTACACGGGTTTAGTATTGCCCGATCAAAATATCGGCGAGGTAAGCAATCAGGGTATTGAATTGATGGTTAGTCACAAAAATAGAATCAATGATTTCAACTACTTCCTTTCGGGCAACTTCACCTTCACCAAGAATAAAATTAAATTCTTTGATGAAGCAGCCAATACTCCCGAATGGCAGAAAAGAACAGGACATTCCATTGATTCATGGCTGATGTATAAGACTGATGGCATTTACCAGACTTGGGAAGAAATAAACAGCACTCCCCATTTGGCTAATGCACAGCCGGGTGATATCAAATACGTAGATATTGACGGAGATAAGGCTATTACAGAAAACGACCGTATCCGGAGTGATTACGGTAATGTTCCGCAAATTGTTTACGGTTTGAATCTGGGTATCGGTTGGAAAGGGTTGGAATTCAGTATGCTCTGGACCGGACAAGCTAGAGCGCAACAGATGATTGTTCCTTATTCTTATAACCTGGATAAAGAATTCTACAACAAACGTTGGATCTCGGCAGAAGAAACACCGAACGCCAAATATCCGAGAGCTTTTGATAAGGATGATTATGAAAACACGCGCTGGAGCGATTTCTGGCTCTATGATGCCTCATTCATCCGTCTCAAAAATGTGGAACTGGCTTATAGCTTACCAAAATCAGTTGTTGAGAAACTAAAATTGCAGAATCTGCGTCTGGTATTGACAGGTACCAACTTGCTGACTTTCGACAAAATCAAAGTCCAAGACCCTGAACTGGATGCTACTTCTACCGGTCAGGCATATCCTCAGGCCCGTACTTATACATTCGGAGTGAATATCAGTTTCTAAATTAGTAACCTATAAGATTAAAAATATACATGAAAACAATAATATTGAAAAGTACATGCCTTGCCCTGTTGATGGGGAGTATGTCCGCTTGCGATGTATTGAACGTAGAACCATTGGATTCATATACAGAAGATGGCATTTTTACAGATGCTAAACTGACAGAATCTTATGTAACGATGAACTATACCAAGCCACGTAATGGCTGGAGCCGCAATTCGCTGAGATTCGTATGTGATGAATCAATGGAAAATTTCGATTATGGCAATGCGTGGACCATCAATACCGGTGGCATGACTCCTGACCAAATGGGCGGACTGGATATCTGGTCGGATTATTATAATAACATCAAGAACTGCAATATCTTCTTCAGCAATTTGAGTAAAGTTGAAACGATCGATATGCCGATGAGAGATTGGCTGATTGGTGAAGTTACTTTCTTCAGAGCATACTATTACATGGAACTGGTCAACAATTATGGAGGAGTTCCACTAATTAAAAAAATGTTTGAACTGAATGATCCGGAAATGATGATTCCACGAAACAGCTATGAAGACTGTGTGGAGTTCATTGTATCTGAGTTTCAGAAAGCTTCTGAGTTATTGCCTGAGAAATTTACCGGTGAGAACTTCGGACGCGCAACCAAAGGAGCAGCTCTGGCAATGAAAGCACGTATGTTATTGTATGCTGCCAGCCCATTATGGAATCCAGCCAATGATAAAAGTAAATGGGAAGCTGCCGCTAAAGCTGCGGAAGAAGTAATGACACTGGAATACTCACTAGATCCTGATTACAAAGGTCTGTTCCTCAATCCTAATAGTCCGGAAATCATTTTCCAGCGTTTGTATAACACAGAGTTCGGACACTACTATGACTGGTACAACAGCACCAATGGCTGGGGAGGATATTCGTGTACAGCAATTGTGCAGGAAATGGTAGACAGTTATGAAATGGAAGACGGAACCATGCCTGACCCTGCCATCTATGCCACGGCTACAGAGAACCCTTGGAAAGGTCGTGATCCCCGTTTGTATGCATCAGTTGTATGTGATGGACAGTTGTTCAGAGATACGGAAGCCGAATTCTGGATAAACAATGATGGAAAAACCGGAGGTGTAGACAGCGAATTTGGCCGTGATGCGTGGAATTATTCCAAGACACACTACATTATCCGCAAGTTTATGGATGAAAGTCTGACTAAAAGCTGGTCGGATAAAGGCAAACAGCCATGGATTTATTGCCGTTTGGCAGAAGTGTATCTAAACTATGCAGAAGCGATGTATCATTGTGGAGAAGAAGACGTGGCACGAGAATACGTAAACTATATACGAAAAAGAGCACGTGGAGACAAAGAAGACATCTTACCTGACGTAACCGAAAGCGGTGAGGCACTATTAGCTAAAATACAACACGAACGAAAAGTTGAACTAGCGTTTGAAGAACATCGTTTCTATGACGTTCGTCGTTGGAAAATTGCAGAAAAGACGGATAAGGGTGCTTTTCATGGAATAAATATCACTAAACAGCCGGATGGTACGAAGAAATATGAGCTATTTGAAATACAACAACGCGATTTTGAGGCACCCAACCATTATTTGCTTCCTATTCCACGTTACGAGATTTTAAAGAATGACTTATTGGAACAGAATCCGGGTTATAAAAAATAGGTAGAGGTACGATTATATGATAAATTTCGGGAACTGACTCTAATAAGTTCCCGGAATTTTACTTTATTTTGTGAATTGCGTAAAAATTATTATGTACAACATGAAAACAACTTTTGTAGCGATTTGTATGCTGTTGTCTGCCCACTCTTTCACGGCATGGGCCAACGAAACATCCCGCTGGCAGATGCAACCGGACGGAAGTATCGAATGGACGGCGGACAAACAGCTTCCGCATAGTGACCATATTGAAATGAGTGGCAAACAAGTATCTGTAGTTTTGCGCTATGGTGTAGATCAGAAAGGGGCATTTATATTAAATAAAAGTATGGTGTGGCCTTTATTACGCACCATTCCCAATAATACTCATGCCAGCCTGATGAGAAGGTTTAACTGGAATCTGCCGGATGCACTTACGGTGAATGGCAGAACCCTAACGAATGAGAAGGTGGAGAATATCCGTTTAAAAGGCATGTTATCCATCGTAAGCTCATTCAATGAAGGCTTTAATGGAGAGTGTAAATTGATACGCGAATATCTGCCTTCTACAGAGCTTCCGGCGTTAGTGGAGAACTATGCACTTATCAATACCGGCAAACAATCTATATCTATAGAGATTCCTGCAATGGAATATAAGCAAACAACTGCCCCGGAGAAAGGAGTGGACGGCTCATATTCTATAGAGATGACTGTTGACAAAAACGGATACTTCAACGTGCAGCCGGGAGATACCTTATTTTTCAGTGCATTCATTGCAGGATATAAGTCGGGACAATCCAGACCGGTCATGGATGGTCGACAAGAAAAACAAAAACGTTTAGCGCTAGTGAATGAGTGGATGAACAACCTTGTGCTCGAAACTCCCGATCCGGTGATTGACCGAATGTTCGCTTTCTCTAAAATCCGTGCCTGCGAAAGTATTTACGAAACACAAGGTGGCCCGATGCATGGTCCCGGAGGTGAATCTTATTATGCAGCCATTTGGGCTAATGATCAAGCCGAATATATCAATCCCTATTTCCCTTTTACCGGCTATCAATATGGCAATGCTTCAGCATTCAACTCATTCAAGCATTTTGCCCGCTTTATGAATGATGAATGGAAACCTATCCCCAGCTCCATCGTAGCAGAAGGACTGGATATCTGGAACGGAGTAGGAGACCGCGGAGATGCTGCCATGATCGCTTATGGGGCATCACGCTATGCATTAGCTTATGGCAATAGGGCGGAAGCGGAAGAATTATGGCCATTGATAACTTGGTGTCTGGAATATTGTCGTCATAAGTTGAATCCAAACGGTGTAGTAGCCTCAGACACCGACGAACTGGAAAATAGGTTTCCATCCGGAGAAGCAAACTTATGTACTTCCTCCCTATATTATGACGCCCTGATTTCGGCGGCTTACCTATCGCAAGAAATAGGAAAAGGAAATGCCGGCATGTATCGTAAACAGGCCTCCGTTTTACGCAAAAACATAGAGAACTACTTCGGAGCCAATGTAGAAGGATTTGATACGTATGCATATTATAAAGGAAATGATGTCTTACGTTCGTGGATTTGCATACCATTGACTGTGGGAATTGATGAACGTGCGGATGCTACAATCGCTGCTTTATTCTCGCCTAGACTGTGGACGGAAAACGGACTGTTGACACAAGCCAGAGGCGACACTTTTTGGGATCGCTCTACGCTTTATGCGCTAAGAGGAGTCTATACAGTAGGAGAAACAGAAAAAGCCACTGAATACCTGCACCGTTATTCCGTTGCCCGCCTGCTAGGCAATCATGTTCCTTATGCCATAGAAGCATGGCCGGAAGGAGAGCAAAGACATTTATCTGCCGAAAGCGGATTGTATGGGCGTATCATCACAGAAGGTATGTTCGGCATTCGTCCTACCGGGTTGAAGAGTTTCTCTCTCACTCCACGTCTGCCACAAGAATGGAATGAGATATCATTGAGAAATATCAGGGCATTCGGTACTGACTTCGACATTGAAATCACACGTCTGACTAATGACAAACTTCAAGTCAAGGTGATTAACGGTGGTAAAACACAACATTATTCCATTAAAGCTGGAAAATCACTTTCTATCAAATTAAAATAGGTATAAGTACTCTTGCAAAATAATCTTATATTATCAGGCACGGATTACGCGGATTACACGGTTGCTTTATGACAGCCATCATTCGAGGAACCGTGTAATCCGCGTAATCTGTGCCTAAATTTATTATATAAACTAATTATGATTACATACTTATGATAAAACAAATATTAATAGCGGGACTGATAGCAGGATACATGACAGGATGTGATTCTTCATCAAAGGAACACACTGTCAAAAAGCTGTCGTATGAAGAGACTTCGACATTCACCTCTTCGGACAAAGAGTTGGAAAAAGCCTATAATTGGGCGAAAAGAATGGCCTTGTCGTATGCGCACGATGACAATGATCCCGTAGGCTGTTGGTATGAGGCTGCATTGCCGCAACGGGAAGCATTCTGTATGCGTGATGTTTCTCATCAGTCCGTTGGCGCACAGATATTGGGACTTAGTGCTCATAACAAAAATATGTTCCTGCGCTTTGCCGAGAATATCAGTGAAGGAAAAGATTGGTGCACTTATTGGGAAATGAACCGTTATAATAAGCCGGCACCGGCTGATTACGCCAATGATAGTGAGTTTTGGTATAATCTGAATGCTAACTTTGACATGATGCAGGCCTGCCTGAAAATGTATCAATGGACAGGAGACAAAGATTACTTGACGGATGGCCGTTTCACCAATTTCTATGAAAAGTCTGTCAATGAGTATATCCATCGCTGGGCATTAGAACCGGAGAAGATTATGGATCGTCCGCCCTATATGAACAGCCCGGAAAATTTTAATCCAGATAATAATTTTCATACGTGTAGGGGGCTTCCTTCTTATGTGGAGAATTTCCGTGGACTAACTGTAGGAGTAGATTTACTAGCTTCCCTATATGCCGGATTTAATGCTTATTCCACGATATCCGAGTTGAATGGGAATCAACAGAAAGCACAATATGTAAGAAAGAAAGCAGCAGCATATCAGACCCTATTGGAAGATAAATGGTGGAGTACTGACAGCTTGTATTATCATACTTTCTGGACGAAGGACAACGAGTTCTATCGTGGCGAAGGAGTTCCTTTTGTCTTATGGTTTAATGCTACGAGTGATAAGGACCGTATTTGCGCCACAGTGAATGACATCCTGAAAAGAGAATGGAATGTAGAAAATATGTCGGCATTTCCCATGCTCTTCTACCGCTTGGGATACTATGATGAAGCCTATCGTTTCCTGGTGAGCCTGCCAAAAACGAATCGTTCGGAATATCCTGAAGTTTCTTATGGCATTATAGAAGGGACGGTTAGTGGTGTAATGGGTATCACGTCCTCGGCTATAAACAACAGTGTAACTACCTGTTCACGTCTCCCTGAAAAAGCGCAAGAGGCCGAGATTAAAAATGTTCCCATTTTCGATGGATATGTTACTGTAAAACACCAGAACAGAAAGTCCACCAGAATAAAGAATCATACTTCTAAAGAATTAACATGGGAAGTAGCGTTTGTGGGAGAATATACTGAGATTACCGTAGACAAAAAAGCATATCCTGCCATTATATCATGGGATGCACATGGTAATCCTATTACAAAATGTAGTGTAGTATTGCCAGCCGGTTCAACACTGAATGCAGAGGTAACAGCCATTTAGGTTCTCGACCAACATGCGAATTCGCTGTTAACATAGAACTCTAGAAAGAAATGAGGTGAAGAAGGTGTGCGTCTTCACCTCATCTTTATTTTGTCAGATGGGTGAAATAACTAGTTTGAAGGTCGATTTATATCCCAAGAAAGTATTATTTTTGCGAAAACCGTAAATGGAAAACATCCGACTATGAAAAAACTTATAAAATTGTTTTGCTTTTTTTCGGCAATATGCCTGACTTCATTTAGTCAGACAAGGATTGTAAGGTATTATACTATTAATGAGGGATTGGCTAACAATGCCGTATATAGTATTTCTCAAGATAAAAAAGGTCGGATGTGGTTTGGAACAATTGACGGACTTCACAGTTTTGATGGGAATATAATCCGTGTTTGGAGAGATGAACGGATGAGTTCTTTAGGTTCCAACATCTATACCATAAAGGAAGATGACAGGCAACATCTCTGGATAGGTAGTGATCAAGGGCTGTCTTTATTCAATCTCAAGACTGAGAGCTTTGGTACATTTAACGGCCAGACCGCTATGGGGAGCAAAATAAACTCTCCTGTGAGTCGTATTATAATGGATAATAACAAGAACATGTGGATTGCTACAGTAGGACAGGGAATTTTCCATTATAACTCGCACACAGATGAATTATATCAGTATACAGCATTGGGTAAGATCAATTCGGATTACATTTCTGACATTATAGAAGATAGTTCGGGAGTAATCTGGGTTGCCAGTATGAACGATGGAATCAGCAAATTCATCCCATCAGAAGATCTATTCCAAAAGGTGGCTGCAGGAGGAATCAAAAATACGATTTCCATTTTTGAGGATGCAAGACATAACATTTGGGTGGGTAGTAGTAGAAACGGGCTTTATTGGTTGGACAAAAAAGGGAATAAACTAGTACAAAAATTAGAGCCATCGGACTCCACACGGGTATTCCAGGTACGTAGCATTGTAGAAAGAATACCTGGAGAGTTACTAATAGCTTCTGATGAAGGGCTCACGAAATATAATACACAGACCGGAGAAAAGCATATTATACACTCGGACCAGAACCAGCCCAATGGTTTGAATGACAACTATTTGCAAACATTGTTCGTTGATAGGGAACAAGCACTTTGGGTAGGTACCTACTTCGGTGGTGTGAATTACATTCCGCCAACAGGAGACAACTTTATACATTACTACAAAGGCAACACCCAGTTGGATGGCAAAATAATCAGCGTTTTTGCTAAAGCTGATGATGGCAATCTGTGGCTAGGCACTGATGACGCAGGCTTTTATCATTGGGACCGCCACAAAAATACATTTAAGTCTTATAAACCTCAACGTACATCTTCCAGCCCTACTTATCACAATATCCATGCCTTGTTGCAAGATGGAGACAAACTCTATATCGGGATGTATATGGGAGGACTGGACATTATGAACCTGAACACTGGAAAATTCAAAAATTATCAGGTTGGAAATTCCGCCCGGTCATTATATGCATCGGGAATCTATGCGCTTTACAAGGATTCCCATCAACAGATATGGATAGGAACCACTTCCGGACTCAACAAATATATACCTGAAACTGATGATTTTGAACGAATCTATGAGGTCCACCCGGCCGATATATCTTATATTATGGAAGATAAGAAAGGGCATTTATGGGTTTGTTCATTAAATAAAGGTATCTTCCAGTTGGACCGGCAAAAGCAAAAATGGGAGCATTTCTATTGGAAAATGGGAGAAAATGAAGCAGCAGCGATTCCCACAAATAAAATCATCACAGCATGTATAGACGGGAAAGAAAATTTGTGGTTGGGAACTGATGGGTGCGGATTACTCAAATACGATGATAAAAGTAATACTTTCGTGAAAGTCGCTCTACCGGAAAACATACGTGTCATTTATAAAATTATAGCCGCAAAGAATGAACTATGGCTGACTACAAGCAATGGAATGTATTGTTATCAACCTACCAATGGGAATATCAAAACTTATAATAAATATGATGGATTGCAAGAGAATCAATTCTTGCCTAATTCAGGTATACAGTTATCAGATGGTACCATTTTTGCCGGCGGAATCAACGGGTTCAATGAATTCCATCCGGAAAAAATGATGCGTAATGCACAAAAGCCAAATGTTATCTTATCCGACTTCCAACTGTTTAACAAATCTGTGAAAGTCAATGATAAAGGTTCTCCTTTATCAACTTCAATAACCTATGCAGAACAATTGGCGTTAGAACACCAACATTCCATATTTAGTCTGTCAGTATCTACATTGAGCTACATAAATCCAACAAAAAACCAGTATAAGTATAAACTGGATGGGTTCGAAAAGAATTGGACGGAGACAAACTCGGCCCCTCATGTGACATACACCAATCTTCCATCCGGAAAATATACTTTCCGTGTCAGTTCATCCAGTGGTGACGGAGTATGGAATGAAGATGCAATAGTTCTTCCTATTCAGGTTCTTCCGCCCTGGTGGACTTCTGTTCCACTCATCATACTCTATATATGCCTAGGCATAGGGATATTGGCTTACTTTTATTATCGTATGATTAAGAAGCAAAAGGAAAAAATAGCCATAATGGCTATTGAAAAGGATAAAGAGATTTATCAGAGCAAAATAGAATTCTTTACTCACATGATACATGAGATCAGGACTCCCCTTACCTTGATACTGGCTCCATTGGAGAATGTGATGAGACTGACAGGAAGTATACAAGAAGCAATGCCGCAACTTTTAGTAATTGAACGTAATGGGAAGCGCCTACTGAGTCTGGTCAATCAGTTAATGGATTTTCGTAAAGTAGAATCCGGTGGAATGAACGTAAATCCAGTGAATACAGATGTAAAGGGAATTCTTGCGTCTATCTGCCAACGGTTCTCTCTTTCGGCTGAACTGAAGCACATAAATGTTGTATTGAATATGCCGAAAGACGACTGTTATGCCAAAATAGATCCGGAAGCTTTTACGAAGATTGTAAGCAACTTATTGTCTAATGCTCTGAAGTTCACGGTTTCACATATTTGGATAGATTTGATTTGTGTGAAAGGACGAAAACTGGAACTAAGAATAAAAGATAACGGCCAAGGAATAGCATTGGAAGAACAGGAGAAGATATTCACTCCTTTCTATCAGATTAAAGAGAATAGACCGAGTGACAACATTGGTACTGGCGTTGGCTTACTGTTAGTGAAGAAATTGGTCGATATGATGCATGGTGAATTAAAGCTAGAGAGTGAACCGGGAACAGGATCTACCTTTATTATATGGTTTGAACAGAGTGAACAACAAGAAGTCCCGAAACAAGAAAAGTCTTTAGTTGAAACAACACTTCCGAAAGAAGCTGAAAAGATGGATGAGCAAAAGCCATACCATATTCTGGTAGTAGATGACAATCAGGATTTATTGGATTATTTACGTGCACTTTTATCACCCAACTATAAAATTAGCTGTGCTTCAAATGGGAAAGAGGCTCTCAAGTGGCTGGATGAATGGATACCGGATTTAGTAATTAGCGATGTTATGATGCCTATCATGAATGGCATCGAATTTTGTAAGCAGATGAAACAGAATCTCCGTACAAGTCATGTACCGATAATCCTACTCACAGCCAAGGTGGAAACAAGTGATTACGTAGAAGGACTGGAAAATGGAGCTGATCTCTATATTTCCAAACCCTTCTCTTCGGATATTATAAAGGCCCAGATACACAGTTTGTTCATAAATAGAGAAAAAGTGAAAGGAAACTTTAAGAATGAGCCTATGAGTCATTTAGAAACAGTGGCACATTCACAACTTGATAAAGCTTTTCTGGAAAAGATAGCTAAGATTATAGAAACCAGAATGACTGATTCTGATTTCACTGTAGATGTCTTGGCACAGGAAGTCGGCATATCCCGTACGGGACTGTTCCAAAAGATAAAAGCGGTATCGGGCATGACTCCCAATGACCTTATCCGCATTATACGATTAAAGAAGGCTGCAGAATTATTGTCGCAGAACGAAATGCAAGTAGCGGAAGTTTGCTTTCAAATCGGCTTCTCATCCCCTTCGTATTTTACTAAATGTTTTCAGGCACAGTTTGGTGTAGGACCTGCGGAATTCAAACGTAAAAAATAAGACGTCATCCTTTCTTATATCAAGATGACGTCTTATCATTTTTACCAATCCTAATCGAATGATTATTCAAACTCCAACGAACCGAAGAAGTCGGGACGATGAAAGTCCGGTTTCTCTATTTCTATCGGGTTCCACGAAAGAAAATGAGGGGTCTGCAATTCATCGCCACATTTATAGAAATTGGCTTTCAGCTCCTTTCCATCGAGTGAATCAATCTGATGTTTGAAGAACACAGCATAAGGGATAATCAGAGCGACTTCCCAGTTTGTCTCTTCAACGCGTTCCTCAAAAGGCGCATTGCCCAGGCTGGACCAGCGTTGCACAAGAGCTGTCACCTCCTTCGGAGCGTGCTCACGACCGTTGCGGGCAGGGCCGGCACCAATCAGAATTGTCCCGATGCAGTTGCACTCTATATTATAATAGACTCCGTCACCAGCCGGTATAGAAAAGAATTCTACACAGGAATCAGTCCATACAGAACCGTTATCTTCG
>PVML01020331.1_pt1 | contig 15465 bp, 16 predicted proteins | sample 1853371 | NCBI WGS metagenome assembly PVML01 (sample SAMN08533508, study PRJNA380276) | Human gut metagenome, whole genome shotgun sequencing project. | isolation source: participant 1, chromium library | host: Homo sapiens | collected 2017 | reverse complement strand
GATTTTAAGGTATGCACGCAGTGTGTGCATCAGAAAGGATTTTCGCCATGGATGCAGCCCGCAGAGAGAAAAAAGAGCACGGCACACTGGCGTTTCCGTTCCAGATCTACCCTGCGCTGGACGGCAGCGAGGCCGATGACAGCGATTTCATCCCCTATCACTGGCACCCGGAGCTGGAAATCATCACGGTGGACGCGGGCCACGTTTCGCTCACCATCGCTGACCACACCTACGAGGGCACCCACGGCGATGTGTTCTTCGCCGCCGGTGAGGAATTGCACGAAATTCGTGCCGCCGGACGGGAAAATCAGTTCCGCTCGTTCGTGTTTGCGGCGGATTTTCTGCAGTTTTCGCGCGCCGACCAGAGCGAATTCGCGCTGCTGTCGCCGCTCGCCGAGGGACGGCTGCGATTCGGCACCTGCATTCGCGCCGGTGAACCCGGGCAGAACGAAATCCGTACGCTGCTCGCACAGATCGTCCGCGCGTGGCAGGTGCAGGCGCCCGGCTGTCAGCTTGCCGTGAAGGCCGCGCTGCTCGGCATCGTGGCGGTGTGCGCGCAGTACGGCAGACTTGTCGGACATCAAATGCGCCCGGGCGCGGACTATAAGGCGCAGCAGCTTAAGGAGATCGTCGGCTACCTCGGTGAGCATTTCACCGAACCGCTCTCGCTGTCGGCGGTTGCAGCGGAGTTTGGATTGTCGCCGCAGTATTTCAGCACCTTTTTCCGAGATAATTTCGGAAGGACATTCACCCAGCATATCAATTCCCTGCGAATCGAGCAGGCGGCGCGTCTGCTCCGTGAAACCGATCTTCCGGTCATGGAGGTCGGATTTCGCGTCGGATTTGATAATTTCAGCTACTTTATCAAGCGGTTTCGGCTTGTGTATGGCGTTTCGCCGTCGCATTATCGGAAAAACAGTTTAACTTAAACACGAGACTTGTTTTCTGCACCGGCTGAGCGGGGCACACGAACTGCGTGAGCGTGTTCGCCCTGACGGGCGGCGCCTTTTCTGTACCGGAAAACCGGGGTGCGCGAACTGCCGCAGGCGTGTTCGCCCTGACAGGGCGGCTCCTTTTCTGCACCGGAAAGCCGGGGCACACGAACTGCCGCAGGCGTGTTCGCCCTTTCCGGGCAGGGAGTTTTCCGCTGAACCTCAGCGGGGGATTCGCCGTCTGCGGACGGCGGGAACGTGCCGCGCCCCGCGGCGGGGGCAAAAAGGAAGGACAACCTGCGGTTTTCCTTCCTCTTTGAACTCCTACCTTTCCCTTGCTTCCTAATCTGGCGCAGATTGCCTATATGTGACCGTTGCGAAAAGGAGTACGGCAGAGGATTTTTTCTCTGCTGCGGACGAACTACCTTCGGAGTCCGTCCTCTTGAGCAACCTGTTCGCAGTGTCAGATACTGTTCTGCTACACATGTGGTTTCATCTACGCAAGCGCGGCATGACAGTGCCGCGCAACTCTTTAACACGTTATACCGCACGGCACCTACGAATTAGGCGTTTGGTACAATTTATCTTCGTAGGTGCTGTCTATCACAACGCGCTCACGAATTGCGCGGCACTGCTATGCCGCGCCTGCGAAGACTTTCCGGTCTGTGTAGCAGTACGCTGTCTGTGAACTGCGAATATTTCACGAAAGACACGCTGCGGTAACCCGACTGCCGTTCCCTATTTCGCAGCGGTCACATGTAGGCAATCTGCGCCAGACTAAGGAATAAAAGGAAGTGGGAGTTAAGAGGGTAGAAACCTTGGTGTCTACCCTCTTGCCCCGCCGCGGGGCGCGGCACGCTCCCGCCGTCCGCAGACGGCGAATCCCCTCGCTGAGGTTCAGCGAAAAACTCTCCGCCCGTTAGGGACGAACACGCTTACGCAGTTCGCGCACCCCGCTCAGCCGGTGCATAGAAAAAGGCTGCCGCCCGGACAGGGCGAACCCGCTCACGCAGTTTGTGTCCCCCGCCTAATTACTGTCAACAGATGTAAAAAAACCTCCGTACGAACCATACGGAGGTTTTTTCTATGTCTTATCTCGTCTGCTGGGTGATAATAAACACCGGAATGTACCAAATAAGCTGATACAGCAGGATATTCATCACCGGAAGCGCGTCTGCGGCGTTCTGGTACAGCAGGTAGAACACGATCAGCATACCGAGCAGGCCGGCGAACGTGCCGAGCGTCAACGCCGAGCGGACGGCGCCTGCCAGCTTATCCGCGCCGCGGAGCACCTGCATGAACGGACCGGCACCCTCGCGGGTGAGGATAGCTGCCGGTGCATCGCCCTTGGCGTAATTCGGATTCAGCAGACGATCCATGCCTGCCGGGTCCGGCTGGTCGGCAAAGCCGTGTCGGAGGTCAAACTCCTCCTCGACCATCGCCGGGGAGATATTGAAATCGCGAACGGCGAGGACCGCATTCATGTGCATGCGGCGCATGAGGCGCATCGCCTTATAGGTATTCTTGGTGGTCTGGTAGCGCATGGTCAGCACGCCTGCGAGCGCGTTATCCACAACCAGATACATATTGATCTGACCCTTATGACCGGATTCGATCGGAATGCCCATCTTGACCATGAGCGCCGCCGTGCCGAGCACGATACGGCTGGTGCCGACAGCGCCGGTTACACCGCCCTCGACCAGACGCACGTCACGCGCGGTGAAGGTGATGCCGAAGCGCTCCTTCGTAGTATCGGTCAGCACGCGGCCCAGCTCCAGACCGGCGGATTCGGTCAGCGCGGCTGCACAGCCGAGAATCTGCTCGTCCGTGATGCGGCCCAGATTGTCGATGGCCTCAAGCTCGATCGAGCCGGTCGGGAACAGATCGTTCTCGAGCAGCATGACCTTCTCCGTGCCGCGCAGCAGGTTGGCCTGACGCGCACCCGCAATGGCTGCACCCGAGCGCAGCAGGCGGCTTGCGGTGTTCTTGTAGCTTGCGCCGAACGCGCACAGCAGACCGACCGGCGCGGACACCGACAGGATTGCCGAGAACGCCCAGAAGAAGCGCACCGGCTCGCCGCAGTTGAACGAAGCGACCAGCGACAGGATGATTGCGAGCGCCAGTGCAATCGGCGTGTAGATGAGCGAGAAGCGGTCAACCGTGTCCGGGCGCTCGATCTCGGTCAGGAACGAGCTTGCGTCGTACAGCGGGCACTTGACGGCATTGCACGCATCAATCTCGCTGTCGTAGTGGCTGTAAACCGCCAGCGGCTGCTCTGCCTCGCAGACGGCACGATAGGAACGCGCCTGCGCCAGACTGCGGCCGCGTGCCTCACGCATTTCGGCGTAAAGCAGAAGGATGGAAACCGCCGTGTACGGTACGGCGACGCCGCCCTGATCCGGAAATACCAGCAGAGAGGCACAGTGCAGCAACGATGCCAGCGCCGCGAACGACACGAGCGTGCCGCGTGCCGGATGACCATGCAGCAGCGAGGAAAAGCCGTTGCCGAACACGTCAATACCGATCAGCAGCGCCAGGATCTGCAGGGCAGCCAGTGCGCCGATGCCGATGGTCGGGTTCTGCAGAATATCGAGCACGACCGGAAGCGGCAGTGCCTCAAAGCTCGGTGCAAAGCTGAGATACGCGGCAGCTGCGGCAAGGATCAGCACCAGCAGCGACCGGAACGACAGAATGCCCGAACGGCGGCGTGCCGCGTGCATAGCCACCTCGGGATCGACCAGCTTGATATCTTCCTCTTCCTCGGCCTGATCGGCGGCAATGCGTGCCGCTCTTGCCTGCTTGCGCGAGATACTTGCCTTGCGGCTTGCTGCCTCGGCAGCGGCTTCTTCCACGATCTCCTGCTGCTCGGCGGCCTTCTCGGCAGCTTCCTTTTCTGCCAGCTTGGCCTCGCGGCGTGCCTGCCGCTCGGCGATCTTCTGCGCGGTCCTGCGCTCACGCTCTTCCATTTTCTGCTCGCGCGCCGCGATGCGCGCTTCGCGCGCTTCTTCAACAGACTCGTGCTCGGCGGCTGCGGTCTCTGCGGCCTTCTTTGCCGTTTTATCCTTCTTATTTCTGGGAGCCGTCTTCGGCTCCTCTGCCTTGGTCTCTGCCGCCGGTGCGGGCTGCGGCTCGACCGGCTTTTCCGGCTCTGCCGATGCCTTAGGCATTGGCTCTGCCGCCTTTGCGGGCGCCCGACCGGACACCTCGGCGATGATGGAATCCAGATCAAATTCATCGGTATCCGGTACGTCGCTGAGCATATTTTTCAGCGATTCCAGATCCATATCGTCTTTTCTATCCATGTTCACTTCCCCCTTAATTGCCCTGTGTGCGTCGGCGAAGCGCCTCAAACAGCAGCACAGCCGCCGCGTTGGATGCGTTCAGCGAGTTGACACGGCCTCTCATCGGGATGCTGACGATGTAATCGCACTTGTCGCGGGTCAGGCGGCTGAGCCCCTGTCCTTCCGAGCCGATGATGATGGCGGTCGGGCGGTCAAACGGTGCGTCATACAGGCCGACCGTACCGTCAGCCTCTGCACCGAACAGCCATACACCGCGTTCCTTGAGTTCATCGAGCGTGGACGCAAGGTTGTTTGCCTTGTGTACGCCGACATAGGCGAGTGCGCCCGCCGCCGAACGAGCGACAGCCGCGGTCAGACCGACAGCTCTGCGCTTCGGGATGATAACGCCGTGTGCGCCTGCGGTCTCTGCCGAACGGATGATGGCACCCAGATTATGCGGGTCCTCGATGCCGTCGCAGACAACGATGAGCGGCACCTCACTGCGCTCCTCGGCGACGCGGAAAATATCGTCGAGCGAGACGTACTCCTGTGCCGCCGCCTGTGCGATAACGCCCTGATGGTTGCCGGTCGGGCTCATGCCGTCCAGCTTGCGCCGGTCGCAGGTGACGACCGGAACGCGATGCCTGCGCGCTTCTGCTGCCACATCACCGATGTGTGCGCCTTCGGCCACAAACACCTTATCCACTGCACGGCCTGCGCGCAGCGTTTCGAGGACGGCGTTGCGTCCCTCGATCAGCGTGCCGTCATCCTCAACCGGAGGACGGCGTCTGTTTTTTTCATATGCCATAAATTTTTACGCTCCAAAATGAGAAATAACTTTGCATATCCTCAGATACTTTCAGTTAGTTTCATTATACACACTTCCCGACTGTTTTTCAATGTTAGACACGAAAATTATACAAACATCGCCGCAAAAGTGCTGCCATAAGTTCGACAGATATCGACAATTCGCTCTGCCGCATTTACACAGCCAGATTTTAGGCGATACAATGAAACCGGACCGAAAGGAGCGAGGACATCCATGGATGGCAAAAAATTTGACAAAAACACGCTGAAAACGCTTGTAATCGCGGCTTCTCTGCTGCTGAACTGCGTTTTAGGCGGTGCATCGTACACCTATTATCATCATCTGGCGGAGCAGATGAACGAGACCGCTTCCCTGCAGTCTCAGGTAAGCCATCTGGAAGGCTCGGTCTCCGACCTGCAGGCGCAGGCGGACGAATCCCAGCCGACCATTGACGGTTTGAAAGCGCAGGTGGCTTCGCTCACCGAGGAGAAGAACGGCCTGCAGACGCAGGTGGACACGCTCACGAGCCAGAAGGCGGATTTACAGAAACAGGTGGATACGCTCAAAGCAGGTGCATCGAGCGGTTCGTCCTCCAGCGGTTCCTCGAGTGACAGTTCGTCCGTCCCGGCAGCTTACAGCAGCTCGGACGACCAAAGCGAGACCGTTTACGTCACGGACACCGGCTCCAAATATCACAGCGCCGGCTGCCGGTATTTGAAGAAAAGCCAGATTCCAATGTCGCTTTCCGAAGCCAAGCGGCAGGGTTACACCGCCTGCTCGGTCTGCGGCGGATAACATGAAAAGAAGCTGAGATTTTGTCTCAGCTTCTTTTGTTTGCCTGTTAAAACAGTCTATCCATATTCTGCCGCAGCATGCGAACCATGCGTTCGCATGCCAGCATGGTATCATCCGCGCCGAACATAACGGCGGTCTGATCGACTACGCTCGTATCCGGATTACTGCTGCCGACCACGACCCGACCGTTCTTCACGCGGTCCATCACGGTATCCGCGTTATTGATGAGGAAATCCAGTTCGTTCATCAGGCTGCTGTTGTAGTAGCGGATCGGGTTGGCCTGCTCGGTCATGCCGCTGCGGATGGTCTGCGCCTTGCGCTTGATGGAATCCAGCGCCGCCATAGCAGCCGCCTTATCGGTAATTACATAGTCGGTATAACTGCCGTTTTTCACCGCAGATTCGCAATCCTCGAACTTTTGCGTATCCGTTCGCATATCGAGCAGCTGCTTCATGAGGTTCGTCGCGTAGGCTTCCATTTCGGCGCGCTTGCTGTCACTCAGCGGCATGCGCAGGAAGATGGCGTTCACGTCATTCTCTGCCTTGGCGCTGTACCACGTTACATCCATGCCGGTCAGCTCACCGATGTTGCGCAGCGGCAGATAGATGGAGTTTGCGTAGAAGAGCGGATAAATCGTCTCGCCCTTCTGGTTTTTGAAGGTCTGCTGTTTGCCGTCCACGAGCACCTTCACGCCCTTATCGAGCGTAGCCGTGCCGGTCGCACCGACATATTTCACGCCTTCCTGATGGTACGCATCGTCATCCGCACACGGATAGGACTTTTCCGTAGTACCGGACAGGAACACCGTGCGCGATGCACTGTCCCACGAGATATTTTTGCCCATCCAGCGGCCAACCGTGCGCAGCGGCATGTAGGTCGAGCCGTTGTAGCTCAGCGCCGTGTAAACCGTCTTGCCGTCCTCGCTCGGGAAGGTGGCCGGAATGCCCTCTGCATAAATGTCCGCGCTCTGCGGATTGATTTTTACGGCGGTGCGGGTCTGCGCCGTATTCTGTGCAGCTGCCTGCACCGTACCCGACGGTATATAGGTCTGCACATTTGCTGCGCCTGCGCTCATCATCAGTGCGGACGCCATCAGGCAGCCCGCGAGTGTGCCGCTTACGATTTTCTTGAACTTAGTCATAATTGCCCCTCCACATAATACAGTTTTTTCTATCCATACCTATGGTATACAACAAAAATCATATTCTGTCAATCTATTTTCCTGATACTATTATAACGACCGGGAGCGCCGTTTTGTGACAACAAACCGCTACGAATTTTTTTCAAAAAAATTTGCCACAGAAAATCCCGCTCAGGCGTTGTATAATTGAATGGTATCATTTCCAACCCGAGGGGGAACCAAATTGACACAGGAGCAAATCCTCTTTTTCGAGGAATCATATTCAAAGTATTACAGGATGATGGTGCAGACCGTTCTGCCCATTGTCGGCAGCCGCGATATTGCCGAGGACATTGTGGCCGACACCTTTCTCATCCTGCTGGCAAAGATAAACAGCGTGATGGAGCACGAGCAGCCGGTCAAGTGGCTGTTCCGTGTGCTGAAAAACAACGCCATCAGCGAATACCGCGCGCAGTGCAGACACGCGGCCGCGCCGCTTGAGGAAAGCATTCTGCGTGCAGCCGAACCCGAGCTGATACCGTTTTCCGGCATGCTGCCAAAGGGCTTATCCGCGTCCGAACAGCGCATTCTAACCCTGCGGCTCGCTGAGGACATGGACTATTCCACCATTTCGGAAAAACTCGGCATTTCCGAGACCGCCTGCCGCAGCCAGTACAGTCGCGCACGGCGGCACTGCGCCGAACTTATGGAAAGGAGTGACGACAATGCAGGATTCTAAGCAGATTGACGAGCTGTTCCGGCTGATGGACGACGTTTGCGAAAACGGTGATGCGGCTCTGCCTGCGCTCGAGCAGTATTTGCAGACGCAGACGGACGCGCCGGAAATCGACACAGAAGCGTCGCTCAAAAAGTTCAAGGCCGACCATAAGGAATTTTTCGTCAAGCCGCACCGCGGACGGCGGCTGTGCTACCGCGTTTTTGTTGTCGCGGCGGCTGTTTTCGCCGCAGGAACCGTGTTTGCGCTGGCTACCGGTCACAATCCGTTCGACTATGCGGCGATGTGGGATTCCGAGACGTTCGGCTTTTTCCAGAGCGGACATGACGATTTTGAGACCACCGAGGACGGCTATACGCATTTTCCGGATGGTACATCGGCAAGCTATGAGGAAAACCATGCACTGGAAGATAGTACAGTAGAGTATGACCCGAATGCTCCGCTTGGTTCGGCGGCAAACCCGATACCGGTACATGAAGAAGTAGACCCGGAATATGCAGATGTACCGGATACAGACTTGTCCGACGTCGGTTTGGAAAAAACGAAATCGACTTGGGACGCTTCGCATATAATGGAAAATTTCGATATTATCAACACTGATTTTAAGACCGCATTACACGGTTTAGGCATAAACTCTCCTATCGTACCGAATAGAATTCCGCAAGGGTATGTACTGAATCAAATCAACGTATACAAAGACTATTACTTGAACACCCTCGATATTCTTGCCTATTATGAATACACCGCAGACCCTGATAGGTCCGGTTTCATAATAACGGTAAATACTATCACAGAAGAACTCGGCACGAGTCATATTGAAAAAGACAGCCGTCCTGTCATTGAATACCAAAAAGGCGGGACAACATGGTATATCATGCATAATTTAGAGCACTTGAATGCAGTAACCATGCTTGGCCGCTATGAAGTTGGTTTTGGCGGTGACATATCTGTTGACGAAATGAAATCCATCATCAACTCCATCTACGAATAACAAAAACCCGATCTCCAACAGACACAATGGAGATCGGGTGCTTTTTATGCGAAAATTTTATGGTACGCGTGCGAGACGTAGCCGCCGACAGCGGCGGTCATTTCCTTGGACGCCACGGCTTTATCCGCCACGGTGATGATCCACGCGATTCGCGTGCGCGGCATGGCCGCCAGCGGAAACATATGCCGTGCAATGGCTTCGCACTCCCGCTCGGACAGACCGAAGGTATGCTTGGCGCGGTCGGCTGCGATGTGGCCGTGAATGAACCCGTGCATGTGTGCAATGCGATGCACGCCGGAAAAATGGCTCAGATAACGGCGGAAGCGTTCGCCGTGCCAGTCATAGCCGAAAAAGTCATGCAGCAGCGCGGCACGGACAACCGAGGTCGTTTCGCTCTCCGACAGACGCATCAGGCGGGCGATCTGACAGGCTGCTTCCGCTACCGCAACGGAATGGTCATACACAGAGTTGTCCAGTCCGTGGTGACAGAACGTGCGAAGCTGCTGAAAACGCGGATGTGCAAGGATATCTCCCGCGTACTGCTGAATTTCACTGTCCATCGGACCCACCTTCCTTCCTTTTGATGTCTTTATTATAGTGCGCTTAGTGCACAAAATCAAGAGGTAATTTGTAACAAGTTTGTGACAAAAATACCAACGATCTGCTTAGCCGAGCGGCGGCGTGTCCAGTATCATCTGCCTGTACTCCAAATCCTCAAAGCCGAGCATGTGATAGAGGGCACTTGCCCGCACGTTGCTTTCCGTTACCTCCAGACGATAACGCGCGGCTGTGTTGTACTTTTCGTGCACCGCGGCAATAATCCTGCTGCCGATGCCCTTGCCGCGCTGCTCGTCATCCACCATGATCTCCTCCAGCCAGACGCACAGACCGCCCGCCTCGTTCGACCAGGTGAGCGCCAACAGACAGTACGCGCACGGCTGTCCGTTCTCGTCCTCGGCAATCAGGCAGTCCGCATACGGCGTGCCGTGCAGGAGCAGCTCAAACGTGCGTTCGGCGTTCTGCTGCGGGATTTCATGCTCGCAGGCAGGCGTTTTGTAGAACGCATGGCAGCGGTCGATAAAGAATTCGCGGTCAGCGGCTTCAATAGAGCGAATACGCATAGTTTAACCTTTCTTTTTGCGCGTAGCGCGCATTTAATAGAATTTCGCAGAAATTCATAAAAAGTCAGGACATGCGCCTGACTTTTTATACAAGAAAGAACATCGGTGTGCCGCCGTGCGACGCGCCGATGTTCGTATGGGACGTATCCGAACGTGTTCGGTACGTTCTCTTCGATTAAGACGATGAAATCGTCTTAATCGAGGGTGTCGAGAGCCTGCTTGAGGTCAGCGATAATGTCCTCAACATTCTCCAGACCGACCGAAATACGCACCATGCCCGGCTCAATGCCTGCGGCAACCAGCTGCTCATCGGTCAGCTGACGGTGGGTTTCGGACGCCGGATGCAGCACGCAGGTGCGGATGTCGGCAACATGAACCTCATTGCAGGCGAGCTTCAGGCTGTCCATGAATTTCATCGCCGGAGCGCGGCCGCCCTTGATGTCGATGGACATAACGCCCGAGGTGCCCATCGGCAGATACTTCTGCGCACGCTCGTAGTGCTCGTTGCCCGGCAGTGCGGGATAGCGAACGGATGCGATCTTGTCGCTCGACTCGAGGAACTTGGCAACGGTCAGCGCGTTCTCGCAGTACTGGCGCATACGCACCGGAAGGGTCTCCAGACCGAGGTTGAGCAGGAACGCCGAGTGCGCCGCCGGATAGCAGCCGAAGTCACGCATCAGCTGCATACGCGCCTTGATGATGTATGCCATCGCGCCGAACTCGCGGGTGTAGACCACGCCGTGGTAGCTTTCGTCCGGCTCGGTGAAATCCGGGAACTTGCCCGATGCCGCCCAGTCAAACTTGCCGCCGTCCACGATCACGCCGCCGCCCTGTACGGCATGGCCGTCCATGTACTTGGTGGTCGAGTGGATGACAATATCCGCACCCCATTCGATCGGCCGGCACAGCACCGGCGTTGCGAACGTATTGTCCACGATGAGCGGCACGTTGTTCTTGTGCGCGATGTTCGCCCACTTTTCAATGTCGAACACGGTCAGCGCAGGATTGGCCAGCGTCTCACCGAACACAGCCTTGGTGTTGGGCTTGAACAGCTTCTGCACTTCCTCCTCGCTTGCCTCTGCGTCCGCCCAGATGCACTCGATGCCGAGCTTTTTGAGCGTTACGCCGAACAGGTTGATCGTGCCGCCGTAGATGGTGGAGGCCGCGATGAAGCTGTCGCCTGCCGAGCACAGGTTGAGGATGGACAGCAGGGATGCCGCCTGACCCGAGGAAGTCAGCATCGCGCCGACGCCGCCCTCGAGGGACGCGATCTTCTTCTCTACCGCATCGCAGGTCGGGTTGGCAAAGCGCGAGTAGATGCACTCTGTCGGCATATCGAACAGGGACGCGATCTTTGCGGTCGAGTCAAAGCGGTAAGTGGTGGACTGCACGATCGGCATGACGCCCGGACCGCCGTTTTCCGGCTTGTAGCCTTCATGCAGGCATTTTGTTTCGATTTTCATATAAACTACCTCTTTACTATGATTTAACACAGAAGAATCTTCACTTATTGTAGCATGCAGAAGCCTGTCGGTCAAGGCAGTTCGGTTGAACAAACGGCAATATCATGGTATGATAGAGGCCGTACGAAGGGAGGCAAACCGCATGAAGGATCTGCTCATTACCCTGCTGAATACAGCGTTCTGGGTCGGACTGCATTTCAGTACGGCTGGCGCGGTGTGCGCTCTGCCGAAGGACGTGCAAACGCGATGGTTCGACCCAAACCGGCGTTTTTTCACGGTTTCCGACTGGGAAATGCGGGTTTTCCGCAAGATCGGTCTGCCGAAATGGAAGGACCGGCTGCCGCAGTTCAATCCCGAATTTGACAAGCGGCACCTCAAATCCGGGCGGGATACGGCATACCTCGACCGTTTTCTGTTCATCACCTGCCGTGCGGAGGTGATCCATTATGTGATCGGCGTGCTCGGCTGGGTATCGCTCGTTTTTTGTCTGCTGAGCGCCGACCGGACGGCGTGGCTCATCCGGTATGCGGTCATTGCGCTTGCGATTCAACTGGCGAACCTGCCGTTCGCGTGGATTCAGCGGTATAACCGGAAACGGCTGCTCAGCGTCCGCAAAAGGCTTTCATTACGGATAGAAATTTGATATAATATAAAGATAGCATAAGGATAATCAAGGAGATTTTACAATATGACAGACGAAAAAATTGCACGCATCAACGCACTTGCCAAAAAGGCCAAGACCGAAGGACTGACCGACGCGGAGAAGAAGGAGCAGCAGGAGCTCCGCGCAGAGTACGTTGCCGATTTCCGCAAGAGCCTGAAGGCACAGCTGGACAACACGGTGGTTGTCAATCCGGACGGCAGCTCGTACAAGCTGAAGCAGGACAAAAAGTGATGCGGCTGCCCGAACACGCGGCACACGCCATCCGGCGATTAGAGCGTGCCGGATTTGAGGCGTGGGCGGTCGGCGGCTGCGTGCGCGACAATCTGCGCGGTGTCGAACCGCACGACTGGGACTTGTGTACGTCCGCGTCTCCGGCTCAGATGCAGGCTGCGTTCGCGGACGCGCGTGTGCTCACGACCGGACTCAGGCACGGCACGCTGACCGTACTCACGGACGGCGGCCCGCTCGAGATTACCACCTACCGCACGGAGGGCGGCTACTCGGACGGGCGGCATCCGGACGGCGTGCGCTTTGTCACCGACATCCGTGAAGATCTGGCACGAAGAGATTTCACGGTCGGTGCGATGGCGTGGCACCCGGAACGCGGTCTGTGCGACCCGTTTGGCGGGCAAACCGACCTCCAAAACGGCGTTCTGCGCGCGGTCGGTGATGCAGACACCCGATTTCAGGAGGACGCGCTGCGCATCCTGCGCGGACTGCGCTTCGCATCCAAGCTCGGATTCGCCATCGAGCCGAAAACCGCCGCTGCCATGCGGCGGCAGGTGCATCGCCTGGACTGCATTGCCGCCGAGCGCATCCGTGAGGAGCTGACCGGTCTGCTGTGCGGCCGCTATGTGCAGCGCACACTGATGGCTTATGCCGACCTTATCACCTCTGCCCTGCCCGAGCTCGCACCCATGCTGGGCTGTCAGCAGCAGAATCCGCACCACCTGTACGATGTGTGGGAGCACACCGTGCGCGCGGTCGGTCAGGTGCCGGCCGAGCCGGTGCTCCGGTGGGCGATGCTGCTGCACGACAGCGGCAAGCCCGCCTGCAAGACCGTGGACGAGCAAGGCATCGGGCATTTCCGGGGACATCCCAGGGCGAGCCTTGCGCTGTCGCGCAAGCTCCTGCCGCGGCTGCGGTTCTCGAGCGCGGACACCGAACGCATCCTCCTGCTGGTCGAGCGGCACGACACACCGCTCGGTGACAACGAAAAGCTGGTGCGGCGCAGCCTGTCGCGCATCGGAGAGGCGCGGTTTCGCGACCTGCTGGCGATCAAAAAAGGCGATGCGGTCGGTCAGGGCACCAGCCGCGACTATGTGGCGCAGCTGTTTGAGACCGAAGCGCTGCTGAACCGCGTGCTCGCGCAGGAGCAATGCTTCTCGCTGCGGCAGCTTGCCGTAAACGGAGCCGATTTACAGGCGCTCGGTCTGCGCGGCAGACCGGTCGGTGAAATGCTGCACGCCCTGCTGGATGCCGTGATAGACGGCCAGACCGACAATCGGCGGGATACACTTCTGCGGCTTGCCCGCACCCGAATGGAGGAACAACATGTCAAATAAAGAGATTTTCATCGAAACCTACAACAAAAACATCCATCGTCCGGGCGCAGAAAAGCTGCTTGCGTGGCTCGAGGGCACGGATTTCTTCACGGCTCCCGCGTCCACGCGGTTTCACGCTGCGTATGAGGGCGGTCTGCTCGACCACTCGCTCAACGTGTACAACGTGCTGATCTCCAAGCATTTCAATCCCGAAACCGACGATCTGGAAAGCTACACCATCGTTTCGCTCCTGCACGATCTGTGCAAGGCCGGTTTCTACAAGACCGAGCTCCGCAACCGCAAAAACGACCGCGGCGAGTGGGAAAAGGTGCCGGTTTACGCAGTAGACGACCAGTTTCCGTACGGTCACGGCGAAAAATCCGTGTTCCTGATCGAGCGGTTCATGCGGCTGCGCACCGAGGAAGCGATCGCCGTGCGCTGGCACATGGGCGGCTTTGACGAGTCGGTCAAGGGCGGCAGCTTCGCACTCGCGCACGCGTTCGAGAAGTACCCGCTTGCCGTAAAGCTGCACCTTTCCGATCTGGAAGCGACCTATCTGCACGAAAGCCGAGGAGAATGAGCATGAAGACCAAGGAATTTTCCATCTCGACCGATTACGAGGGCATGTACAATATCACCGCCAGACTGCGTGAAGTCATCCGCGAGAGCGGTGTGCAGAGCGGTCTTGCCGTGGTGTACTGTCCGCACACGACCGCCGGTATCACCATCAACGAAAACGCCGACCCGGATGTGCAGCACGATCTGCTGCTCGGTCTGCGCGAGGCGTTTCCCGACCGGCGCGAGTTCCGGCATGCCGAGGGCAATTCGACCGCGCACCTCAAGTGCAGCTATGTCGGCCCGAGCCAGACCGTGCTCATCGAGGACGGCAAGCCCATCCTCGGCATCTGGCAGGGCGTGTACTTCTGCGAGTTCGACGGTCCGCGCCATCGCCGCTACTATATTAAGGTAATGGCGGATAATTAACTTGCACTTGCTTTTCCGCTCTGCTATAACAAAGTCAAACATACTCTAAAAAGGAAGATATTCTCATGGAAGCACTGGAATGTATCAAAACCCGCCGAAGCATCCGCAAGTTCACCGAGCAGCCTGTGACCGAGGACGAGGTTCGTCAGGTCGTTGAAGCTGCCGCCTTTGCGCCGAGCTGGAAGAATACGCAGATCGCGCGCTACATCGTTGTGACCGACAAGGAAAAGAAGGACAAGCTGGCAGACAACTGCATGCTCGGTTTTGCCTACAACCAGAAGACCACCCACGGCGCACCGGCGCTGGTCGTGCTGACCATGATCAAGGAGCGCTCCGGCTACGAGCGCGACGGCTCGTTCAGTACCCCGCTTGCCACTCACTGGCAGTCCTTTGATGCGGGCATCGCCGCACAGACCTTCTGCCTGTCCGCGCATGCGCTCGGTCTCGGCACGGTTATTATGGGTATTTACGATCCCGCCGAGGTTGCCAAGGTCGTGGAAATCCCCGAGGGTCAGGAAGTGGCCGCGCTCATCGCGCTCGGTCATCCGGCACAGGACCCGCAGGCGCCGGCGCGTAAGGATGTCGATACGCTGCTGCGATTTGAGTAAAAGTGCATACTTTGAGCACCGTGGAAGCAATTCTGCGGTGCTTTTCTTTTCTCGGCACAAGGTGACCAGGGCACACGAACTGCCGCAGGCGGGTTCGACTCTGACGGGCGGCTCCTTTTCTGCACTGGCTGACCGGGGCACGCGAACTGCCGCAGGCGGGTTCGACCCTGACGGGCGGCTCCTTTTCTGCACCGGCTGAGCGGGGCACACGAACTGCCGCAGGCGGGTTCGCCCCTGACGGGCGGCTCCTTTTGCTACACCGGCTGACCGGGGCACACGAACTGCCGCAGGCGGGTTCGCCCTATCCGGGCGGCTCCTTTTGCTGCACCGGCTGACCGGGGCACACGAACTGCCGCAGGCGGGTTCGCCCTATCCGGGCGGCTCCTTTTGCTGCACCGGCTGACCGGGGCACACGAAC
>PVML01009688.1_pt1 | contig 15468 bp, 14 predicted proteins | sample 1853371 | NCBI WGS metagenome assembly PVML01 (sample SAMN08533508, study PRJNA380276) | Human gut metagenome, whole genome shotgun sequencing project. | isolation source: participant 1, chromium library | host: Homo sapiens | collected 2017 | reverse complement strand
TCGGCCAGGATTCTGCGGGGCAGGAAAATCCACCCGGAGATCAGCCACCCCAGCGCGCCGGACTCCGCCAGCATGGAGAGCACCTGGCGGGAACCGGCGTTGATTCCCAGGCTGACCTCCGGGTGGATTTTCCTGCCCCGCAGAATCCTGGCCGCGGTCATCATATCCTGGTAGGAGGAGTTGGTGCAGCTGCCGATCAGCACCTGGTTGACCTTTAAGTCCTGTATTTCCTTCACCTTGCACACCAGGTCCGGCGAATGAGGCACGGCCACGTTGGGCTCCAGATCATCCAGGCAGATTGTGAGCTCCCGGTCGTAAACCGCATCCGGGTCGGAGCACAGCTTGGTCCAGTCCTCCTCCCGGCCCTGGGCTCTCAGAAATTCCAGGGTTTTGCCGTCGCTTGGGAAGATGGAGGTGGTGATTCCCGCCTCCGCGCCCATGTTGGCGATGGTAGCCCGCTGGGGCACCTCCAGATAGGGCAGGGCGTCGCCGCCGTACTCGATAATGGTCCCCACATTACCCTTGGTGGTGATCCGCCTAAGCACCTCCAGGGCCACGTCCTTGGCCGTAACCCACGGCCTCAGCCGCCCGGTCAGGTTCACCCGGGTGATGCGCGGATAGGTAATGTACAGGGGCTGGCCGCCCATGGCCAGGGCCACGTCCAGTCCCCCAACGCCGAAGGCCGCCATTCCCATGCTGCCGCAGGTTACGGTGTGGCTGTCGCTGCCGATCAGGGTCTTTCCGGGCTTTGAGAACCGCTCCAGGTGCACCTGATGGCAGATTCCGTTGCCCGCCTTGGAGTAAACGATGCCGAAGCGGTCCGCCACCGTCTCCAGGTAGCGGTGCACATCCCCGTTTCCCTGCCCCAGCTGGAGCATCAGGTGATCCGTGTAGGACACGGAAAGCTCCGTCTCTACCCGCGGCTTCCCCATGGCCTCAAACTGGAGATACGCCATGGCGCCCAGTGAATCCTGGGTCAGCGTCTGGTCGATTCTAATCGCAACCTCGTTTCCCGGGATACAGCTTCCTTTTACCAGGTGCGCCCGGATAATTTTTTCAAATATACTCTGTCCCACTTGATTTCCTCCTACCGGCATAACAGCCCCATCAATTCGTCAATCCGTTCCAGCTTCTCAAACTCCGCGATCTGCTCCGCCAGACGCCGGGTGTGGCCCTCGAACCGGCTCCCCTTCAGGTTGACGGTAAACTTCTGTTCCAGCTCCTTCCAGCCTATGGGGTTTTCAGGAGAGCCCTTGAGATCGTACAGCTCCTTTTGAAATACCCGTCCATCCTTCAGCTCCACCTGTACCCTGGCCCCGCGCCGGGCCGGATACAGGGCCTGCACCTCAGGGTCCGCCTCCACATGCACCCGACCGGCCAGCTCCCGGACCACCGGGTCCTGTCGGTACTTTGGCCCCAGGTGGCCGATTCCCACCCCGCCCTGGCTGAGGGCCAGGGCCACGCCGTAGGCCAGGCTGAATTTGGCCTCGGAGGCGGATTCCGGCAGGGTGATCCGGCCGGTCAGGTCCATTGCCACCTGATGGGTTCCCACCCGGACCGCTTCCACCTCCCGGTACCCGAATCCGTATTCCTCCATCAGGTCCAGAACTCCTTCGATGGCAGGCTGTGAATGGCGGCAGGTGGGATAGAGCTTGCTGTATGTATCCCCGATATGGTATTCCTCACCCAGACCGCGGCAGACAGCGCCGGTGTCCACGTCCTGGGACTGGGCCTGGAAAAATCCGTTCTTCCCCTCAAATACCGTGACAGTCCCGGCCATTCCCTCCCTGGCGTAGAGGGCGGCCGCGATGCCGTTGTAGGCTGCGTTTCCCACCTGCACGCACTTGGACTGCTGGCCGGAAACCGTGGCTTCCATCAGCCCCGCCGCGGACAGTCCGGCAAATCCCAGACCGTTTGCGATCTGTCCGGCGGAGAGCCCCATCAGGCGGCCCGCCGCCGCCATGGCCCCAAAGGTATCGCAGTTGCCGGACGGGTGGAACCCCTTGCGGATCTGGTGGGGCGTCATGCCCGCCACGATCCGGTACACCACCTCATAGCCCAGAACCACCGCGGTGAGGATTTCCGCCCCGGAAGCCCCCAGGGCCCGGCCCAGAGTCAGGGCCGCCGGCACCACCACCGCGCCCGCGTGGCAGCCCGCGTTCTTGTGGCCGTCGTCCAGCTCAGCGGCGTGGGCAAAGGTGGCATTGATCATGGCGGCTCTCGCAACGGGAAATTCCCGCTTCCCGCTGCCAAAAACCGTGCAGTCCCCTGTTCCCAGCCCGCGGCAGGCGTTCAAAAACGGTTCCTTTAACTCCCAGTCAGCCTCCCCCGCCACGGCGGCTCCCAGGGTGTCCAGTATGCGCTCCTTGGCCAGCCGGACTACCTCCCGGGGCAGCGCGCCGTATTCAACCTCAGCGGTAAATTCCGCCAGCCCTTCCGATATCAGCATAGTTCAATCCCCCTCCTTGTTTAGTCCCAGTTTACCAGATCGTTCTGCAATTCAAAAGCACATATATTTTCCCTATATGCAACAAATAGTTGCAATCATTTTTCATTCCTGCTATAGTGGATTTAGCGATAGGATTGATTCACAGGAGGAGACCATGATCAGCAACTACCACTATTTTCTGGTGCTGGCGGAGGAGCTCAACATCTCCAACGCCGCCAAACGCCTCTACATCTCCCACCAGTGCCTGAGCAAATACCTCAAGGGGCTGGAGGAAGCCTACGGCGTGACTTTTTTTGAGCGGAAGCCCAAATTCAGCCTCACCCACGCCGGGAACATTATGCTTAAAACTCTCAGGGAAATCGAACGGTCCGAACAGAACCTGGAAAGCCAGCTGGCAGATATCAAAGAATCCAAAAGCGGGGTGATCAAATTCGGGATCACGGAGGGCCGCTACCCCATCATCATCCCCAGATTGTTAAAGGAATACCGGGACCGCTATCCCAATGTGGAGCTGACCGTATACAGTATGACCTCGCCCCAGATGCAGGAGCTGGTGCTGAACAACGAGCTGGACCTGTTTTTCGCCGGAACCGGGAACCTGATCAGCCGGAACTTAAAGCACAGCCTGGTGCTCAACGAGCACATGTACCTGGTGATCTCCGACAACCTGCTGCGGCAGTATTTCCCGGAGGACTATCCCGGCTGCATCAGCCGTTTTGAGGCCGGGGTCGATCTGGCGCTGTTCCAGCAAGTCCCCTTTGTGTTAAACAAACCCAATTTCAACTCCCGCATCATGCTGGAGCGCCACCTGCAAAGGCGGGGAATCACCATAAACTGCGTGAACGAGCTGACCCAGCCCGATATCCATTACCGGCTCTGCGCCGAGGACTACGCGGCCAGCTTCTGCCTGACCATGTACCTGCCGGGCGTTTCCCAGCTCAACCAGCTGGGCGGCTCCGGCTCCCGGCTCCACGTGTTCCCCATCAAGGACTTCAAGCAGGTGAACCCCCTGTCCCTGATTTACCACAAGGACAAGATCTTCCCCTCCTACACCCAGGATTTCATGAAGCTGATCCGGGAAATATGCGACCGATACGCGGCCTTCCCGCAGCCGTAACCACAGACAGAAAATCCCGGACCGACTATTATTGTCAATCCGGGATTCCCTTACTGTTTTCCTGCTATCTGTCTTTTTTATCAAAGGTTCTGTTCTGCCCCTTCCAGAAATACCCTCACTCCCTCTTCTATGGACATTCCGTTCATACAGTTAATCCCCCACAAGATGCCCCATAAAACAAACGGTAACGCCAGGACCATGCCGATAACTGCCAGAGTACGATACTTTTGTTTTTTCGTAATACACAATATTCCCAAGACGATTGCCACCAGGCTGAGTACCACCGGAATCACGACTGCCCCAGACACAAAAAGATTCACAATACCGGATGAAATCTCACTGGAATCAGACTGTATTCCCACAAATACCAGACACAAGATACTCATCACCCAGGCCGTAGTCATAATCACCAATGACATTATCCCATACTTTTGCTTCATAGCATTTTCTCCTTTTAGTTTACATAATTTTTCATAACGCATTACCGTTTCCGTCACATACCCTGCATTCTTTTGAGTCATTGCAACGAGGGCATACTTAAGTAACCTCTTGCTCCTGTTCCTGCTTCTCTTCTGTTTTAGAACGGCTCTCCCTAGTGGTGGTAACTGTCTTCTCTTTATCAAAATCATCCCGCCATGGCTTTGCGTCCACGATCCAAATCAAAACCAAAGCTACCACCAGAATTACCTTCCAATTTTTCATATGATTCCCCCGTACAGACACATATTTTTCGCAACCACACGAACCGAATGGCAGATCCGGGTCTGCGGTTCAAGTTGCGATGCTCCGGCAATTTCCTTATGATTGTTCTAATTTCCAACGATCTTAAAAGATTCATTTTGATATCCCAGATAAAAAGCATCTCCTGATTTCAACAAGTCCTCTTCTTAGGTGGAAGGCGCATGCCATTTAAATACGTTCCGTAGGAAGAGCCTCAATCGGCCAGATACTTATGCCCGTTCCGTATCAGGAACTGATAATGTGAGTCTCATAGATCTCCTGACATTCGTCATAAGTACCTTTCAGCTCTGTTAAATATTGATAGGTATATTTCTTAACATATAACGAAGCTTCCGCTCCTGTATCATCTGACCCCCTTCCCTCCCAATTTCGTTTTGGATAGAAGTGTGAAATTATATCTTAATTTTGTAACTTTTGTTTTCCATTGTATCAATTTTACGTTATATTATCAACTATATTCCATTATATTGTTATCATTACATCTTCGCACAACATCTTTTCCCTATAAAATTTAAGAGAGAAAGTCGCCTGCGGTAGGTCGCTTCAGCGACAGAATTCCTTACCGCCGCAGTGCATTTCCATAACCGGCCAACTGGCATAGAAGAGCTTTTTTATGTAACAAAAATCAGAGGGAGAACCGGCCTGTCTCAGCCGGTTCTCCCTCTGCCTGTTATTTAAAATATCCCATCTGCCGGGAAATGTCCCCGGCGCACTCCAGCACGCTCTGTACTTTTTCCGCCAGCTCCTCGTCGATGATCCGGGCGGTGGGCCCGGAAATGGAGATGGCGGCGATCATCTTCCCCTTGGCGTTGTACACCGGGGCCGCGATGGCCGAAAGCCCCACCTCCCGCTCGCCGTTTGACACCCAATAGCCCCGCTCGCGCACCTTAGCCACGTCGGGCTTCACGGCCTCATAATCCTCTCCCAGAAGCTCCATGAGCTCCCGGTCCTCCATGCCGGCCATCAGAACCTTACCCGTGGCCCCGTTGGGAAGTGGAAGCCGTTCCCCCACCGTGATCACCCGGCGTAAAAGCTGCTTACTCTCCACCCGGTCGATACAGATTCTGGAGGCCCCGTCCCGCACGTAAAGGCTGGCGCTCTCATTGATCCGGTCGCGGATCTTCACCAGATACTCATAGGCCTTCTCCCGCAGCCCGTCGTCGGACCGGTTCTCCGCCAGGCTTCCCAGGTAGGCGATCCGCGCCCCCAGGGAATACCGCTTGGTGTCCTCGTTGCGGGACAGATAGTCCCGCCGCTCCAGGCCCTTGATAATGCGGTGGGCCGTGCTGGCGGACAGCCCCGTTTTCTCCGCCACATCCATAAGGTTCAGTTCCCTCGTATCCTCGGAAAAACATTCCAGCACATCCAGCGCCCGGTCCAGCACCCGGATATTAATCTCCTTCGACGTCTCCATCCCGCTCCACTCCTTTTCACGTTGCGTCTATCATTTTCACTGTGTAGAATTATACTATAAACCGGAGTGAAGTGCAAGGGGATCGCAAAAGAAGGGAGCGCAGGCCCCCTTCAGAGTTGGTTAGAGTGTAAACAGCGACTCGATGGACGTCTCCTTCTCCAGGCCGCGGATCAGCTCAAAACGCTGGTCCGCCGTCTGCTCGCAGGGAGTCCCCGCTATGAGATGCATGTATTTGGTCCTCAGCATATCCCATCCAAAAGGCGTTTCCACGTCCCCGAGAGGAACCGGGGCCCACCGCTCATGGACCTGACCCACTGTCGTCTCAAGCACCACCCGGGCGGCGCAGAAATGAGTGGGATTCTCCACCAGGTACTGCTGCACGGACTCGTCCTTTGTGACAGTTATCTTCCCAACCAGCTCCCGTATCTCGGGATCGTCAAAGCTCTTTAATACCAGCTCCTCCGAGTCCATTCTGCCGTATTTGATGGTCACCGCTGACGTAAACTGGGCGCTGGCCTGGGCTCCCACCGGGGTCTTGGGCTCAGGGTTGGACAGACGGAACACAAAGGACGAGGTTCGGATATCCAGGCTGCGCACCATATCCGGCGTCAGGTTCAGGCTCTCTTTCAGGTCCATAACCGCGTCCAGCGTGGCGTGAAGCCCGCGCTGGCAGGCATGGCGCTTGAAATAGATGCTGGTGATCTTGAACTCCTTACCCAGATCGTCCAGCACATGGCTCATGTCGCAGTGGCCGCTGGTTCCCGTGAACGCCTGGAAAAAGCCGTACCGGCCCTCCAGGGCCGCCTCAGGCCCGGTGAAGCCGCAGGCTGCCAGCCGGGACGCCCGCATACCGGTGAGCGCTCCCCAGCCTCCGCACATGATTTTGCCCGAGGTTCCGTCGTTCTGGTATTCGATCAGACCGCCGGTAAACAGGGAGGCCAGCCCCATGGCGTCCTTGATCTGCCCGGCGTCGGCGCCGCGCATCTTCGCCGCCAGGGCGGCGGCGGCCACGGCCCCGCACACGCCGGTGGCGTCAAATCCCCGCTCCCGGTACATAAAGGGGTTGATGGCCTCCCCCAGCCTGGCGTACACGTCGTAGGCAGCAGTGATGGCCGTGATCATATCCCTGCCGTCCCGCCCGTAAATCTGGGCCATGGTCAAAAGCAGCGGCACCAGGCCGGAGCCGGGATGACCCATGGCGTGGCGGTAGCCGTCGTCCAAGTCCGCGCAGCGCGCCATCATGGTGTGGGCGAACACCGCCGTGTCCGAGCCGGTAAACACCGGCTCTGTGCCCAGAAGGGACGCGGGGGCCTCGCCCTTCACCGGCGCGTCCGCAATCTGAGCGTACTTCATAATCCGTTCGCTGGCTTCGCAATAGCGCCCGAATACCATATTCCCATAGGAATCCAGGATCACCTGCTTCGCCCGCTCCACCGCTTCCGCCGACAGGTCCTCATAGCGCAGGCCGGCCACATAATCCGCAAGTCCGTAAATTAAATATGACATCATTTCCTCCCTTTCACAATTACCACATTCCAATCAGTTTCCAGTAAGGCAGTCCGATTAAGAAGTACACCGCCACGCAGCAGACGGTGGACACCGTTCCCAAAAACCACCATTTTTTCATCTCAATATGTCCGTAGCCGAACAGCACCGGACCGCAAGCTCCGCCGTAGTTGGTCAGCATGGCGCCGAAGCCGTTGCAGGCCGCGCACAGCATGGCAAGGGGCATAACCGGAACCCCGCCCACCAGGCCGATGGTGTACATCACCGGCATCATGGAGGTGGTGAACACGGAGCTGGAGGCGAACAGATAGCGCACCACCAGGCCGCCGACCACCAGAATGAACATCAGCGTCACACTGCCGAACATGGCGAAATTGAATTTTTCCTGAAGCAGGGCGGCAAACCACTGGAAGAAACCCGCGCCGGAGAGCTGGCTGGAAAGTCCGATGATGGCTCCATACCAGATCAGGGTATCCCAGGCGCCCTTGCTCTGGCGCACGTCGTTCCATGTCATACATCCGAAGATCAGGCACATAGCCAAAAACAGGATGGCCACGGCTGTGGCGTTAAAGCCCGTAATTCCGGTTGTGGCCCACAAAAGCACGGCGCCCACAAAGAACGCGGTCAAAAACTTTTCCCGGACCGTCATCCGTCCCAGGTCTTTCAGTCCTTCCCGGGAGATTTCCTTGTAGTTCTCTACCCTGCGTATCTCCGGCGTGAACAGCTTGTAAAGGACAAAGGGTATGATCAGTACCAGGCACACGCCGGGGACAATGCCCATCTTGGCCCAGGTCATCCAGTCCATGTCCACGTTCAGAATATCCTTGGCAAAGGCGGCGATCTGCACGTTGGGCGCCATACCGGTCAGCCACACGCTGGCCGTCACCAGATTGATGTGGTAGGAGACGATACACAGATAGGCCGCCAGCTTCCGGCTGGTGCCGTCCTCCGCGCCGGAGCCCAGGGTTTTTGCCACGTTGTTAAATATCGGAAACACCACGCCGCCTGCACGGGCGGTTGTGGACGGAATTGCAAGGCCCAGCGTCAAATCCGTAAAGGCTAGGGAATACCCCAGTCCCAGGCTGGTCTTGCCGAATATTCCGATCAGATGATAGGCGATCCGCTTCCCAAGCCCGGTGGCCGCAAAGGCCACACTGATCATAAAGGCCGCGAACACCTGCCAGGTGGTGGTGCTGGCGTAGCCAGTCAAAAGCGTCTTGGGGCCGATCAGCAGGCCGTAAACGCCCAGAATCCCCAGCATCACCACCGGCGACGGGAAGGGATGGAGCATGATTCCCAGAATCGCCGCAATATAGGCGCTGAAGTACATCCACGCCTCCGCGCTCAGCCCCTCCGGGCAGGGCGCAAACCAGATCACGATACCCGCAGCGGCGATCACCGCCACTTTCAACAATTTTCCCCGTATCTCTTTATCCATTCTCATTTTCCCCCATCAGACCTCTGTCCGAAATCTCCCGGAACAAGGCTCCCGTCTGTTCCAGTTTCTCCAGTTCCATCAGCTGTGTCCACAGCGCCAGCGCCGCCGGTTCCCCCGCAGCCTCCGCCGCGTGCCGGATAAACTTCTCCCGGACCGCGCCCTCGGGCAGCGGCAGCTCCGGGTCGCCGTAGGGCACGATCTGCGTTTTCCCGCAGCTTCCTCCCTGCTTCAGCGTGATTTTTACCTTGGCAGCCCCCCACAGGCTCTTGTCCTTCTGCGCCAGCGCCACGATCTCCGGATCCTTCACCACCTTGATTTTCCGGGAATAGGCACTGATCTCAGTGTCCTTTAGCTTCTCATGAACCAGGTGATCCTCCACCGCGCCGCAGTTGAGAAGGATCGCGGTCACGTAGGGCACGCTGGTCTGGGCCTGGGCCATGTCCCCCGGATCATAGCCGCCCGCGTCGCATAAAAACTGGCTTCCGCGCACTTCCACCGCCCCTATGTCCTCCGCCTTCAGCCCATGCTCCTTCACCAGATCCGCCACCGCGTCCAGGGTGGCGTGAATGCGCCGGACGCAGGCGTACCGCTTCATATAAGCGGAATTGATGTCCCACACCAGCTTCGGGTTCATCAGATAATCCAGGTCCGGCTCCGGCGCGAACGCGTTGCAGAATCCCAGCCTCCCCTCAAATACCCCCGATGGGCCGCCCAGTCCATGCCGCGCCAGATACACGGCGCAAATCCCCAGCTTGGCTCCCCATCCGGCCACCAGGTATTTCTGGGCGGAGCCGTCGATAGCTGACTGGTTCAGGCCACCGGCCAGGGAGGCCGCAAGGGAAACCGCATCCTCCATCTGAGCGGTGTCCAGGCCCAGCATCGTGCCGGCTGTCACCGCCGCGGCCGCAGCTCCGCATACCGACGTTGCGTCAATCCCCCGTTTTAAATAAGCCGAAGGGTTGATCACCCGTCCCTGGTAGCAGTAGATCTCGTATCCCCGGACAATGGCCTCGATCGCGGTTTTGCCTGAAATATTTCCCAGCTTAAGCGCCATGGCGGCCGCCGCCGCGTTGACCACCACCCCCGGGTGGGCCATGGCGAACCGGTGCCCGTCGTCAATGTCGAGCATCCGCGCCGTGCTGCCCATCCAGAGCGCCTGGCTCTCCGGGTTTTCGGGCAGCTCCTGCCTCAGGGCGGTCCGCAGCCGCACCGACTCCTCCTTCTGCGCCCCGTTTATAAAGATTCCGGTAAAGTCGGCCAGGCATTCCTTGGCCTTCTGCACCGTGCCGGACGGTATTCTGTCGTATGTAATCTGTTCCACAACCTCCACTATGCCCTTCAGGCACGACCTCTCATTTCCCATACACACTCTCCTTGTGAATTTTAACGAAAAGAACCGGTTTTCTTCGTTTATTACAGTCATATTAACAGGTATCGTTGCAATTTGAAAGCATGAAATTTTTATATAAATGTAAATAAAAGTTGCGCCAGTAGAGCAGAAAAATTTTGTAATCCTTCTTTTAATTAGGAAGTCTTTTTCCGTCACAAGCAAATGCTTGTATCTGGCAGGCAATTTTCATGTTTTTCATTCTGTGGAATTTATGTTATATTAATGGAAACCAAATGCAAATCATCAACCAACCGACAAATTTTAAAAAACAGGGGTGTGTCAAGTGGCAAAACGATTAATGATTGAACCAAAATGGTGTAAGGGCTGCGGCATATGCGCCGCCTTCTGTCCCAAAAACGTGCTGGAGATACGGAAAGAAAAGGTAACTGCCGTCAACCTCCAGGACTGCATCGGCTGCGGGCTCTGCGAGCTGCGCTGCCCGGATTACGCAATTTATCTTGAAAAGGAGGCGAACTGAAATGGCGGAAACAACTTATGCATTGCTCCAGGGAAATGAGGCCTGCGTGGAGGGTGGAATCGCCGCGGGAATGCGCTTTTTCTCCGGTTATCCCATCACGCCGTCCACGGAAATCGCCGAGGGCAGCGCGGCCCGGCTTCCCCAGGTGGGCGGTAAATTCATCCAGATGGAGGACGAGATCGGCGGAATCGCCGCGGCCATCGGCGCCTCGGTGACGGGTGTAAAGGCCATGACCGCCACCAGCGGCCCCGGCTTTTCCCTGAAGCAGGAAAATCTGGGCTACGCGGCCCTGGCGGAGATCCCCCTTGTGGTGGTGGACGTCCAGCGGTCCGGCCCTTCCACCGGCCTGCCCACCTCCCCCTCCCAGGGCGACGTTATGCAGGCCCGCTGGGGCTGCCACGGCGACCATCCGGTGATCGCCATCGCCCCCGCCTCCGTGCAGGATACATACGACCAGACCATCCGTGCCTTCAACCTGGCGGAAAAATACCGCACGCCGGTGATTCTCTTGATGGATGAAATCGTGGGGCACATGCGGGAGGGCATCTGCCTTCACCCCGCTGAGGAAATCATCGACCGGGACAACCGCATGGTGGACCAAAAGCCCTACGCCGTGGCACCGGGCGAAACCGTCCCCCACTGCCCGCCCTTCGGGACCGGGACCCGGTACAACATCACGGGCCTGCTGCATGACGACGACGGCTTCCCCACCGGAAACTCCGACTTATCCTTCATGCTGTGTTCCCGTCTGATGAAAAAAGTGGAGGAGAATCTGGATGATATCCTGGAATATGAGGAGGATATCCCGGAGGACACGGAAATCGCCATCCTCTGCTACGGCGGCACTACCCGGGCTGTGGAAGAAGCGGTAGCCCAGGCCAGGGCCTTAGGAATCCAGGCCGGCATGTTCCGCCCGGTCACCGTCTGGCCCTTCCCCGAGGAAGCATTTAAGGCCCTGTCAAAGAAGGTGCGCCACATCGTGGTGGCGGAGCACAACTACGGACAGATTCTGCTGGAAGCCCAGCGGATCGCAGGCGGAAACTGCACCCTGTCCCACATCGGCAAAGTGGACGGCACCACCATCACGCCGTCGGAAATCGTCCGTCATTTAAAGGAGGTAATGTAATATGCCAAGCCAATTAGTAAACGACACCTTCCGACTGGAACACCTGCCCCATATCTGGTGCCCCGGCTGCGGCCACGGCATCCTCATGCGGGACGTGGCACAGGCCATCGAAAACCTGGGACTGGACAAGGACAAGGTCTGCATCGTGTCCGGCATCGGCTGCTCATCCAGAGCCGCAGGATACATGGATTTCAACACCCTGCACACCACCCATGGGCGGGCCATCGCCTTTGCAACCGGCATCAAGATGGCAAAACCCGAGATGACCGTGATCGTGATCACCGGCGACGGGGACGCCACGGCCATCGGCGGCAACCACCTGATCCACGCCTGCAGGCGCAATATCGACCTGACCGTGGTAGTGTTCAACAATAACATCTACGGCATGACGGGCGGCCAGTATTCCCCCACCACGCCTACCAATGAATACGGAACCACCGCTCCCTACGGCAACATTGACAACGACTTCGACATTCCCGCCCTGGCCATCGCAGCAGGCGCCACCTACGCGGCAAGGGGTACGGCCTATCACGCCTCCCAGACCATCAAAATGATCGAGGACGGCATCCGCAACCCCGGTTTCTCCCTCATCGAGGGCGTCAGCGTCTGCCCCACCTACTACGGCAGGAAGAACAAGAAGGGCAACGCCGTGAAAATGATGACCTGGCAGAAGGAAAATACCGTCGATCTCAAGCGCGCCGCCGGCATGGACGAGGAAGAGCTGGCCGGTAAGATCGTCATGGGCGTGTTTAAAAACGCGCCCCGGGAAGAATACACGGCAAAATATCAGAAAATCATCGACCGATTAGGAGGTATGAAATAATGGCAAAAGCTGAATTGCGTTTAACCGGTTCCGGCGGTCAGGGCGTTATCCTGGCTACCGTCATCCTGGCCGAGGCCGCGTTTCTGGATCACCGGCACGTGGCCCAATCTCAGTCCTATGGCCCCGAGGCCAGAGGCGGCATGTGTAAGGCCGAGGTTATCATCGACAACACCCCCATCACCTACACCAAGGTCCAGGAGCCCACGTTCCTTCTGGCCCTTACCCAGCCTTCTCTGGAAAAATATGGGGCTAATCTGCCTGGCGAAGCCGTGATCATGGCGGACTCCAGCCTGGAGGTTCCGGAACAGCTCAAAAAACAGCACCAGGTCTACCAGGTGCCCATTCTGGACACAGCTATCAACAAAGTGGGGCGGGCCATGACCGCCAACATCGTGGCGGTGGGAGCCATCAACGCGGTGCTCCACCTGGCCTCCCGGGAGTCCCTGCGAAAGGGTGTGGCTATGCACATCCCAAAGGGCACCGAGGAAATGAACATGAAGGCACTGGACGAGGGGCTGCGGCTGGTGGCTCAGAACTGATCAATCGGGCTAAAAAACCAGAGTTCCCATTTGGGCGCTCTGGTTTTTTGGCTTGATTTTTCAAAACGGCTCATGTATATTCAACATAGATACCCAGGAAACCCACAGGGGCAGGAGGCAGGGATGAATCTCTACAAGCTGAAGTATTTTATCGTCACCGCAGAAGAACTGAATATTTCCAAGGCAGCGGAACGCCTGTTTATCTCCCAGCAGGCGCTCAGCAGCCAGATCGGGCAGCTGGAGCAGCACTATGGGGTCAAGCTTTTTGAGCGCAGGCCCAATCTGGCGCTGACCTACGCGGGCAGCCGCCTGCTGGAGCAGGCCCGGCTTCTGGTCCAGCTGAACGACCAGATCGAGGCGGAGATGGAGTCCATCCGCAAAAACCGCCGGGGAAGCCTGCGCATCGGGATCTCCTACGCCCGCGGAAACCTGTTCGCCTCCCGCGTCCTGCCAATCTACCACCGGGAGTACCCCGCGGTGGACCTGACGCTGGTGGAGGGCAACTCCGCCGAGCTGTGCGGATTTCTGGAAAACGGCAGAGTGGATGTGATCGTGGACTTTTCTCCCATCCTGCTGCGGGACATCACCACCGTGCGCCTGTTAAAAGAGCGGGTTTTCATGGTGGTTCCCCAAACGTTCATGGAGCAGTACGGAGGTGCTTCCCGCGATGTGGAAGCGCTGTTTAAGGCCCCTCTGCTTCTGCTGTCCAAAGACAGCTTTCTGCGCAACATACTGGACCGGTATTTCAAAAAACAGCACATCACCCCCAACATCGTGCTGGAAAGCAAAAACATCGCCACCCTCTGCTCCCTATGCCGCCAGAACATGGGCGTCACCTTCTGCTCAGAGATGTACGCCAGGCAGATGGGGGACACCTCCGGACTGACCCTTCTGCCCATGGCGGACGATCTGTCCCTGGGCGAGCTGGTGATCGCCTACCCGGACGGGCCCGCGATCTCTCCTGCGCTGAGGGATTTTGTGGAGCTGGCCAAATCCTTCTTCTCCGAGTCAGAACCGGTCCAATAAGCAGACGGGCGCGCTACATTCTCCACCTCATAAGCTCTGTCATTTCCTGAATATTTTCCACCTTTTCCAGCTCCATGATCGTTTCATACAGCCGCTCAGCGTTTTCCGGGCCCGCGAACTCCGCCGCGGTGCCCAGGAAGCGCCGGGCTGTCTCCAGCTCCGTCAGACTGCGCACATCCTCCTGCTCCGCTTCAAGCTTAACGCCGTTTCGCAGCCATACCGTGACCATTGCCCCGTGCTTTCCGGGAAACAAAGCGGTGTAGCGCTCGTCCTCCACAAGCTCGCACCGGTCCATCAGGGCGCGCACCTGATCCTGACAGGGCGGATCCCAGCATATCTTCCGGTAATCCCCGTTGACCAGCACGTAGGACACCCCAAAGGGGATGCTCATAATGGCCTGAACCGCGGAAACGATCTCCCGGTTGTCTGATCCCGCGTGATACCTGGCGTGCCTGGATACCCGGATCACCACACGCTCCACCTCATCCCGGCGAAACTCTGGCATGTGGGTGATGCGTGCCGCAGCCTGACAGGGAGCCTGAAGCTTGAAACAGGAGTCCATAGGCTTGAATTCCACATCCTGCAAAAACAGCCGCTCTCCCAGTTCCTCCAGGATATACCCGGCCGCCTCTTCCGCCCCGAAGGCTTGAAGCAGCCCGTCCTTACCCTCCAGGGCTCTGGCGGACGCCCGGGTTCCCACCGAAGCCAGCCGGGCGGCGCTGATTCCGGTCTCCGCCCCCCAGGCGTTCTGAAAAACGTCCTCCCCGGTGCCCTCCACCGCCCAGTTGTTCAGCCCGAAAGCCCGGTTGCAGGCAAATCCCGCCGCCCACATCGTCTGATCCCCCGGAAGCCCCATGGCCTTCGCCGCAGCGAACGCCGCCCCAAAGGGAGCCACCAGCGCGGTCATGCGCAGCGCCCGCTCGATTCCGGCTTTCTTTAGCGCCCGCCCCAGACGGATCATGGTCTCATATCCCACGGCCATGCTCTCCAGCACCTCCCGGCCGCCGGTGCGCCGCTCCTCCCCCATGGCCAGGGCCACGGGAACCACCACCGCGCCGGGATGACAGGAACCCTCCTTGCTGATATCATTTCTGGAGGAGACGGAGCCGGTGACGCCGTTGTAAAAGACCGCCTCTGCGGCATTTGCCCGCAGACCCGTTCCGAACAGGAGACACGGCCCGCCGGACCGGTACTGGCGGATCGACTCAAAGGCACCTACAATCCGCGAATCCACCGGGTTGGCGGCCATACAGCATTCCAAAGCGTCCATCAGGCACAGCTTAAGCTTCGTCACCGTCTGCCCGTCCATTTCCTCAAAGCGCACCCCCACGGCTTTCCCCGCAAATACCTCCAATATCGTATAATTCTTCATTTCACCCTTCCTTTCCAATCGAGTAGGAGGCGGTGATTAACCGCCGTCC
>PVML01020444.1_pt1 | contig 15502 bp, 11 predicted proteins | sample 1853371 | NCBI WGS metagenome assembly PVML01 (sample SAMN08533508, study PRJNA380276) | Human gut metagenome, whole genome shotgun sequencing project. | isolation source: participant 1, chromium library | host: Homo sapiens | collected 2017 | reverse complement strand
GGCTGCGGGAATTGATGGCGGAGAAAGGGATGGACGCCTATCTGGTGGTGACGGCGGATTTCCATGAATCGGAGTATGTGGGCGAATTTTTCAAGTGCAGGAAGTTTCTCACCGGCTTTACGGGGTCTGCTGGAACCGCGGTGGTCACCATGGACGAGGCCTGCCTGTGGACGGACGGGCGGTATTTTGTCCAGGCGGCGGCACAGCTTGCGGGAAGCGGGATCAGGCTGATGAAAATGCGCGAGGAGGGCGTGCCCACGGTGCAGGAGTATCTGGTGGAGAAAATGCCCGCGGGGGGCTGCCTGGGATTTGACGGGCGCACGGTGAACGCCGCCGAGGCACTGGCGTTAAACGAGGCCCTGGAGTCGAAGTATGTGCGCTTTGACGGCGGCGGGGACCTGGTGGGAACCATCTGGCAGGACCGGCCGCCTATGAGCGCAGAGCCGGTCTGGGCGCTGGCGGATTGTTATGCCGGGGAGAACGCGGCGGAAAAGATCCGAAAGCTGCGGGAGAAAATGGCTCAGGCCAGGGCTACGGTCCACATTTTGACGTCCCTGGACGATATCGCCTGGCTGCTCAATATCCGCGGAAATGACGTGTTGTATAATCCGGTGGCGTTGGCCTATGTGATGGTGTTTGAGGACCGGCTGCTGCTGTTTGCGAATGAGAAAATACTGGAAGGGAAAGCTTATCCGTATCTGGAGCATGGCGAGGAATTTTCCGGGACCGTGAGGGAGTATTTGCAGAATCTGGGCGTCACGGTGAAACCCTATGAGGCGGTGTATGAGGAGGCGGGACGGCTGCGGGGACAGCGGATCATGCTGGAACGCAAGATGGTGAACTACGCCATTTACAGCCGGATCGACGGGAGCAACCAGGTGATTGAGCGGATGAATCCCACCAGCCAGGCCAAGGCGGTGAAGAATCCCGTGGAGATGGAGAATATGCGGAAGGCCCACATTAAGGACGGCGTGGCTATGACGCGGTTTATTTACTGGCTGAAGCACAATGTGGGTAAGGTGGAAATGGACGAGATCAGCGTTGCGGAGCATCTGCGGGAGCTGCGTTTGGAGCAGGACGGGTGCCTGGGGTGTAGCTTTGAAACCATATCCGCTTATGGAGCACATGCGGCTATGTGCCATTACTCGGCCACTGAGGAGACTAATGTGAAGCTGGAGCCTAAGGGGATGTATCTGGTGGATTCCGGCGGGCAGTATTACGAGGGAACCACGGATATTACCAGGACGGTGGTAATGGGGCCGGTGACGGATGAGGAGCGGGAGCATTTTACATTGGTACTGATCAGTATGCTGCGGCTGGGGGCGGTGAAATTCCTCCACGGCTGCCGGGGGATCAGTTTGGATTATGTGGCGAGAGAGCCGTTTTGGAGCCGGGGGCTGGACTACAACCATGGGACGGGACATGGCGTGGGGTATCTTTTGAATGTGCATGAGCGGCCGAACAGTATCCGTTACCGGCTGGTGACGGACGCGCGGGAAAATGCGGAGCTGGAGGAAGGCATGGTCACGTCGGATGAGCCGGGGCTTTATATTGAAGGCAGCCACGGAATCCGCACGGAAAACCTGGTGATGTGCGTGAAGGATGAGAAAAATGCCTATGGGCAGTTTATGCGGTTTGAGTTTCTGACCTTTGTGCCGATTGATGTGGATGGTATTGACCGGGAGCTGATGACGGATCGGGACGTGGAATTGCTGAATGAATATCATCAGCAGGTTTATGAGAAGATTTCACCGTATTTGCCGGAGGAAGAGGCGCGGTGGCTGTGGCAGGTGACGGCGGAGATTTGAGGGGGATGAAAGAAGCGATGTAGGGGTGGATTTGAAAATATAGGGCGGGGACAGGACCTGTGCGGGGCGAGACGGCGGCGTGAATGCGGTTGGGGAGCTTTGGCGCGGGTTCTGTGTTTTTGGGGGAGAGTTGGAATAATAAAAGACATTGAGGGGTAATTGTGATAGAATGACGGTAGGTGTTTTGAGGAATGGGGGAAAATGCGGCAAGGGTGTGGGAGTGATTCGTGAGGATGAATGGATGGGCGCAGGCCGGGAGAAAATGGGACGGCTTGGGTCGGTTTGAATAAAAATATAGAAGAGAGATGGAGTTTGAGATGGCTAAGGATATGAGAAAGCGGGATATGACAGGAATGGATGGGAAGAGAAACGGGGAAGGACTTCGGAGGAAGGAAGCTGCGGGTGGCGGAGCGAAGACGGCGAAGCGCGGCGGAGATGGCGAGAGGAAGCAGGGCGGCAGCGGAACTGGCGAGCGGCTGCGGGGCAGCGATAGAACCGGCGGGAGAGTGAAGGAAAATGGCGAACGCGGGTATGCGGGAAGAAGGGAGAAAAAGGGGGAAGGACGGAAGGCGGAACAGCAGATGGGGAAGGGGCTGGAGAAACGTCGGGAGAAATACCTGGAAATAAATAGGGATGGAGGCCGCAAAAAACGGGGCAGGATCAATGGAACGGCCGGTATTGAGCAGAAGAAGGAGGCGGGGGAAGCAAAGCGCGGAGGAGGATTCCGGGGGAATACCAGCGGAGTAAAAGGCGGAGCGGTCCCGACAAGGGGGAAAAGGAGCCTTTGCCCGGTATTTAAGCAGTGCGGCGGCTGCCAGTTGCTGGATATGGAATATGAAAAACAGCTGGAGTGGAAACGGAACTATTTGGAAGAACAGCTGAAAGGGCTTTGCCCGGTGAAGGGGATCATTGGGATGAAGGACCCCTATCATTACCGGAACAAGGTGCATGCGGTATTTGACCGCGACCGGAGAGGGAATATTATTTCTGGAATTTACCAGGAAAACAGCCATATTGTGGTGCCGGTGGAGCGGTGCCTGATCGAGGACCAGAAGGCGGACGAGATAATCGGGACGATCCGGGGGATGCTCAAATCCTTTAAGATCCGCACCTACGATGAGGACACGGGCTTCGGCCTGCTGCGCCATGTTTTGGTGCGGCGCGGGTTTGCAACCGGGGAGATCATGGTGGTGCTGGTGACGGCTTCGCCGGTATTTCCGTCTAAGAATCATTTTGTGAAGGCGTTAAGGGAAAAGCACCCGGAGATTACGACGATTGTTCAGAATGTCAATGGACGTGGGACGAGCATGGTGCTGGGGGAGAAGGAGCATGTGTTGTATGGTAAGGGGTATATCGAGGATATGCTCTGCGGCTGCAGGTTCCGCATTTCGTCTAAGTCGTTTTACCAGGTAAATCCCGTGCAGACGGAGGTGCTGTACGGCAAGGCGCTGGAACTGGCGGGGCTTACGGGAAAGGAGACGGTGTTGGACGCGTACTGCGGGATCGGTACCATCGGACTGATCGCCAGCCGGAAGGCCGGCTCGGTGATCGGCGTGGAGCTGAATCGGGACGCGGTGAAGGATGCGGTGAATAATGCGAAGATTAATGGGATTACCAATGCGAAGTTTTATTGTAATGACGCGGGGAAGTTTCTGGTGGATATGGCTGAGAGGGGAGATAAGGTCGATCTGGTGATCATGGACCCGCCGAGAAGCGGCAGCACGGAGGAGTTTATGGAGTCCGTGGCCCGGATGGGAGTGAAAAAGGTGGTGTATGTGTCGTGTAACCCGGAGACCTTGGGGAGGGATTTGAGGGTGATGAAGAAGTTGGGGTATGGAGCAGTGGAGGGATGGGGGGTGGATATGTTTGCGGGGACGAGACATGTTGAGTCGGTAATAATGATGCGGAATTGTGGTTTGAAAGGGAAATAGAAGGGTTGAACTACAAGATATAGTGGTTTTTGGCGAAAAATCGAGGAAAAAATCGGGCAAAAAATGGCCGTTTTTGACCCCGATTTTTTTGCCTTTTCATAGATGTGAGACGGGGAAAAGAGGGTATCGGGTAAAATTTCAGATCAGCCAGAGCAAAAAGGGCTGGCCTTTTTAAATAGACCATAAAAATAAAGGAGAGGTTTCATGCAGATCACAACAGATGAGTTATGTAAGATGACAAATCAGGAAGATGGGACAAAATAGCAGTCCATCACCATTGGTAGTATGCTGGAGAATGAAAAGTATAAAGGGGAAACGCTACTGTAGAAAAGTTAGATAGTGGATTTCCTGACAAAAAAGCGGGTGCAGAATGAGGAGGAAATTCAGTCATATTATATTGAAGATGACCATGAGGCGAGTATAGAGCCTTTGATGTAGGAATGTGCGCAGTTGGAGATAGAACGGAGGGAGCGGTAACTGAGAGAGCATGATATTACTCGGTTTTCCTAAAACACGGAGGAAAATCCATTTTCCAGCAAGATTATCAGTATGGAATGTAACAGGGCTTTTGCGAGGAGGGGGTGGCGGCCACCAAGCGGAGAGGGGAATGTGTGGCAATGTAGTGAGCGGTATAAGGTGAAAGGTGTGCTGGGATGTGGGAATCGGCATATTTATGAGGAGACGTTGATTGAGATTTACCTGATGGCGTGGAACAGACTTTTGGAGTGCAGGAAGATGTTGATGCCGGAGTGGGAAAGGAAGATGTAGGGGGATGATTTGCTGGCGAAGTTCCGGGCTATGGACTTTATGGAGGTTACAAAAGATGCACGGACGATAAAGGAACTGGATATTGATTTGATGCTACGGACGATGAATCATATAAGCGTTTTGGGGTTTATTAAGGAACTTGAAAAGCGGAAAATACCATCGCCGACAGGGAAAGAAAAGTGGTGTAAGAGAACGATTGATGTTATGCTTAGTAATGAGAAGTACATCGGGGATGCCCTCTTGCAGAAAACATATATGGTGTATTTTCTTGCCAAAAAGCGGGTGCAGAATAATGGCATTGTCCCACAGTATTATGTAGAAAATAGCCATGAGCCTATCATTACCCGTGACCTTTATATGCAGGTGCAGGAGGAAATGGCGCGGAGGGCGAATCTGCACAGTGGGGAAAAAAGAAAGAATCGGGTTTATAGCAGCAAATATGCTTTGTCCAGCATCGTTTACTGCCCGAAGTGTGGGGAGATTTACCGCAGAATTGCATGGAATAACCGAGGTAAACACTATACTGTCTGGCGATGCTGTACCCGTGTGGAGCATGGACCAAAGGGATGCGATGCATCGACAATACAGGAATATGACCTACAGAAGGCGGTGGTAAAAGCCATTAACTTTTTGTTTGGCAACAAAGAGGCCATGATAGCGACTCGGCAGAAGAATGTCGAGACTGTTATTCTGCAAGAGGATGACAAATCGGTTGAGAGTATCAATGCCAAATTGAAAGAATTGTAAAAGGAACTGCTGAGACTGGCAAATTCAAAAAAGGATTATGGCAGCGTGGTAGAGGAGATTGACCGATTGCGTGATTTAAAGCAAAAGGCACTTACGGAAAGTGCAGAACGGGAAGGTCTGAAACAGCGGGTTGCGGAAATGAGGGAGTTTCTGGAAACACAGCCTGCGAAGATTTCAGAATTTGATGAGCTGCTGGTACGGCGGTTGATTGAAAAAGTGAAGGTCTATGATGAGAGGTTTGAAGTGGAGTTTAAATCAGGAGCAAAGGTGGATGTGGAAAGATAGGGGTTATAGGTAACACCTTGTGGTTTGGAAGCAGACTGCAGGGGTTTTTTCTTTCTTGTATTTCAGATAGTAAAAATAGTGGGAATTTGGCGTTTTTATGAGTTGGTTTGCAAAGCCAATAAAAAGTAGCTATAATCTATCATGGAAAACAGGTAAATTGATATTTTAGAAAAATAGAAGCAATGTTCTTGGGTAAGTCACTCATATATGAGGGCGCTAAATTACGAAATTGCAAAAAAATGCGAAAACATAAAATAACTAGTTGACAAAGGCGTTATAAAGGGATATAATCAAAGATGTAGAAAGGTATGGTGCTATTATGTTTGTTTCATTTTCAGTTGGTAATACGGGACCTTTTAAGGATATAACTGGAGTCACGACTGTGGCTGAGAGTTTAAAGAAGGAATTCTTAGAAGAAAATACTGTGGAAGTTTCTGGCCAGAATTACAATAAGATATCATACATTTATGGAGCCAACGGCTCAGGAAAGACAAATTATCTAGCAGCATTAACGAAAATGCAAAAGATGATTATAATGTCTACTGTCTTGGGGGCAAATAATAATAAATTGTTGGAGGTACCTGCCATAAAAAAAGAATTGGCGGCTCCAATAGAAACTTTCAAGTTTGACGTTGACTGTAAATACAAAGAAACGTATTTTGAAATACAAATCCTTTTGGACGAGATACTATATTCCTATTCTTTTGCGGTGCAAGATGGAAAAATACAGAAAGAGATTTTGACCAAAAAGAATAAGAGGACAGAAGTACTTATTAAACGAACTTCTCCTAAATATGAAGATATAGTTCTTAGATCAGGTATGGGTACCTTTAAAAATATGGTGTCTGTTGTTCGAGAGGATGCATTATGTTTAGCGATGGCAGCAATGTTAAATAATCCACTGGCAAATATGATTCTTAACGAAATAATGAATTATCGTATAATAAACATGGCTTCTGTGGAAAATGCACCGGATTTTGATGAAGATAACACAAATGAAGATGCGATTAAAAGATATCTTAAATATTTGAGAATTGCTGACCCGACCTTGACTGACCTAAAAATTGACTTGGAAGCGAAAATGGATAAACATGTACTAGGTGAAGATGATTTGGAGAACAAAGAGTTGGTCATAAAAAACATCCAGGTAAGCGTTCAGTCTTTGCATGCAACATATAAAGAACATAAGCGCGTGGGAGAGGTAGAATTACCTTTTTTGAAATATGAATCAAATGGAACGATTCGGATGCTTAGGGTTTTACCAGCTATATTTGAGACCTTAGATGCGGGAAATGCACTGTTTATTGACGAAATTGAAAATGGTTTACATCCTAATTTGGTAAAAATATTAGTGGGATTGTTCAATTCAAATGAAACAAATCCTCGCCATGCACAGTTAATATGCACCACGCATGACACATTGCTACTTAGCAATGTGAGAAGGGATCAGGTTTGGTTTACTGATAAGAATACGTTTGGTGAAACCAAGATAAATAGACTTAGTAATTTCCAAAATGTAAGAAGTAATGACAACATTGGGGCAAAATATCTCCAGGGAATATTTGGTGCGGTTCCAAATATTGTGGATTTTGAATAAAAAAAGAACCAAAGTTCCAGCTTTGGTTCCATGGTGGAAAATCACCAAAATGTAGTAACCACGGATGAAATGACCATGGCGCAAAATAAAATAATCCATTTAGAATAATACCATGGTTACTACACATTTTCAACCGAAAATTGATATGGGAGGCAGAAAAATATGATTTTGTAGTAGCTTAATAATAGTTGCGTCATTTAATAAAACAAGTACTTTGGTCATTTCTCCTTTTTACATATAAATAATATTTGTAGAAAAATAGGAGGATATATCTATTGTTTTTAAAGAAAAAAAGAATTAATAAACTGTCTTGTTTAAGTTGGATTAGACAAGGGCAAAAGGTAATCATTGCATTGAGTGATGCAATCAGATTCGAGGATAAACTGGTAAATTTGGGATTTTCGGGCAAACTGAAGGATGGCGAGAAAATTCTTCCAGCCATAATAAATCCTTCAACAGCAAGAAATGCTGAAAAATTCTATGTGGTAGATAAAACAAAGCCGAAAGAACCTTATTCACAAACTCTTTGGTGGTCACGTCAAGAATGGGCGGGAAGAGGAGAAACAAGAGAAGTATCAGATTTTGTAAGTATTCCAAGGGAGCGATATCCGCGAACTGAGTATGCACCATATAGTGTAGAATTGATTTTAAAATATGATGAAGGAAACCGACTTCTTGTGATAACCGAACCTATAGAATTTTGTTCACAGAATGAGAAAATATTGATAAACACAATAAATATTTTCTTGACTGCGTTTGGAGAGTGTGATGTTTTAGCAGAGGATTTTACAAATATCCTTCCTACTCAAGTTATTAGACTGAACTGGGAGGTTCTTCCACCTGGCGAGTACCCATGGGAAAAGGTTCAGAAGGACTTGGAAAAAATATCTGAAAATAAAGGGAAAACAGCAAAAAGAATGTTGCTTGACAAATGTGAATACATTAATGCCTACCATCCAGATTTTAGAGCTTATGGCAAATCAGGATTTTATGGATATGTAATCTTTGGGTTTAAGAGCCGAAAGATGTATGTACTTGAAAGTGTTTATACTAATAATGCAACATATATTTTTGGAGATGATTGGGAACATCTTTCACAATTATCCAAAGCAGAGATTTTAAGAGATGGATTACAAGATGTTCGTTTGATTCATAATGATAACTGGAAGCATGATATTGATGAACTATTGGAGGTATAGAGTATGGGAAAAAATCAACATGTTACACCACACAAAGATGGAGGGTGGCAAGTAAAGGGTGAGAATAATTCACGTGCTACAGTTAGAACGGAAACACAAGCACAGGCTGTTGAGCGAGCTAAGGAGATTGCTCGCAGACAGGAGTCAGAACTTTTTATTCATGGTAAAAACGGCAGGATTAGAGAAAGAGATTCTTATGGAAATGATCCATATCCGCCGCAAGGATAATTTACAAAAGTAGTATAATAGGCAGTGGGGGAAGGAGCCATTTAAATGTGATGGTTGTTTCCCTCAGCTTTTATTTTGGAAGACATAGGGTATGGGATTAAGATTTTTTATGTAGAAAACAATTTATTTGAAAGCATATCAAAGTATTGATTCTCTGAAGGCTAGAGCATGTCTGAAAAATATACTAATTTGGTTATTTTAACCAAATTAGTATAGAGGCAATACATATGAACCCTAAATAAGTAATCGCTAGTTTATCATAACGGGTGGCTATACGGCGAAATCCTTTCAGTTTAAGAAAATATTTCTCAACGTAGAACTGATAAAGGATTATTTATAACAACTGGTAAATTTTCAGCTTCTGCAATAGAAGAAGCAAACAGACCGGGAACAACTCCAATTGATTTAATTGATGGGGATGATTTGGTAGAAAAATTGCGTGAGTTGCAATTAGGAGTTGCTCCGGTTAATGATTATACTATTGACGATGCATGGTTTTTATCAATTTAGAGTATTCACAGGTTAGATTACTTACATATAAAATTTGTTTATGTAGTCTACAATGAAGTGGTTAAATATGAAGGTAAAATAAATATACAGTTAAGGCTATTAAGGAAATGCATATAACAAAGAACCGATACATTAAAAAATAAAGGCATAGCAAAGGCGAGGAGGTGAACTGAGTGAATAGTCAAGGTGATATTAATAGGAAATCAAATATTATTATCTACACAACAGAAGATGGTTTGGCAAAGATAGATACAACTTTTGATGGAGATACGGTATGGCTGTCAATTGATCAAATGGCTGAGCTGTTCCAGAGAGATAGAAGCGTAATAGGCAAGCATGTGAGGAATGTTTTTAAAGAAGGAGAATTGTCTAAAGAATCAGTATGGGCAAAATTTGCCTACACTGCTGCTGACGGAAAAGTTTATGATGTAGATTATTATAATCTTGACGTGATTATTTCGGTCGGCTATCGTGCGAAGTCAAAGCGCGGCACACAATTTAGAATATGGGCAACAGGCATTTTTAAAGAATATATGAGAAAAGGTTTTGCTCTGGACGATGAGCGGCTGAAAAATCTGGGTGGTGGAGGCTACTTCAAAGAATTACTCGAACGTATTAGAGATATACGTGCTTCTGAGAAGGTATTTTACAGGCAAGTCTTAGAAATTTATGCTACAAGTATTGATTATGATCCGAAAGCTGAAATATCCATTCAGTTCTTTAAAAAGGTTCAGAATAAGATTCATTATGCGATTCATGGACAAACTGCAGCAGAAGTTATTTATACCAGAGCGGATGCTGAAAAAGAGTTTATGGGACTTATGACATTTGCAGGAAATCAGCCAACACTAAAGGAGGCTGTCATTGCCAAAAACTATCTGAATGAAAAAGAGCTTCGGGCGATGGGGGAATCATAATTATTTCTCAATATATGCGGATAGTATCACTTTGTTGCAGCAGAAAGGCAATATAAAATAGATATGACAGGTGGATGACAATGGATAAAAAATAAATCATCTTATTTACAGATTGCTCACTATATTTGGAGGTTGAAATTCGTATAGTATAAATAGAGGAATTTTGTTCAAAGGGAATAGCGAGGTGAGAAATTGGATAATCGAAATCATATGGGAAAGAATAAAGATGGAGTAATATTCCCAGTTGCTCCAAAACTTTCCGAGATGAGTGATGCTTATTTAAAATTTATAGAAGAAGTAAAATCGGAAATTCAAAAACAGCGGATTTCGGTTGTATTAAATGCTAATTCCAGCATGATTTGCCTGTACTGGAACATTGGCAAAAGTATTCTAAAAAAGCAGGGAGAAGAAGGCTGGGGCGCAAAAATTATTGACCGTATGGCAAAGGATTTAAAGGATGCCTTCCCGGAAATGTCAGGATTCTCTCCAAGAAACATAAAATATATGAGGAAGTTTGCCGAGAGTTGGCCTGACTTTGAAATTGTGCAACGGGTCGCTGCACAAATACCATGGCGAACTAATATTTCTTTAATGGACAAACTGAAAGATGAAGAAAGTCGTATTTGGTATGCTTATAAAGTAATTGAAAATGGCTGGAGTAAAACGATCTTAGACTTGCAAATAGAAAGCAGACTGATGGAGCGTACTGGTAGGAGTGTGAATAACTTTCCGTCTGCACTTCCGCCAGCGGATTCCGATATGGTTAATCAGGTGTTCAAAGACCCGTATTTGTTTGATTTTCTGGGAACGGATATGCCTCGGCGGGAGATAGAGATTGAACGGCAACTTACTGAACATATTCAGAGCTTTCTGTTGGAACTGGGGCAAGGGTTTGCATTTGTAGGCCGACAGGTACATTTAGAAGTGGGCGGTGATGATTTTTATCTCGATCTACTGTTTTACCATCTGAAACTGCGGTGCTTTGTTGTAGTTGAGCTAAAAGCCTGTGACTTTGAACCAGGATTTATTAGCCAACTAAATATGTACCAGAATGTGGTTAACGATATTCTGAGACACCCGGACGATAAGCCAACGATTGGTTTGCTGTTGGTAAAGGGTAAAAACGAAACTGTAGTAGAGTATTCTCTAGCCGGTTACCAGAACCCCATTGGCGTAGCAGAGTGGAAAAATCAGATGGCTAAGGCATTACCGGAAGAATTGCGTAGCAGCCTTCCGTCCATTGAAGATATTGAAAAAGAGCTGGAGTAATCGTACAACGACTTGTTGCCTAATTCGAGTACGCTTTATGAAGAACAAAGCTGGAAAGAATAAAAGTAGGTGCGACATGAAACGGTGCTTTTATTTGCGATATAAATAAAGTTAGATAAGCGAAATCCCGCCAGGGATGAGCCATGTCTTTCAGACATCATTATTATCCACTCACCACATGTGGAAACCGCCGTGCTTCTCGTGCGGAAACCTTGATTCCAGGCGGGTTAGCGGGATTGTTTGGAGAAAATGGAGTTGTGTTTTAATGGGAAGTGAGATGGATAAGTTTCCGTCTGGATGGGGACGGGGATAACGCCGGAGAGTTTGAAAATGAGGGCTTTGTTGGGGGAAAGATATAATCCGGCAAAACCCTTACTATTTGGCAAAAGTGGATTCTATCCGGCGAAAGATATACTCTTCGACAAAGCGATTGTAAATTTATTTGAAAGCACATTATCTAGCTGACTTGAAATACTAAATTCCAGTGAAGAGATAAATTTTACTTCACACTTAAAATTACCGATTATTATTCGTTTTTTAATGGCAATAGAACAAATATTCGATTTTGTTCTGTGCTTTTTTCATATACTTTGATATAATAGTGGAAGAATGGCTTTGCCCCATTTTCAGAGCTGAATTATGAGATACTCGGTAAGCAAGTGTGTTATAGTTATTAAGAAGATTCAGTTGAAAGGAAGTTGCAAATGATTAATTCAGAAATTAAATCTTATGTTCATAATCATAAAAAAGAGTTATTTGAAAAATTAGTAGAAGCAAGAAGAGAGAATGAATATAAAGAGGAAAATTTTAGACAAAATTATGCAATTTTGTTGAATAATCTGTTTAAAACATTAGGGATTTATGGGAAAATAAATATAGAAAATGAATTTACAGTATTAGAGGGAAGAATAGATTCTGTATATGGTAATTTTATTATTGAGTATAAATATCCGACAAGACTTAGGTTATTAGTTGCTTATCAGCGGGACCTTCGATATAAGAATTATGCATTTCTTTGAAATGTAAAGTAGCATTTTCCTATGAGGCAAGAACTGTCGCAGGAATTGCAGAGAGAGTACAGTGCATTGGAATATGATAAAGTAAATGTTTGAGCGTTTAGGAGAATGGACTCAATAAAAAAACAAGGCACCTTTTGGGAACCGTTTAATCATGCGGTGCTGGGACTATATAATGGAGGGCTATTTAAATGAGAACAGAAGCAACAATTACACAATGGAGACAATTATACGAAGTCGCCACACGAATTCGGGAATTGGAGCCGTGGAATTTTCTGTGGGATCTGGACATCATCGGGATACGTGTTGGGGATGAGCCTGAGAATACGGTGTTCTACAGCGTATTGGGAAGAGGCGGGGACTGTTATGGAATTACGGTGTATGAGGGGTTCCAGGCATTTAACAGTTTTATGATGCTGACTATGCGTGAGCAGATGAACCTGTCCGTGGAATATGCTATGTATAACCAGATGAACCTGACTTGCTACTGGGGAAATCGTGAAGAACTGACAGCAAAGCAGAGGGAGATTGTCAAAGAACTGGGATATAAATATCGCGGTAAGAATAATTGGCTGTATTTCCTGTCTTTCGAGCCCGGATATATTCCGTTTAATCTGAATCAGGATGAGGTGATACGGATGACGGAGCACATGGAAAATCTGGAAGTGGCGCTCACCTATTATAAGAGAATGGATAATCCGATTGATTTTGAGAATGGAAACATGTTCTCTTTTGTATTTTCAGCAGATCGAAAAACGTGGCAGTATGGCGAGGAACCGCTGCCATTTGACAGCTATCGTTTTGGAAATCTTATGATTACAGATGAGGAACTTTTAGAAGAACTGGCTAAGGCTCCGAACGGGAAGTTTGTGTTGGAAGCAGACGTGAGGCCGATGGGGGCGTCAGTGTTAGATCGGACGTACGACAAGCCTGCCAATTCTGCAATGAGCATTTTAGCAGAAGCCAATACGGGAGTGATTATTTCCTGTGATATGAATGCGCCGGATGAGGATGCCATGGTGGGGCTGGCGGAAACGCTGGTTGGGGTTATTTTAAAAGCGGGAGCGCCCAGGGAGATCAGGGTTTCAAATGTGATTGTAGAAGCAGTGTTGGAGCAGATTTGCCAGACTTGCAAAATCAAGCTGCGGCGCGTTAAGAAATTGAAGGCAATTGAGGAGTTCTGGATGACAATGGGACGGTATCGGTAGGGCACGGCGGTTCGGTATGGCAGCTGTTTGACATGCCGATATAACTGCAGAATGGAGATTTTATGGCATATAAACCGGAATTATGGGCGGAAGCTAAGAAAAAATGCAGGCTTGGGGAAAAGGAAATACAAATGGCTAAAGAAATGGGACTAAATCCCAAAAGTCTAATTAAAAATATTCCGAATCCCCGGGAACAGTGGAAGCTTCTCGTGAAAGAATAGATTCAAGATATGTATGAGAACAGACAGCAAAAGCGAATTCTGGAATAGAAGTACGGTCCCTTCAAATAACGGAGAAACAAAAAATAGGTAATTTCGAACTTGAATAAAGCGTGGTGATAAAGCTCTTTCTGTTGAGAACATCATATATGAATTATTCTTAATGTACATGTTTATAAATAAAGTCTGAACACCTACACTCCAGGAGATCAAATCTATGACAAATTACGATTTCAACAACGCCTTCTCTCCAGCGGAATTCCAGGATTTTGCGAGGGATATGATACAGATCCGGGAGGGTATTTTAATTGAATCCTTTGCAGAAGGCCGTGATCTAGGGATTGACGGGAGACACGTGCGCGCTGACGGATATACCATTATTATTCAGGCTAAGCGACTACTGGATACAGGTGGGAGAATCCTTAGTATAGCGCGGAAAGAGAAAGAAAAAATCGATAAGCTGGTAAAACAGGGAATGAGAATTGATCGTTATATTTTAGCCCTATCTGGGAACACTTCTTTTGAGAAAAAGGAGGCCATTCGGAAATTCTTCTCCCCTTATATTATTGCACCGGAAGATATTATTACCAGTAATGATTTTAATAACTACCTGAGTAGCTCTACCACAAAGTATAAGCAGGTTGAAGAGAAATATTTTAAGCTGTGGATCCAAAATATATATACATTAAAGCGGACATTATATGAGGTGGTGCATAGCCCGCTGGTACAGCAATCGGAGATTCATCTTAATGAGGCGATCGAGAAGGTCGGTCTATTTGTTGAAACCGAGATTTACAGAGAGGCAATCAATAAAGTACAGAAAAACAGAGTATTGATTATTTCAGGAGAGCCGGGGGTTGGCAAGACAACCCTGGCTAGTCAGGTTGCTTTGTATTATTATGCAAAATATCAGTTTCGGGCTTTTATTTATGCTACATCCGTGGAGGATTTGTATACCGCCCAGAGGATTGAAGGAAAAAAAGTGATTTTCTTCGATGATTTCTGGGGGAGTAATGGATTTGATGCGCTCGGAAATGGACTGAGGGTCAAGGATCTGGTTGACTTTATTGAATACATTCGAAAACGGAAGGATTGCCTCCTGATTATGACCACAAGGGAGTACGTTCTGGAACAGGGGTTGAAGAATAATGAGGATTTCAGACGGCTGGTGGAATCTAATAAACTGGATTGCCGGATTGAACAGTATTCCGAAGCAGACAAGCTCAGGATTTATTATGGGCATTTAAGGGAGGTTTCCCTGACCTGGGAGCAGGTTAATTTGCTCAGGGATGCAGGCATCAGTATCATAGCTTCAAAAAATTACAATCCTCGTGTGATTGAACTTTTTACGAAATCAATCACCCCGAATATGGATCCGAGGCTCTGTGTTGAAGATTTTAAAAGATATATAAATTGTCCGATTGACTTTTGGAAGAAGATATTTAATGAGTTATCCCAGGAAGCCAGGGTGGTGTACCTGCTGATGGCAATCATGCCCCTCCCAACAGAAATGAAACTTTTGGAGGAATGTTACTGCGAGGCTTTGAAGGCCAATGGTAAATCTCTTGAATGGAAAGGCTTTTCAGAGATCATTTTCGAGCTGGAAAAAACAGTTATTAGGACGGATTTGTACAATCAGAGCCATTTCGGGATTATGGCAGTTACATTTCAAAATCCATCGGCAAAAGATTTTATTACAGCGCTGCTGCGGGAAAAACTGGAAAATTACAGTGGTATTTTGCTGCAGGCCAGCAGGTACTACTCACAATGTGTGGAGTATCTTAAGATACTGAATGAAATA
>PVML01007335.1_pt1 | contig 15587 bp, 17 predicted proteins | sample 1853371 | NCBI WGS metagenome assembly PVML01 (sample SAMN08533508, study PRJNA380276) | Human gut metagenome, whole genome shotgun sequencing project. | isolation source: participant 1, chromium library | host: Homo sapiens | collected 2017 | reverse complement strand
CTAGATAAACGGGTAGATATAAAAAATATTTACTCCTTGCTTATCCGCCAAGCGATAAGCCAATAGACCATAAGGAGGTGTGCTACATGAAAAAGTATGAAGTCATGTACATCGTAAACGCATCCCTGGATGATGCAGCTCGTCAGCAGGTTATCGACGGACTGCACGCTATCATCACCGACAACGGAGGAAAAATCCTGAAGGTAGATGACTGGGGAGTCAAAGAGTTTGCGTATCGTATCGAAGACATGACCAAAGGTTACTACATGGTTGTAACTTTTGAAGCTGACAATGCAACGGTTAAAGAATTTGATCGTCTGTCCCGCATCAATGCGAACATTGTCCGTTACATGATCATCAAACAGGACGAAAAATAAGCGATAAAGAACTGAAGGAGGAGCTGTCATGATCAATCGTGTCATTTTAGTCGGGCGTTTAACCCGCGATCCAATGCTGAGAAAGACCCAGAGCGGACTTTCTGTTGCAACCTTCACCGTCGCCTGCGACCGTCGGTTCTCCGGCGGCAACGGGCAGGACCGGCAGACTGATTTCATCAGCTGCGTGGCCTGGCGGCAATCTGCGGATTTCCTCGGCCAGTATGCGCACAAAGGGGCGCTGGTCGGCGTTGACGGACGGATTCAGACACGGAACTATGACAACGCTTCCGGTCAGAAAGTGTACGTCACAGAAGTTGTCTGTGACAGCGTACAGCTGCTGGAATCGAAATCGGCTTCTGAAAATCGTTCCGCAACGATGGGCTATCAGCCGCAGAATGCTGGCTATGCTCAGGCGAACCCGTTCGGGGACGCTGCGGCGAACGATGGATTCGATGATTTCAGCGCTGGTCCGACACTGGATATTTCCAGCGATGACTTACCATTTTAATTGAAAGGAGATCGACTATGGCATTCAAAAAACAGCGTATGGGACGCAAAAAGGTTTGCTATTTCACAAAGAACAATATCACTTCGATCGACTATAAAGACGTTGAACTGCTGAAGCGGTTTGTTTCTGCCAACGGCAAGATCATTCCACGGCGGGTTACCGGCACGCGCGCGAAGTATCAGCGCATGCTGGCGACTGCGATTAAACGCGCACGCCAGATGGCTTTGCTGCCTTACGTTAACGACTAAGTTATGAAAAAGCCTCCATCAGTGATCTGGTGGAGGTTTTTGCCATTCACAGGAGGGACAACATGAATAATAGTGTAAGAAAAATAACCGACGGCGCGATGATGGTCGCCCTGATCGGCTTGTTTCTGTTTATAAACCGGCAGCTGGCCGGGCTTTTGGATTTGTACGCCGCATGGCTGGTACCGCTGCCGATGGTGATGTACGCGGTGAAATACGGATGGAAAAGCGCGCTGGTTCCGTTTGTTTCCGTTATTTTTCTTTCATTTATTATCGCCGGACCGCAAACCTGGTTTTACGTCATTACGGCCTGCGTTTGCGGCGTAGTGTACGGCCAGGGTGTGAAAAGCGGATGGAATAATCTGCGCCTGATGCTGACGACGATGATCTTTACCATTCTTTCAAATTTAATCACAACGGTTTTATTTGCGTCCTTTTTCGGTTATGATATAGCTATGGAAATTTCCGAAATGGGCAAAATGATGACGCAGATGTCGGAAAATTTCAACGTGCAGCTGCCGGCGAGCCTGGATATCACGGGATTTCTTAAAATGATCTTCGTTCTCTCCGCGGTGCTGACCGGCGTGATGGAAGGCATCATCGTCCATCTGCTTTCGAATTTCATGCTGAAGCGGATGAAGATCAAAGTCGCGCCGCCGAAGCCGTTAAGCGAGATCATGATTCCGAAGGCGCTGGCCTACGTCTGCTTTCTTCTGTTTATCGCCAGTAATTTTACCAGCCAGCTGGCAACGCTGCCGTCCTGGGCGACGGAGCTGATCCTGATCGGCGGGGTACTGGGCGCGCTGTCGGCTTCCTGTATGTCACAACCGATATGCGGGAAAAAATCTTAGGGAGGTAACTTTGTGTCTGAAAAAATCGGAAAGCTCAAAACCTTGCTGCTGATCCTGATCGTCGTCGAATTGTTAGGCTTAGTCAGCCTGCACTTCCTGTTCGATCTGGATATCAAGCTCGCCGCTTTGTACTTCATCATCAATACGCTGACGGTGTATTTTCTTGTGCAGTATTTTCAAGAGGACAGCCAGAACCGGATGTTCGGCGTTTCCCGGATTCTGGGCAGCGAAGCCAAGGATGCTTTCCAGTTTGGCCAGATCGGGATTTTGACTTATGACGAAAACTACACGATCACCTGGATGAGCGAATTGTTCGCTGAGCGCGGCATCAACCGCATTTCCAAAAAACTGACGATGTGGCTGCCGGAGGTCAACGATCTGATTCAGGGGGATGTGGAAAACGTCCAGGTTCAGATCGACGACCGGACGTATGAAATCGCGCGCAAGGAAGACGCCCGGATTTTGTTTTTCCAGGATGTCACCGAACAGCAGCAGCTGGAGAAAGCGTATCAGGAAGAACAGGTTGTCGTCGGTCTGATTCATCTCGATAACTACGAAGAATCCACACAGTATGAAGAAGAACAGGAAATCGCGATGATCAACAACAATATCCGCCAGCCGGTCGTTGAATGGGCGAAGAATCACGGCATGCTTCTGCGGCGGTTAAAGTCCGACCGGTTCCTCGTCGTTTTAAACGAACGGATTTTCAAGCAGATCGTGGACGAACGTTTCAGCATTCTCGCCCAGACCCGCAAAGCATCCCAGCAGCTCGATGTGGCGATCACCCTGTCCATGGGCTTTGCCCGCGGAAGCAGCGACGTGGCGCAGCTGGATGAAATGGTCAACCAGCTGCTGGAACTGGCGCAGAGCCGGGGCGGCGACCAGGTGGCGATCCGCCGCCAGGGCGAGGACGTCAAGTATTTCGGCGGCAGCAGCGAAGCGCAGGAAAAGCGCAGCCGTGTGCGCGTGCGGATCATGGCGCATACGCTCCGCGATCTGATCAAGAAAAGTACGAACGTGATTTTATTAGGCCATAAAGAGGCCGATTTCGACTGCCTCGGTTCGCTGATGTGTTTAAGCCGGATCGTTCAGGCATACGATAAGCCGTGCTGCATTATTTCCAAGTCCGGCGGGATGGAGGAAAAACTCAGCGGGGCGATGACGCTGTATAAAAAGGAACTGGAGCCGCGGCATAAATTTGTCACGGAAAACGAAGCGCTGAACCAGCTGCGGGACGGAACGCTGGTCATCATGGCCGATCATCATCATCCAAGTCAGTCCAACGGCGCGCAGGTATTGGAAAAAGCCAAGAAGATCGCGATTTTCGATCATCACCGCCGCCGTACCGATCTGGATATCAATCCGATCCTTGTCTACATCGAACCGAGCGCGTCCAGCGCTTGCGAATTGATCTCGGAATTTGTGCCGTATCAGACAGGAAAAGTCGACTTTATCAGCGAGGAAGCGACGATTATGCTGACAGGCATGATGATCGACACCAACCGCTTTAAGGTCCGCACCGGCACCCGTACGTTTGAAGCCGCGGCGATGATCCGCCGCTGGGGCGCGGATCCGCAGGAAGCCGATAATTTATTAAAGGATGAATATTCTGAATTTGAAACGAAAACAAAGGTTTTAAAATTCTGTGAAAAAAGAGATAATGGACTTGTCATTTCCGCAGTGACGGACAATGAGATTCTTTCCCGCGCGATGCTGTCGCAGGTTGCCGATACGATTTTGATGATTAAAGGCGTGGAAGCCGCATTTGTCATCGCTAAGATCAGCGATTCCCAGACGGCGATCAGCGCGCGCAGCCGCGGCCATGTCAACGTGCAGGTGATTATGGAACGGATGCACGGCGGAGGGCATTTGAGCGCCGCCGCGCTGCAGCGGGAAAATACGAGCGTGGAAGATTTACGAACCGAGTTGATCGCCACGCTGGACGAAGTAATGAAGGAGGAATAAACGATGAAAGTCATTTTATTAAGCGATGTCAGCAAGGTAGGCAAGAAAGGCGCGATCGTGGAGGTTGCCGACGGCTATGCCCGCAACTTTTTGATCCGCAACCGGCTGGCCGTTCAGGCTACGGCCAAGAGTCTGGAAATTCTGGACGAGCAGAAGGTTCAGGCGAAGCTGAACGAAAAGGAAATGGAAGCTCAGGCCCGCGAAACGGCGGCGAAGCTGGAAAAGATTATGCTTCAGTTCTCGGTTAAGAGTGGCAAGGAAGGCCGTGTCTTCGGTTCCGTATCGACGAAGCAGATCGCCCAGGAATTAGAGCGCAAACACGGCATTCATATCGACAAACGCAAGATTCTTGATACCGCACCGATCCAGAGCCTGGGTGTCACCAACGTCCGGATTGAACTGTATAAGGACGTGATCGGGACGATCCGCGTCCAGGTTACAGGAAAAGAGTAATCGCGTATGCGGCAGATGCCCAGCAGTATTGACGCCGAACAGTCGTTGTTGGGTTCGCTCTTCATCTATCCCAACAGCGTCCGCATCGCGTCTGAAGAAGGACTGCGCAGCGAAGAATTCTTTTTAGAAGCGCACCGCAAAATCTACGCCGCCGTGGAAACGCTCAACGGCGAAGGCAAACCGGTCGACGCCGTATCGGTAGCCAGTCTTCTGACCGATCAAGGTCTGTTGGCTTCGGTCGGCGGTCTGGAATACATCATGCAGCTGGCGGACAGTTCCGTGACCTCTGCCAGTACGAAATACTATATCGAACTGATCCAGTCCAAAGCGTTACTGCGCAATTTGATTGAAACCGCGCAGAATATCGCCGAGGAAGGGATGCAGAATGCCGGCGACATGGAATCGATGATGGATATGGCGGAAAAGCAGATCCTCGACGTGACGCGCCGCCGCAAGACGACCGATTTTAAATCCAGCAATGAAGTCGTAAATGAAGTGATTGAAAATATTCATAAAATGAGCGCGCAGAAATCCGGCGTGACCGGCGTCGCGACGGGGTACCGGGATCTAGACAACACAACCAACGGTTTCCAGCGCGGCGACCTGATCATTCTGGCGGCCCGACCTTCGATGGGCAAGACTGCTTTCGCGTTAAACGTCGCAATGCAGATCGCGCAGCTCAACCATCAGGCCGCGGCGATCTTTTCTCTGGAAATGCCTGCCGAGCAGCTGATCTCCCGTATGCTTTCCGCCAAAAGCCGGGTTCCGGGCGGCCAGCTGCGTACCGGTTTTCTTAATAACAACGAGTGGAATCAGCTCAATGAAGCGGCCGCGGATCTGAAGGCGACGAAAATCTTCATCGATGATTCCCCGAACGTGCGGGTTTCCGAGATTCATTCCAAATGCCGCAAGCTTCAGGCCGAGCACGGACTGGCCGTCATCCTGATCGACTACATTCAGCTGATCACCGGCAGCGGCCGCAACCCGGACAACCGTCAGCAGGAAGTTTCTGAAATTTCCCGCGGCTTGAAAGGGTTGGCGCGTGAACTGCAGGTGCCGGTCATCGCCTTGTCGCAGCTGTCCCGATCTGTTGAAAAACGTGAGGACAAGCGGCCGATGCTGTCCGATCTGCGTGAATCCGGAGCCCTGGAACAGGATGCCGACATCGTTATGTTCTTATACCGCGACGAATACTATCAGCGGGAAAAGAGCGAGGAAGGCACAGAAAAAACCGAAATCAACATCGCCAAGCATCGTAACGGTCCGACCCGTCAGATCGAGCTGGCATTTGAACGCAACATCAACGCCTTTTACAACTATGAGAATCAGAATGGGTAACGACCCCGAAAGGGAGGATTGAATGAAAAAATGGATACCGATTGCCGCCGCGCTGATCTTGAGCGCGCTGATTGCCGGACTGTGGCCATCCCTCTCCCGGGCGAATCAGGTTGTCACGGCGCAGGGAAAGGTGGAAGAAAGTCTGCTTCCCCAGCAGGTTGTAAGTCTTTCCGCTCAGCCGCGGGCGGTGAAAAAAATCTATAACGCCGGGAAACTGGTCGGCGTCGTCAACGATTACGCGAAAGTTGAAGCGCTGTTAGACGAGGTCTATCACAGCGTCTATGAAGATGATTTTCCCAATACCCGTTTGGAGCTGGGAGAAGATCTGATCGTGACCGACGAGCTGAGCTATACCCGGTATGAGAATATCGACGAGGCTATCTGCGCGTACTTAAAGGAAAACGATCTGTTTTCCGTCGAAACCAACCGGATCGATTTTTCGGATGAAAACGATGTGTACGCGACGATTTACGTTAAAAATCTCCAGGATTTCTATGATGCCCGGGATCAATACCTGTTGAATTTCGTGTCCAAAGAGACGCTGGATACAGTGCGGATGGGACAATTCACGCCGGAGCTGAAAACCTACGGCACCCGCGAGGTCAGCATCGACGTGCTTGAGAAAATGACCGTGACCAGCGGCCGCGCTTCGTCTTCCAATATTTTAAAAGACAAGCAGGAAATTCTGCATTATTTAAGCTATGGCGCCGATCCAAATCTGGAAATGAAATATTACACAGTCGTGGAAGGCGATATGATCGACGGTGTCGGCACGAAGAACGGGTTGTCCGCTCAGCAGGTCGTGTCGATCAACAGCGATCAGCTGGACAATGTCGATCAGCTGATTCAGCCGGGGATGGTGCTCAACGTCACCAATTTCCAGTCTCCGATCACCGTGAGAGTTACGAAAGAACGCGTGGCGAAAGAAGAAGTTTATCCGGAGGATCCGATTTATAAGGAAGATCCGAATATGAAGGAAGGCTCCTCCGTCACCGATGTCCATGCTCAAAATGGTTCGCGCAACGCTTTCTATGAGGAAGTCTGGATTAACGGCGAGAATACCGGCGGTACGTTAGTGTCTTCGATTATCACCCGCCAGCCGGTCCGCGAAGAAACGCGCGTCGGCACAAAGGTCATTCCAGGCTACGGCACCGGCACGTTCCGCTGGCCAGTCGACAATCCGTCGATTACCTGCCGCTGGGGCTGTTACAGCGGTCATCAGGCGATCGACATCAAGAATTCCTATAACCGCTACGGCAATCTGTATGCCGCCGACCGCGGGACGATCGCGGAAACCGGATACACTTCCATTAACGGCTACTATCAGATCATCGACCACAACAACGGCTATAAGACCTATTACGGCCACATGAACCGGCCAGCCTTCTTCAAGGTCGGACAGAACGTCGAAAAGGGCGAGATCATCGGTCAGATCGGCATGACCGGCCGGGCGACCGGGCCGCACGTTCATTTCTTCATCATGAAAAACGGTGTGCGTCAGAACCCGTGCAACGGGTGGCTGCCATGTTAGGCTCGATGGAATTTTACCTGTTGGCGAGCGGTTCCAAAGGCAACTGCTTTGTGCTAAAAACCGCCGCCACGCAGATCGTGATCGACTGCGGCACGACCAAGACTTATTTAACACGCAGTTTTCACATGATCGGTGTAGACTATCTGAACACAGAGGCACTGTTGGTCACCCATGGTCACCGCGACCATACAAGCCAGCTCAAGATGTTTTCCGGCGTTGAAGCCTATGCGGCTTTCGGACTGGAAAACCGCGCGGATCAGCACTGGATCAAGCCCTATACGCCATTTCAGGTGGGCGATCTCAGAGTGACGCCGCTGCCGTTGTCCCACGATGCTGAAAATACTGTCGGCTTCGTCTTGGAAACGGCGCAGGAAAAGCTGGTTTACATTACCGATACCGGATATGTCCGGGAGGAATGCGTACCGTTGATCGCCGATGCGGACTATTATGTGATGGAAAGCAATCACGATGTGGGAATGTTGATGCAGACCCGGCGTCCGTATCCGATCAAAATGCGGATTCTTTCCGACAGCGGCCATCTGTGCAACGAGGACTGTGCCCATTTGCTGACACGCTTAGTGACGCCGCGGACCCGTTCGATCTTCTTAGCCCATCTCAGCGAAGAAGCGAACCAGCCGCAGCTGGCCTGGCAGGTCAGCGCCGACGCCTTGAAACAATGCGCCTGCCGAAAGGATTTGGTGCTGAAAGCCGCGGGCCAGTATGAAATACTCATGGGAGGATGCCGATATGAAGAAAGGCTTGATTCTGCTTACCGCCCTGTTGGCGTGCTGGAACTTAGTTCTGACCGTTGAGCTGTGGCAGGTAAAAAAAGAGAAAGCGCAAGAACAGCCGGCGCAGGATCCGCAGCAGTCGACGCGTCCGGTTTCGGTCGTCACCTCGGATATCACCAAGATTGTCGAACGCAGTGAGGCGAAGGTGACCGGTGTGTCGGTACTGGATGAAACTGGCGAAGATCTGATTGCCAGCGGCAGCGGTACGATTTACAGCACGACCGCCGAGGCTGTCTATATCATTACCAATCAGCATGTCATTGCTTCAGGAGGTCTGATCCACGTATCGTTTGCCAACGGTGAACAGCTGCCGGCGGAGTTAGTCGGGGCGGATCCCTATACCGATCTGGCGTTACTGAAAGTGATTCCCGATTTCCGGGCCGAAGCCTTTGATCTGGGCGATTCGTCACTGTGCAAAAAAGGCGAGTGGGTCATGGCGATCGGCCATTCGATGGGGGCGGAAGCTGACGGCAGCGTGACGGTCGGTGTGATTTCCTCCAAAGACCGCACGATTTCCATGGATGTGGATAAAGACGGAACGGACGACTGGGATATGCTGGTGCTGCAGACCGACGCGGCCATCAACGCCGGCAACAGCGGCGGTCCGTTAATCAATATGAACGGCGAACTGATCGGCATTACGACGATGAAGCTGCAGGGAAATTCCACTGAAGGCATCAGCTTCGCGATTCCGATCAACGAGGTCACGACGATTGTGGAACAGCTGAAGGCCAGCGGCAAGGTCAACCGGCCGTTTGTCGGCATCAGCGGCAAGGACGTCAGCGCCCTGACCAGTTATCAGAAAAGCTACATGGGCATCAGTCTGGATCAGACTGAAGGCCTGTTGGTGACCAAGGTCGCTGAGGAATGCCCGGCTGAAAAAGCCGGCGTGCATGTCAACGACATCCTGATCCGCTTTGACGGATCACCGGTGGACAGCTATAAGACTTTCCGCAAGCTGCTTTACGGCAAAACGATCGGCGATCCGGCCGAGCTGGTCGTCCTGCGCAACAACCAGGAAGTGAAGCTGAGCGTGACGATTGAATGATCCGGGTGATTGCCGTCGGACGCATCAAGGAAAAACCAATGCAGCAGTGCATCCAGGAATACCTCAAGCGTCTGCAGCCGTATTGTAAGACGGAGATTGTTGAAGTCGACGATATCGCGGCGCCGCAATCCAATTCGCCGGCACAAAACGAGCAGGTGAAGCAGAAGGAAGGCGAGCGGATTCTGGCGAAGCTGAAGAAGGATGAAACCGTGGTTCTGCTGGATTTAAAAGGCAAGTCGTACAGCTCGGAGCAGTTGGCGGATCAGCTCCAGCAGATTTTCAGTTATCAAGGCAGTCAGATCGCCTTTGTCATCGGCGGCTCGCTGGGCGTCAGTCCGGAAGTGATTGCCCGGGCTGATCTGCGCTGGAAGATGTCTGATCTGACGTTTCCTCATCAGCTGTGCCGTTTGTTGGTTCTTGAACAAATTTATCGAAGTTTCAGGATTTTAAATCACGAACCCTATCACAAATGAAAGCGGTGACTGAAAGCCCTATCGTTTCTTCACTTTCTTCTTGTAACACGTTCAAAAATGAGTTAAAATGAATTCAGGTAGAGCAGGAGGTAAAAAACAAAATGAAACAGATTTCTGTATTGGTTATTGATCCAGTTGGCTTACATGCACGTCCAGCAACGGTTGCTGTCAACGCTGCCAGCAAGTTTAAGAGCGAAGTGAAGGTTGCTTATAAAGGACGTTCTGTCAACATGAAATCCATCATGGGTGTTATGTCCCTGGGCATTCCGACACAGTCCGAAGTGACGGTAACCTGTGAAGGCGAAGACGAAGAAGTCGCAATCACAACAATCGAAGAAGTTCTGCGTGCACAGAAAGTAATTGCATAAGTTGGATTGAATAAGAAGATGCGCGGCATCTTCTTTTTTTTCCAAGGGTTATGTAAGCGCAAACATTGTCGAAATTGATCATCAAGGGAGGAAAAACTATGATCGAAGAATTGTATCAGCGGTGGCTGAATCATCCGCATATCGATCCGCAGCTGAAAAAAGAGCTGGCGGGCATGAGCGAGAAAGAAAAGCAGGACGCGTTCTATACGAATATTGAATTTGGAACGGCAGGCATGCGCGGTCTATTAGGCGCGGGCACCAACCGCATCAACATCCACACGATCCGCAAGGCGAACGAGGGCTTTGCCCGCTACATCGTCGGCTGCGGCGAGGAAGCGATGCGGCGGGGCGTGGCGATCGGTTACGACAACCGCCATATGTCCAGTGAGTTCGCGCGGGAATCCGCGGCGGTCTTAGCGAGCCATGGCATTACCAGCTATGTTTTTGAAACACTGCGGCCGACGCCGGAGCTGTCCTTCGCTGTTCGGAATCTGAACTGCTTTGGCGGCATCATGATCACCGCTTCGCACAATCCGCGGGAATACAACGGTTATAAGCTGTATGATGAAACCGGCTGTCAGTTAGTGCCGGATTTAGCCCAGCAGGTCATCGATCAGGTCAACGCCGTTGAGGATGAACTGGCGATCGATCCGCAACTCACATCCGCGCAGCAGGAGCTGATCCACATGATCGGCAAAGACGTCGATGAAGCTTATTATGAAAATGTGCTTTCGATTCAGTTAAATCCGGACGTCAACCGCGATCTGGTGGAAATCGTCTTCTCGCCGGAACATGGCACCGCCAACATTCCGGTCCGCGAAGTCTTCACCCGCGCCGGTTATCATTTCACGCCGGTTGAGGAACAGTGCACGCCGGATCCGGATTTCTCCTGCACCAAGACTCCGAACCCGGAAGAAAAGGGCGCTTACGAGCTGGCGTTAAAGCTGGCTGAAGAAAAAAAGGCCGATATCATTCTGGTCTGCGACCCGGATGCCGACCGGATGGGCGTCGGTGTGCTGCACGAGGGTGAGTATGTGCTGCTCAGCGGCAACCAGAGCGGTTCCGTTTTGATCGAATACATCCTTTCCCAGCTTCAAGCCAAGGGGCAGATGCCGCAGAATCCGGTGATGTTCAATACGATCGTTACCAGCGATCTGGGTGAAAAGATTGCTTCTAAATATGGCGTGGAAACGGAAAAGACGCTGACCGGCTTCAAGTTCATCGGCGAAAAGGTTGCCAAGTATGAAAAGACACAGGCCAAGAACTATGTGTTCGGTTATGAGGAAAGCTATGGTTCCCTGATCAAACCGTTTGTCCGCGATAAAGACGCGCCGCAGGCTTGCCTGATGTTAGCGGAAGCGGCTTGCTTCTATAAAGCTCAGGGCAAGACTCTGGTCGATGTGCTGAACGGTCTGTATGCCGAACTGGGTTATTACAAGGAGAGCCAGACCTCGCTGACATTAAAGGGTCAGGAGGGCGCGCTGCGGATCAAGGAGATCCTGGACACGCTGCGCAAGGACAAGCCGGCGCAGATCGGCGGTACTGCGGTTGTCGCAATCGAGGACTATCAGGAAGCAACCCGCGAGGAAAACGGCGTGATCGCCGCTTTGGAAGGCTTCTCCAGAAGCAACGTGCTGAAATACTATCTGGCCGACGGATCCTGGATTGCGATCCGTCCAAGCGGCACTGAACCGAAATGCAAGTTCTATTACTGCATCAAGGGCGCCAGCGCGCAGGATGCCGAAGCCAAGACAGAAATCATGCAGAAAGCGATTGCCGATTTAGTCGCATAAGTGATAAAAAGAAATCAGATCCCGAAGTTCAGGATCTGATTTTCTTTTTCAGCAGTTCTTTAACTTGTTTTCGCTGTTCGTTTTTGTCTTCAATTTGCATCAGAACGCCGAATAAACGGGTCAGTTCTTCCTCATCCAGCATGACAAGCGCGCTTTCATCCCGTTCTGTCAGAACCATCCGCTGATTCAGGATGAACTTGATCAACGCCCGCTGCCCCGCTTCCCAGCCGTCATGAAAGCCGGCCTCCCGCTCTTTTTCCAGCCTGTGCTGTTCGTCTATTTTATCAAACTGTGCGCGCATGCAGGCAATCGCCATCCCGGTGTCTTTTAAATAATCGCCGCGGCTTTCTTTCTTTTCCGGATCGGATTTCTCAGAATGCGAATTCAGGATCCGCTGGCTTACGAGCGTTTCAATTTGTTTCCGCAGATCCTTGCCGTTTTCAAGAAGATCGATCATTTTGAGCAAGGTCCGGATGTCTTCTTCCTCAAGCAGCGGAATCAGGCTTCTCTCACTTTCTGTCAGCGTCATCCGCTGTTGAACAAGATCCAGGAATAAAGCCCGCCGGCCTTCGATCAAGCCTTCCGTCCGTCCCGCTTTCCAGCCGTTATCCCACGCTTGTTCTTTGCTGCCGCCCAGGACTAACCATTCGTCGATTTCGTCAAAGTAATCCCGGACCCGGTTCAGCAGCGTGTCGGTGTCTGTTAGAAATTCCAGTTCTTCTTCGGTCATCTGCGTGCCCTCCTTTTCTATAATATTTCAATTGAGTTAATTATAACTCAAAATAGTTTTCTGATCAAGACTGTTCCAGTTTTTATCAATTCCGATTCAACTTTCCGCAGTTGCTTACAGGGAGGGAAAGGAAGGCCTCAACGCATCGTTCCGCTTCCTTTAAATTGGAATATAAATTCAGAAAAAAATTCTTGAACTGAAAAAAGTGTTCCTGTATAATACTCCCATTGAACAAAGGGGTTCATGAAATGTCAGTTTTTCATGTCCCCTTTTTCTTGTTGAAACTGAGGTGAAGCCGATGCTGAAAAACAAGCGATTTTCCTTCCGTCCGATTCAGGAATACGATGTCCGGTTTAACCGGCTGATCTTTAGCGGATTGCCTGAAGAAATATCTGAACGGACTCCGCGGCGGGGATATATCCGATATTCGTTGTCCACACTAACAGAGGAAAGACAGGCGAAACCGAATGTTAACCGTATTGTTGGTGAATAATGCGTTAAGCGCAGAGACGTGTTTAAAAAGTGTAATCCGCCGGATCGGCGGACAACTCGTAGCCCAGGCCGGCACCCTGGCTGCCATGACGCCGCTGTTAAAGCTGCAGCCCCTGACACTGGTTTTAATCGACCTGCCGTCCCAGGAAGAAACCGCGCTTCCAATCTTGTTAAAGCAGGCGAAAGCCTATCCGGACACATTTTTTCTGTTCTGGACGGCGTCTGAAAAACAAAGGAAGACAGAATGGGAGAACGTACTGTTATGCGCACGTCCGGTGCGGTTGGATCCGCTGCTGAATCAAATCGCGGATCAAGCCCCGGCGCTGCTTCAGCGCAGTCCGGCTTTGAAGAGACTTGCGGCACAAAGCCGGCAAATCCGTCAGGCGAAGCAGGTATTGATGGAAAGAGGGATGAGCGAGGATGAAGCCCATCACGCTTTGGAAAAAATGGCGATGAATTTACGGATCAGCCGCGGCGAAGCCGCCCGGCAGGTCTTAACTGAGAACAAACAAAAGTGAGGAGATGAAAGTATGAAATATATCTTTGTAACCGGCGGCGTCGTTTCCGGCTTAGGGAAAGGCATTACCGCCGCTTCGCTGGGCCGACTGCTGAAATCCCGGGGATTAAAAGTCGCATCCCAGAAACTGGATCCCTATATCAATGTCGATCCCGGAACGATGAGTCCTTATCAGCATGGCGAGGTATTCGTCACCGAAGACGGCGCAGAAACCGATCTGGATCTGGGCCACTATGAACGATTTATTGACGAAGACCTGAACCGGTTTTCCAATCTGACGACTGGCAAGGTGTATTGGAATGTCTTAAATAAGGAACGCCGGGGCGAATATCTCGGAGAAACTGTGCAGGTGATCCCACATATTACCAATGAGATTAAAAAATTTATTTATTCAGTCGGCGAGTCTTCCAATGCGGATATCGTTATCACGGAGATCGGCGGAACAATCGGCGATATCGAAAGTCAGCCGTTCATCGAGGCGATCCGCCAGATTTCACTGGAAGTGAAAAAGGAAAACTGCCTGTTCATCCATGTGACCTTGATCCCCTATATTGAAAGCAGCGGCGAACTGAAATCCAAACCGACTCAGCATTCTGTCCGCGAACTGCGCGCCAACGGGATCACACCCGATCTCATTGTCTGCCGCTGCGATCAGCCGCTGCCCTCTGCTTTAAAAGAAAAAATCAGTCTGTTCTGCAATGTTCAGCCGGACTGCGTGATTGAAAACCGCACAGTGCCGGTGCTTTATGAAGCGCCGCTCATGCTTCAAAAACAGCGCCTGTCGGATAAGGTGTGCGAGCTGCTTCAGCTGGATTGCCCGGAGTGCGATCTGCGCGAATGGAATCAAATGCTCGACCGGATCCGTCAGAGCCGCGAGCAGGTCACAATCGGTTTAGTCGGGAAATATGTGAAGCTGCGCGACGCTTATTTATCGGTGGCTGAAGCGTTGCGTCATGGCGGGTATGCCAACGGCGCGCAAGTGGAAATCCGCTGGATCGAAGCGGAAACCGTTACTGAAGAAAGCGCGGAAGTTATCCTGGGCGATTGCGATGGAATTTTAGTTCCCGGCGGTTTCGGCGACCGGGGGATTGAAGGGAAGATTGCGGCGGCGCACTATGCCCGGCGTTATCAGATTCCTTATCTGGGAATTTGTCTGGGGATGCAGACGGCTGCGATTGAATTCGCCCGTCATGCGTTAGGCTATACTGACGCGCATTCGCGTGAATTTGATCCAGCCAGTCCGCATAAGATCATTGATTTCATGGCAGATCAATCGGATGAACTGGAAAAGGGCGGCACAATGCGGTTAGGCGCTTATCCTTGTCTTATTCAGCCGCATTCGCGCTTAGCGTCGATCTACGGCGGCATCGAGATCCGGGAACGTCACCGTCATCGTTATGAGTTTAACAATGCTTACCGGGAAGAATTTGAAGCGCATGGGATGCGGATCAGCGGAACTTCACCGGACGGCCGTCTGGTCGAAGCGATCGAATTGGCAGATCATCCATATTTTATTGCGGTGCAGTATCACCCGGAATTCAAGAGTCGTCCCAACAAAGCTCATCCGTTGTTTTCCGGTCTGATCGCCGCGGCGCTGGAGCGTCAGAAGAATAACAGGGAAGGGTAAAGCACATCGCTAATTCCCGCTCTGCACTTTACTGATATAAGAGCGTAAGGATAAAACCAATCCAGCTTTCTTGAAGCTGTTGAACAGATCCGCAAAGGAATCAGTTGCGCGAGATTCCTCCAGAAAGAAGCTGAAGGCCAGGCCAAAACCAGGGTGCTAGTTAAAGAAAGTTTAGTTACTGCGCGCTGGAAACAGGAAAAGTTAAAAGGGTTACTTTGTGAGTTTCAAAGGTAATAAAAAACAGAACACCTTGAAACCCCTTGAGAACATCTTGATTTCATGCTGATTACAGAGTCAGCTGGTAGTTTTTAGCGGGGCCTGTCTTCTTTTCTATCCTCCTTGGCAAAGTGAAAGAAGATAAATTTAGAAGCGTAATTAAATTTATAAAAACACTTGAAATAACTCAAGAATGGCCTATACTATAAGTGTAGGGACGCTTGAGAAAGCGATACCCGTCAGACACTATCTCTTATTTGAGAA